>Ga0065711_1034790_pt1 | contig 23232 bp, 19 predicted proteins | sample Hoacrofraction12_FD_59098 | JGI IMG/M metagenome (GOLD analysis project Ga0065711, IMG submission 59098) | Hoatzin crop microbial communities from Cojedes, Venezuela - Epithelial fraction 12 v2 (version 2) | ecosystem: Host-associated > Birds > Digestive system > Esophagus > Crop | place...
GGGGGGGGGGGGAGAAATCTCTTTCAGGGTATTACTACCAGTATTTCATCTGACACTGAAAAGTAACTCGACTTTTTCATTCTATTACTCTCCAAATTTTACTTCTCCGCACAAAAGGAAAATCAAGCAAAGTACGACATGCTGTCCTTCCTTCCTTCCTCTTTCGACGGGAGCAGACGAATAAGCACGCAAAAAACTTTTCAGCTTTTCAGCAACCAGGTCCGTGAGGACGACTTGCTCAGGGAAAAAGGGTACTGGGACCCACCTTCAGGCAGACTTACGCCGGGGGTATTTTCGGCCGGGAGAAGGACACCCGCGCACCACAGCCCTTCCCGCCCTCGTCCAGGACTCCTCAGACAGCGACTCGCCACCTGCCCCCTTCCCGACTCGACACCCGGAGGCCGGGGCAGGCGGTGACGGCGGCCAAGGCGAAGGGCGGCCCCCCGCCCCGAACCAGCCGGCAGCGAGAGCGTTCCACCCCCCTCCCGCCGCCGGGCCGCAGGGCGGGACGGCGCCCCCAGGAAACACCTCAGGCGGAAAACACAGCCGGCCAGTGAGGGCCCGGGGGGGAGGCGGCCCCCCCGGGTCGGTGACAAGCGGCCGCGGCGGCCCCGCTTCGTTTCCCCTCGTCACCTCCCCTCCCCGCCTCACTGGGCCGCCCCGGTGGGAGGGGGAGAGGCGGGAGCGCGCTCCCGGGCGCCGTTACGGCCATGGCGGCAGGACCCACCTCAGCTCGAGCCCCGGCTTCTGGCTCCTTCCTCGGACGCTGCTGCGGCGGCAACGGCAGCCGGAGGGGACAGTTACCGGAGGAGGGGGAAGGCGGGACCGGGCGCCCCGGCGCGCAGCGACGCGGACGCGCACCCCTAGGCGCCGGTCGGTCTGTCGGTCGGTCGCTCACTCTCCCCCCCCGGAGTCAACAAGGTTTTCAAAATGGCGGGTTCTCGGACGGGGAGAAGGAAGCGGGAAGGCGGCGGCCAATCAGCGCCCGCAGCCCGGCCGGCGCCGGGAGGCGGTGGCAGGGGAGGGGGAGGGTGCGCGCGCAGGGCGGGGGGGGCGCTGTTGTGGCGGCGCGTGCTGGAGGTGCGTAGCGCCAGCCGGTGCCGCCTGCGGTGACGTCAGGCCGCGCGGAGGAGGGAGGGCGGTGTGCGCCTCCGCCTACGCTGAGGCGTGGAGCGGGGAGGTGGGAGGGGCCTTCCATCGCCCCGCCCCTCCGCCGTTCCCGCCGCCGGCGGTTTGTCGGCTCGTGGCTGTCCGCCCGTCCTGGGTCAGAGCGCCTTTCCCCTTCCGCGCGCTCTTATGGCCCCGCCTCCTCCGTTCCTCCGCGTGGGCGGGCGGGGCTTGGCGGTCGCTCCTCACCGTAACGGCCGCGTCCTCTCCCCGGCTGAGAGGCCGCGGCCGGCGGAGGGGGAGCCGGGGCTGGGGAGCCAGGGCTGCTCCTCGCCCCGGTAAGACGTGGGCGTCGCGGGCGGGCCCCGCCAGAGCCAAGGCCCGGTCCCGCCGGCCGTGCTGCGGCGCGATCCGCCGAGCAGGGCGGCGGGATGGCGGGGCTCCGAGTGCCGGCAGCGACACCGGGGGTGCTCGGAGAACACGGAGGAGGAGGAGGAGGAGGAGGAGGAGGGAGCAGGCCGGAGTGGCCCGTGCCAGTGACCGCGCGGAAGCCGCACCGTGCTGGCAGTAGCGTTGTGGCGAGGGTGAGGAGCGGCAGGGAGGTGGCTCAGGGGTGAGAGGAGAGAGGGAGCCGGAGAAGCGTCGCGCTGCTGTGAACTGTTAATCCGAGGTGCGTGTGAAGCGTAGCCATGTGGAGCTGCTAATAAAACCAGGACGTATGTGTGATATAAATACCACAAAGTAACAGGATCTGTTTGGGAAATACTACAATTCATATACTGCGTACAAAAGGAAAGTCCGGGCAGTATATATTAATCAGCCCCCAGTTCAGGCAACAGTGGTGCAGATTCCTTTTTCAAAAGTTTTTAAAAATGGTGCAACCACAAGTGGTGGTGGTGTCAAAAAATGTAAATTATTTACCAACAATACATCATTAGACAAGCCTGAAGTTAACGCACAACAAGACAAAAATACGTCATCATTAAGCCACGGGCTACACAAACGGCACGGGGCAGACGTTTGAAGACGACAGACTACTTCCTACGAGATGGATAGGCTTGGATTAGTTCAGAATCGTGACAGAAGACGTTCAAAGGCTTTGCTTCAGGTTGTGATGATGAATTAGACCGTCATTTTGTAAAAAGAGACATGTTTACCCAATAGAGATAATTCACCTAATTAAACTACCTGTCTTAATGTCCTACGCACACCACATTAGAGCTGCACCTTGAGGAGAAAGAGAAGATAATGGCTTCATTGATCCTTTTAGTGAAGACATCACTTCAGTAGCAGGCAGAGCCTGAAACACTGACTGAACTCAGTATTTTAGGAACTGATACACTTTTAGTGCACATAAATTGCATTTTTTCACAAGTTTCTTCTGGCAGAACTTCAACAGCTATGATTGCTAAGTCTTCTTGATTCTGTTTTTTGAAACCTCTGCTCTTCATAGTAGCTTTTTGATTTATGAGTTTATGGAGTAGCTTCAGTATGCTGTTAACAGTTTCATAATTAGTTTTTGCGCTTCCCAGACAAGATTGAGACAATACGGATTAAAAAGACTTTTTGGAAAAATCTGCAAAGCTAGAATCTGGTAGAAGGGGGGAGCAAATTTGGAAGAAGAAAGTTTCAGGTATGTGTTAAATTGCTAAATTCAAGAAAAGAGAGTGAAACTGGTTTATTTCTTCATTTCTACTGTAAGTAAGGATGCTCGTTCTCAATACAATGCTTTTGGATGCTTCGCTGTGTCGACACTTACTGCTGCCTTTTCTCCACCCAACTTGATGAAGTTAATAATGCAGCTTCAGCTGAGAGCTGAAAGACCTGGATGAGTTAATCAAATTGGTATAAAGTGTTAGCATTATCTAAGGTGTTTACACAGTGTAATGAAAGTGTCCTGGGTTTGGCCAGGACAGGGTTAATTTTCACCGGACTCCAGGAAGGGGCACAGCCGGGGGGTGGGGGCTGATCCCACCTGGCCAAACAGAGCCCGGTATTCCATACCATGTGCTGTCACGCTGGGTTCCTGTGGGGAGGGCGGCGCGACGGGAACTCACTCGCGGCTCGGGAGCGTGCAGTGCCGGTGCGGTCCGAGAGAGCGGGTTTGTTTTTGTCGTGTTTTCTCCTTATCTGTATCGTTGTTGTTCCTGTCCCCTTTGTTTGCTGTTCTGTTAAACTGCCCTTATCCCGACCCACCAATTTCTGCCTGTTTCTTTCCATTCTCCTCCGCACCCCGGCGGGGGGAGGGGCGGCTGCGTGGCGCTTTTGTTGCCAGCTGCAGCCGAAACCAAAACATCTTGTAATTTTTTTTTTTTTTTTAAAGTGGATTTCTTGTCTATAGAACTGTCTGAGAAGGGTTAATTCTTTTTTTTTTTTTTCAGCTCAGCTCAGAATTCATAAGATAACAGGATAATATTTTTAAGGAAAAAAGCAGGAAAGTGCAGCAACATGTTCATAGACCAAAGAATAAATGTTTTTTTATTTTCCTTGGATTGATAAACAAATATGTTCTCTATGTCAGACATGACATAAACTACCTATACTGGGAGATAAATCAGAACAAACTGCTGTCTTACTGCCCTTTCACGGGCTGAAAGGAGCTGTGAAAGAAGTTTCATTCAAGTCCACCTTGAATATTATTAGATGGAAGAAGGAAGGAGAAATTAATTGAATTTATTGAATTTATTTTATATACACATATTTTCAGTAAGCTATGCTGTTGTTTTTTTTCTTTTCTTTTCTTGCAAAGGATAATAGAAAATCCTCTGTATGAAGAAAGAGGTTCAAGAACAATGTGGACAGCTGCCTTGATGTGTTTAATTTCCTTTTCCTTTCACTGAGTTCATAATGCTCAATAAAATTTTGTCACTTTATTCTTCTTCTATACTGTATACGAAATACTTTTGCAAAAAAGGATAGCTTAGAACTTCGCTAAGTTCATGTAATTTTTCTGTTCAAGAAATAAATCAGTTTGTAGACAATTGATAGCCATATGTAAAACCTTAAAATTCATATACTTTCCAATAAAGAATCATTTTATACGTAGTATATTAACAATAACACATGAAATAGTTAATTGGTGTCAGAACCCCAAAAAATCACACGGTATTCATCAAGAGACCATATCCATAATTTAAAATATGTCTGCTTTTGTAGATGAATAGTGAATTTCACTGAGAGGTAGATTAGTCATAATTGATAGGATGTATTTCTTTGTGTAAAGCTAACCAGTCCTCAAGTATGTGACAACACTTAGATTTTAATTACTATGTGATGGAAGAGAAAGACAAAAACTGTTACTGGAAAGGGGATCATCTTGGCTATTAGGGTTTTCCAAGGTCTATAAAAATCACACACAGAATTTCCATTTATGTAACAAATCAGTTTTATTTCTTGTTACCTATAAAACCTCTTACGTAAAAAAAAAAAAAAAAGTGTTATAGAGCCCTTATGTCTCACTTCTTAAGAAATCCTGCATGAAAAAATTTTCAGTATCTTCTGAAGATGAGGTTCTCCAGCAGACCTTATTGCAGTTCCAGCTGTCTTAAATTCTCAGGACAGGTCTTGAAGACTATTAGGAACTCTTTTAAAATTCCTTCTATGATATTTCTCTCCTTTCTTGTTTTGTTTTATTCTGCTTGCTTGTTTGTTTGTTTATTTTGTAGGTTTTCTGTATAGACAAACTGGAGAAATCTACAATGAATGATTTGAATAATTTCTATAAACTCCATTATCGTCTGTATAAAAGAAGAGTGAAGTGGGTTAAAAGGCCAGACTACTCAGTCTGAGAGGACTGAGTAAGCCTTTTTTTCTGTTGATATCTGAAGATACAATCACCGTATTGTATTCACATCGTCAAAATATGAATGGAAATGGCCATGCTGCTTATCTCACCTGTGTTTAAAGTTAAGCTTATCCCCACTTCATGATCTCATCAGAAGTCCCTATGCCTGTCAGTTTGAATGGTACTATTTCTATTAAAACTTCTCCACTAGTCCCTAACCAGTCATTATATTATATTCAACTCTCTATATGTCTTTATTCTTTGCTTTCACAGTAGTGAGTTATTGTATCTCTTTAATATATTAAGATTTTCATCTGCCTCGGAGCTGCAAAATTATTTTATGCTTTATCTGATGTAACTTACATGACTGATTTAAACTTTCTCATCAGTTCCACAGTCCCATCCTTGTTCATTGTCAAGTTTTTCATAATGTAGATATTTCTGGATACTACTAACAATGAAAGGAGTAAAGCATCTTATGCTTCCCCAACCTTTCAATGCTTGTCTTTCCAGATATTGTTCCTTCTTTAATATCTGGAGTGAACCTAGAGTACTCAAATTACTACAGTTGATCTATATTGCTTGATTTAATTATGAGAAGAGGCTGAGCTGCACGATGATTTACTTCTGTGCAACTCCATATAAATGAACTGGTGTCAGAAGAAAATATTTCTCTTACTATTTTTCTCTCTTACTGTACTTCACAGATTACCTTACAGACAGAGCTATAAAACAGTGCTATTGTGTGTAATCTTGATATGTGAAATAGTTACAGTGCCATAATACACAAAGGAAAAAAAAAGGCAAAGAAAAAAACCCCTGAACATTTAACTGAATTTCCAAATAGCAGAAGGCTGTTCAGAGAATAGAACATCAAGATGATGTTTCGTATTACAATGGACTACCAAGTAAATTAATTATTGGTTGGAATTTTACAGGCAAACCTCAGATAGACAAAAAGATTTGTCTTTGCAGTTCTCAGCTATTTCTCAGAAACATGAAAAGACAGAGGAATATGGGATAGAAACCTTAAAGTACTTATTACATGTACATATAATCTCTCGTGGAACCAGAAATGTTCTGTTCAACTTGCTGATGGTGATAAGTGACAAAACACTCTTTAATTAAATTATTTACAATTTTCACATAGCCCAATAACAAATACTACTTATTCATAGGAGAATGGTGGATAACAGAACACTGCTAATGCTGGTTTTGACCGGGATAGAGCTAATGTTGTCATAGTAGCTTGTACGGGACTCTATTCTGGATTTGTGCTGATAAGAGTGTTGATAATACAGGATTGTTTTCATTACTGCTGAGCAGTGCTTACACAGAGCCAAGGCCTTTTCTGCTCCTCACACAGCCCCACCAGTGAGTAGGCTGGCAGTGCACAAGAAATTGGGAGAGGACACAGCTGGGACAGCTGACCGCAACTGACCAAACAAGTCGTTGGGGTGAGCCATATAGTCCTTATAGTCCATACCATATGTCGTCATGCTCAGAAGATTAAGGTAGAGGAAGAAGAAGAAAAGGGAGGACATTTGGAGTGATAGTGTTTGTCTTCCCAAGTAACAGTTATACATGACGAAGCCCTGCTTTCCTAGAGAAAGCTGAAACCCTGCCTCCCGATGGGAAGTACTGAATGAAATCCTTGTTTTCCTTTGCTTGCATGAATGGCTTTTGCTTTAGCTATTAAATTGTCTTTATCTCAACTCATGAGTTTTCTCACTATGCTCTTCTGGATCTCTCACCCATCCCACCAAGGGGAGTGCGTGACTGGCTGTGTGATGCTTAGTTGACAGCTGGAGTTAAATGATGATGTAAGCCTTGAACAAGTCTATAAGAATGCCATTAGATAAAATAGTGAGTCTAGTGATTGTGCATATCTGAGAAAGAATCTTGTGGGTTGATGTCTTTAAAGAAAAAAAGAAAGAGAAAAACAGTGAGATGAATCTCTTTTTTCCAGAATTTACAGTGTTATGATGCCTGGTCTCATATATTTTTCTTGCACTAGCTTATTATATTATTTTTCATCCTTTTATTATTAGTTCATTATGCATTTATTGCCTTGATATTATGTTGATTTGGCATAATAAAATCAATAAAACTTACTGGACATTGCCCCATAATTGTTTGCTATATGCTGTCACTAAAACTTGCTGTACTGTTTAAATAACTGTAATTTAATCCGCTGTTTTAATAAGAACAGAAGCAATTGCAAAGGCTGTCTCAAGACATGAAATACTACTTAATGCTTGCCTATACCGTCACGGGTGAGATGCACTCATGCAGGTAGATGATGTCATTTAGGAGCTCCACGGACCCTCACTGTATTCTGCATTGTTTGCTTTGTGGAGAATTTCATTGCTACTTTTAGGAGGACAATATGTCCCACCAAAGACTGCTCGTTCATTGATGGGAGCAGCTTTGTATTGCATATGAGAGTTATGCGAGGTAAATAAGGCACCCTGAAAACTTCTGTGTCATACAGCAGTCAGGCTACCCTTTAAAAAATGTAGTCAAGAATAATTCATATATTGTAAGGAAATTCAAATTGGAAAGTGGTCATAATAATCAAATCTCAAGGTTCTGTGACTGATGTGTGTCAGAAAGACACAGAAACTTCTTTACTTTTCCAGAGGAAAAAAAATATCAAAACCAAAAATGGCCCCAAAAAATCTCTACGCGTGCTAACAAATATAGTTAGAGTAAAACATAAGGCCTCACATTAACAAGTAAACAATAGAAATAAATTGGTGACATGTAGGTGAAAAACGGTATTTCTCTTTCTGTCTTTTGACAGCAGGCCTTAGGACAAATCCAGAATCAGGCTTCTGGATGCATATCAAGAGACCTTAACTGTTCCTCATTTCCACACCTAAAAGATAGCTGTGGTCACCATAATTGCTTACGAATAATGAAGTAATCTGAGAGGGATTCCTAAAGGAAGAAGACATTATTTTATCAAAGTTATCTCAGTTTTTTATATCAATATTTTTTCTCATGGTTTTAGCAACAGAAAATATTTCATGTCGACTGAGGTTAGCTGCCACAGAGAATATTAACAGATAAATCCTGTACATATTCTGGGGCTGTATTTTATTGTACTGACTTTATCTACATTACAATGGGAGAAAAGTACACATATCTGTTCTGAAAAATACTGAGAAATGGCAAAAGAGTGGGCAAAAAAGTACTAATACAAACAGATGCTTGCACTTATGGTGTTAACAGTGAGAAAAAGTAAGTTGAAAAAAGATAATTTATTAAGATATCAAGTACAATTTAATATAACTCCCAGGACACATAATATTAAACAGTAATTTTTTTTCATAAAACAAACAATGAGCAACAACATGCAGCTTTGTAAACTTGAGTTCTGTGTTTGAAAGAGATAATATTTATTATGCAGTACTGCAGAGAGCAGAGAATCAAGAACACCACACTTAGACAGCTTCACAATTAAAATATATATTAGGAATATGATTAACTCCAGGTGAGTTTGGAGAGAACTTTAAAAAATGAACAAAGCTTAATTGTCCTCAGTGCCTCATGGAAGTCAATGCAGTAAGAGAGTAGAAGAGTCAAAGCTGCATGAGTAACAAACACAGCATGTGGCATCAAGTCATTACAAACCCCAGTGAGATCCCCCTTGGTGGTATTGCTAAATCTAAAACTGGATGGGATTTGTGAAATCATTAACTCTTGCTTGGTTATCTATTTATAGGATTGGTTTCCTCCTGTAAACCTTTAAAAAAGTGAAGAATTCATTTGGATAATTGCAAACATCTGAACCCAAAGTTATTCCCCTTAAAAAAACCTAGAGATAGGTCTAAAGAGAGGATGATTGCATTTGAGACTCTAAGGAAACAACTCTTAAACAAAACACAGAAAAAAATACTCCTGGTTTTAACTGATATTAGTGTATTAAAATTAATTGAAATTTATGATTTGTGTGTGCCACAGAATGGGCATTTGAGTAATATCAGGGGGAGCAGTATTTATCTAAATATAAACAATAAGAAAATTCCTGGAAATATAAAAAAGTTTCTAAAAATCTTCAGATCAGTTTAAGCTTTTGCTCTTTCATGCTAGTTGAATAAATGAGAAAATTTTTGTCTAAGAAATGGAAACTGGATATTTGCAATGCTGTCTCACAATGAATCACTTCAAGTCTTTACCTCACCTTTTTAACAAAGCAGACAATGGACCCATTGTGGGCTAGTTGTGAAATCTGGCAGTGAAATGTGTGAGACGGGTTAAAAGGGTAGGAGTAAAACTTTCCCTTCCTTGGAACATCTACATTTAACCACATCTTATTGTTAAAGTAAATTTAAATGATCTAGAACTCTGCAGGATATGAAAGCCATTTTTAAGAATGTCAAAAGGTTATTTGAAAGTCCTAAATAGACTTTGTGATATTGCTTAGATTTCGGTTTTCTCTTTTATTCCTCTAAGGTACTTTGAAGTTGAGAAAAGCAGATGTCACACTAAACAATGCACACCATATAGCTCTACCAAATTTTGAAGTTATGTTACATGACTGCCCGGACCCAACACCACCTTTCATCTGTAGTGGGTATTTTTAAGAAAACAAGTATTACATGGTAGCTTTAGGATTAGAAAGAGTTAAACTACTTGAGTTTTACACTTTCTATAAACATACATAAAAAAGGGTGTAATAGAAATTTAGGAGTTTGTTGAGAAGCTTTACATACTACAACTGTGTTCATGAATTATTAGGTGCATTTTCCAATTTTGTGAGATATTCTTTATTTTAACGTTGTATCAAAGACAATGTGTTAACATATCTAGAGAAACATAATGGAAGTTGTGTCAAACTTTATTCTGGAAATACAAAATCAACATAAATCTTACTAAGTTAGAATTCTTCTCCCAGGCAGAAGTTAACTTTCCCTAAGGATATACTTTTTCTTTTTTTCCTTTATTTGTTAGTTCTGACCCACAGTGACATGAATTCTTTGTTTGCATGAACCAAAGGAAGCAAAATGAACTTCACTTCAGCTAAATAGAAAGCCTTAACCTATGAAAAAGAATGCAGAACACAATAGGAGAATATGCAGTCCCCACCCATGTAATGACAGGCTTACCAGTGAGTTATAGACTCTGAAAAGAACTTGACAGTCTTTGAAGCCAACCAGCTAAACATGTACTCCTTTATCAGTATTATGTCTAAGACCAGTAGTTTAATACTTATAGAAGCTATTAGTTGCAGTAAGAAATTAAAATTACTTCTGCACTTCTGTAATTGTGACCAGTTTCTGTCCAGGTCTAGTGTTCACAGTGTGCGTAGTATGTTGATAAATTGCAGCAGGTTCAGGTATAGCCATCAAATCACTGAGAAATCAGAAAATATGCTTTGTGATAAAAGGTCTTAAAGTTCCTAACCTATGCAGTTTATAAAAGACAAAATACATTGATCGTCCTGTTAGTGTTTTTATTTGCCACAAGCTCTTCTAAGGAAAATTTCCTAGGTATACACTCAGCAGTCCAGGCCTTTAGAGTGAATTTTCCTGGAAGTAAAGGAGAGTACAATATGCAGAAATATGACTAAATGACAAAAAGTATTAAAAAAAAAAATTAATTTTAAATAGTGACAGAAGGGAAACAGAAAAGATCTGTAAACACCTCTTGTGCACCCTTGTAGGTCCTTTTCTCAGTCAAATGAGGAGCCTTCTACGCTTCAGAAAAATCTCTGCAGCTCCCTCTGGTCCTTAGGAAGAAACCTTGCTCACTGCTAGCTTCTTTTCTCAGAGTGTCTTGGACTCTGTGAGCTAGAGACTCTCAGATTCTTGCTGTGATTCTCTCTCTAATGACCTCTCAGAAATATGGCACAGTCTGGAAGTATTTCCCTGCTAAGCAGGCTCAGTCACTCCCTTGGGACCTGGCACAACCTGTTGTTCTTCCTGACTGTTAGCAGTGTTAAAGAAATGATACAACACTCGGCTGAGAAGTCAAACAGTCCATCACACCAAGACGGAAGATTCCAAATAGGAAGTAGATAATCTCAGAATAAAAATAGACTCATATTTGAAACGACGACTAAATCAGACCAGTAAAATAGCTGATCATAAGATATTCTTCATATTTCCAAATTTCTAAGTCAAGTTCTAGGATTTTTTAATATAGTGCAATAGAAAGAACTATTTGGCATTCTTTAATGTGTATTACACAGAACTGTAAAGTTATATTATCTAAATATGAAGCTATTTAAAATATCAAAGACTACTATAGAGTTTTTATTTATACTTTCTAATGTTTTGCTGTTGTCTTCAGTGCCTGTGAACAGTGGCAAAAATCTTAGATTTCCCACTGTAAACATTTCTGCATTTTCACCTTTTACACAAATCCATTCTGAAACCTGTAGACTACTGTGTTAATTACTATTCTAATGGTTACTCTGAAGTGGTGAGATGTTGTAGATAGAAACCTGTAGAGAACTCATCCCATAGCCATAACAGTATGCCATATCACTTCATTATGTATTTTCTACATATAGCAATGAATCTGCTCAATATGTTCAAGTACTTGCCAAAACATTTATTTGAGAAGGCAGCTATAAAATACACCAATACGTGAACCTTCAACATAAGTTGCAGTATCTTATGAAGGGAAGAGACACAAAAGAGATAAAAAATATATAAAAAAGAAAGAATTTTTTTGCCCCAAAATTTGTGCTATCATAATTCCTTTTTATATTTTCTCCATTTTCAATATATTTTTGTGCTTTTAGTTAAAGTATTATCAAAATTCTTGAAAATTTTATGCTTAGCAAAATGTGATGTTCACTAACACCACTAGCACATTCATTAACACAAAATGTTTGTTTAGAAAAAAAGAAAGAAAAGTCTCACTCAAAATCTGTGATATCACTAACATTTGATATTATCATTTCTCACAGGAAGTGGCCTCTTTTTTTTTTTTTTGGTGATGAAACACAAATGAGGTATATGCTTCCTGCTTTGCAGCTACTGCTAATATGAACAAAATGTACAACATTTTTTTTCTAGTACCAGCTTTCAAACAGGTACACTTTGTTTTCTTGCTAGTGCTCCCTGTCTCCTAGGAGACGATTCACATTGTCAAAGGGTATGCGAAACTAAAAATCAAGACAGAAGTTATTAACTGGCTGAGGCTGTTCTTAATGTCTACCTTCCCCTCAAGCAAAGCAGGGAATTTGAATCATAAGAGCAAGAACATAGACATGGAAGAGAAACAAAAATTAACCCAACCATCTGTTTTGCATCTAACTGTATGAAACAATACCAGAATAGCAAGAAATTCAAGTAGAAGAAGGAAAAAAATAGAAGACTTCATACAACAAAAGCAATTGGGAAGTAAGGAGAGTATTTACTAAACCATAAAGGGCCCAGAGAGTAAGGTAAGTAGCACCATAACACAGCACCACAGAAACAGCAGTAGTCTTGAAACCTCAGCACACTTCAGGCGCTATAGGTCTGTTCCACAACATCAGATGTCCACTCATGTGTCCTGCGACTGTGGCCCTCCTATCCACCTTCCTTTTCCTTGGGCTAGAAAATTCTCAGGATGCCATGTTGAGAACCAAAGGACCTGGAAGGCACTTGTAGGGAGGAGACCAAGAAATTGGCTCTCATGGCCTATAATCTCACAAAAGCTGCCTTGAAAATATCGAGGAAAACAGGATAGGTTTGTTTACAGTTTTTATTTTTACAGAAGTTAATGGACTTCAAAGCTTTCTCACAACTCATTTCTGATTGACAAATCAATATTTTCCAGTAAAAAACAGCTCCATTTGGGGAAATCCTGGGTTGGATTATTTAGGCTGGTTTTCAAGAAAAAACATACACTTTAAATATTAGCCATTCCACTCACTTTTTGATATAAAAAATTTTGAAGTGCCTAAAGAATAAAAAGAAACAATTTTCAACTATAATGATGAATTATTAATTTTTTTACAAGGTTTAAACAAAGAAGTATGATTTTTCTCCTTTTTGAACTTAAGTGATTTTTCACTGAGAGTATTATTTCTCCTAAGGAATAATATTTTGTAAAATGTGGTGTTTTTCCTGTGTTTCTATTGTGCCCTCATTTTTTCTTTCATGCATACATATGCAAACAAACATGCACGTACATACACAAGCACACTCCTGCCCGTTTTTCTCTGAGTCTTAAACGACAGCCGGTCTTCATACAAAATCCACCATTTTACAAGAATGACACATTTTCTTCTTCCCCACAGCACTAAATGACTCAAAAAGACCCTGCTTCAGCATAGCTGTCATTGCACTGCCTTGCATTTCTGCCCACTTGCCTAGTTCGCGAAGGGGAGGGTGACAAGAAATCAGGAAGTATGAGTGGGTGGCGATGGTTGGTTTCTATTTGGGGGAAACTATCTGGAAAAATGTAGAGTTCTTTTATCTGTCAATGATATAACAGAGTCTGACATGCCTAGCAGTAGGCAGAAGCATCTGTCAGTAGTAGTATAATTTATTAGTATCTCTTTTTGAATAAGAGGGCTGACAGACTAACATGGGAGCAAAGGGGAAATCTGCCAAGTCATCGGCTTGCACCTCAGGCTCAGACTGCTGATAACCCACTATGGAGCATACACAGCATTAAATATGTATTGATTAATTCAGTTGCACAGTCCATTGACTGCATTGTCAGTGATAAGGAAAATGGCTGAGGCATCGCTTCCTCTTCTAGCTGAGAGAGACAGTCCCACGCCCAACATGCTGACTTCCAAAATCCTCACCAGGAATAACTAGAGCTGTCCATGAAAAGGATGGCCTGAAATAAGATCTTTTGTGCATGTTGTAAAGCAAAAAGAAAATGGCAATGGAAAAAAAAATGTGATGGATAAAGAAAATAATTTGAAAAGCACCCAGGTAGTAATTATTACCTAATAATTCTACAGGAAGAAAATCAATTTGATTGATGATATTGTGCTGTTGTTGTTTAAGATCTAGAGTGAGTATCATCCAAAAAAAAAGAAAATCAATTATCCATGCTTACTAGGTGAATATTAGAAAGTGGTAGTGAACAGAAAACACCTGCTTTTTTAGTTCTTACTACTGCTTTTGGAAGTGTCAGATGGAAGATGACTCAAAAGCACTCCTCAGAGTGCTCTGCATAGCACCACACATGAGGTCCAATCCAGCATAGACTTCTAGTAGCTACTAAATACTGTTTTAAAAGGCAACATTTAACATCGCTGTTAAAAAGCCAACGTTTCCTCACTTTAGTTCCTGCAATATGTATGTTGTCTTTGTGCCTGGGTCTTTGGGGAACGTTTTTTGAAGGATTTTTAGTTGTTTTTTTCCTGTAGAAGTCTGTGAACAAAAATTAACTATAGTAATTCCACGGTAACGACTGGTAAATAATAACATCTTAATGGTGCATCCAGATTGTGTTATACTGAGGGAGAATCAAAATACAAAAGACCAAGCAATTTTTAGGAATTTATGCCTCCAAGTATCATGAACACGACTGCAGCAAAGAGCTGCTTCAGTACTTAAGGTTTATTATCTCAAAGAGTTTGTGGTGAGCCTTTCAAAAGTCTTTGCAATGCAACAGAGAAACAGAAACTGAATTAACAACTGCCTCTACTTGCTAATGAAGCCAATGAACAACTCCTAATTCAATCTATAGTTAATTGATACTGTGCTATTAATGTTGAAGAAAAAGGTAGCGGTGATTTAGGAGAAGGTTTAAGTGACAGCGGTTTTGTTCAGATTCTCTGTGGTCCAACAAAAAGATTGAAGTCTTATGCTGAAGTATTTTGCTACAATTCTCTCCTTTTAATCTTCTCAGCTCGTTGAAAATATGCGTCTTTGATAAGAACTGGATGAACCATGATTTTACGCAGCTAAGATCTGAAAAATGAATTTCAATGAAATGCATGCAAAGATTTTGTTGATCCTAATAGATGAGTACATTCAACTTGCACTTTCTGGACTTTCAGAAATAGGCCTCCATATTAACATTTCTGCCCTGGACTCTTCCCCTCTACTGTCTCCCAGTGATAGGAAAACAAAGGTTCTACCTAGTAATCTTGTCAAATAAATACTTTAATAAACCTCTTTATAATTTAGTTTTAATTGTAATATTGGATTTATTTTTCAAACAAACTAGTGAGCAATTTTAAAGCCTCTTTTTATGTTGAATATTTTCCTCATATTTTACTGTTCAGCTTCACAGTCATGTAAACCTTGGAGGTTACTTAAACATTCATGGGAACATGATATTCCATGACTAGTATTTTTAATTTCTTGCAACTTCCTTTGAAGTAGTTTGTATTGGTGGCTATTCAATAGAACATTTGTTGCCGAACCTTTGACCTAATCTATTCTCTCAGTTCCTATACTGCTAGAGTTACTTAGTTTTCAGATGAATGTTAACTGATTTGTTGCACTGGGAATGTTGCACACCTACTTTCATAGACTACCTGTGGGACCAAAGAGCGTTCCGTATCTGACACACCGCTGTGAAGTGGTCCTTGTCAGTGTATGGGAGTCTTTTGGGATATTTAATGGCAGTGTTGTGTCCCAATGGGCAGATTACAGAACATCCTATGGAAATGCTAAATAATCTGAAATGCATACTCTTAAAGACATACAACTTTGTTCTCTATATGTACTATACTCAGAAATTCTAAATCAATCTTTCTGTTCGGGATGGAAGTGAAGCCTTTATTCTTGAAATATTATAGGCTCTGCAGGAGATGGTACCATTACCAATCTGTCATATGTATAGGCACTTCTGAAGCTGAAATGTGACACAGAGTGTATCAGTCTCATTGAGAAGCAACAATCTGTGTAAAAATAGCTTCTTGTACGAAAACATTTTTCTGCACCTAATGAGAATATTCAGATTTGATTTTGGCCTCTGAAAAACTTTTAGAAGATTCTTTGTAGTCTTAGTTTTGTGATCACATCTGAATTCTGGTGTGTGTTTTAATCTCTAGACTACTGAAAAACAAATGCAAGAAGCCATATAATAAAAATGCACACAGGAAATACTGTTTTAGCTTTATACTCTAAGGAAAAAATACCGTAAGGTTCCGAAAAATTTCAGAAGTAATTTTTTCAAGGATTTCTATGTAAAAAAAAATATAAATCTTTATTCCAGAACAATGAAATCTTGAATGGAATCCCAAACTCCTCAAAGATAGAATGTTCAATTAATTTGTTATACTTATTAGGAAAAAAACCCTATGTAGCAGGTGAGGGAATGTTGATTATAATATGCCAGCTAACAATCTATCCTGAATCCAGAGCAAGCCAGATACCATAAGAGCAGAAGAATATTATTTTTTTTCTTAACCGTGCTATTTAGGGACCTTAACAAATGGGTCACTGGTCCCATCACCACAGTTAATATTAGGTTACATGGTAAAAGGCTTGTCACACACATGCAGGAGAATAAGGTCCCAGTGGTGGACAGGAGCATCCTGATGCCCAGGTCAGAGATATGAACCCCTACTCTGGATCCTCAGGGTTATCCTAGGGGATCTTCAGCCCCAGGGGACAGGGGACACCCCACGTCAGGAAGGAGCAAGGACAACTGTCAAAGGCATCTCACAGGCTGGGGGAGGTTGCTGCTTAGGCGTACAGAGAACAGCATTAGGAGATCGAACAAGGCTGGTCATAGGTTGTTTAGAGGAGAAAGTGAACATGAAGAAAGGGAAGGACCAAGGTAATTTAGGGAGGAATAGATACAGTAAAATCAAGAGATAAGGGGATAAAAGGGACTGCTCACATCTTAATAGTTGCTGGTCAGTATGTGTGTCTGTTTGTGCCCTGAAGCTGATCAGCATAGTCTGTCTTCTCTTCTTATTAAAGTCCATTTCTAATGAATTTCCTGGATGAGGGACTCTTTATTTTGTGCTGGTGTGGATGGGCCTGAGTGCCAGCATGGGACCATGGGTCAGAGGCGACATGCGTATGAGGGTCATAGAATCATGGGATCATTAAGGTTGGAATAGTCCTCCAAGGTCATCAAGCTCAACCATCAGCCCAACGACATCATGCCTGCTAAACCATGTCCTGAAGTGCCACATCTACACATTTTTTAAACACCTCCAGGAATGGGGACTCAGACACTTCCCTGGGCAGCCTGTTCCAGTGCCTGACCACTCTTTCAGTAAAGAAATTTTCCTAATAACCAATCTAAACCTCCCCTGATGCAACTTCAGGCCATTTCCTCTTGTATTCTTGTTAGCTACTTGGGAGAAGAGACCAACAGCTGCCTCACTACAACCTCCTTTCAGGCAATTGTAGAGAGCTACAAGGTCCCCCCTCAGCCTCCTCTTCTCCAGACTAAACAGTCCCAGTTCCTTCCACCGCTTCTCATCAGACTTGTTCTCTGGACCCTTCACCAGCCTTTTTGCCCTTCTTTGGACTCAGTCCAGCACCTCAATGTCCTTCTTGTAGTGAGGGTCCCAAAACTTAATGCAATATTTGAGGTGTGGCCTTATCAGTGCCGAGTACAGTGGCACGGTCACTTCCTTACTGCTTCTGGCCACACTATTTCTGATGCAAGCCAGGATGCCATTGGCCTTCTTGGCCACCTGGGCACACTGCTGATTCATGTTCAGCCAGCTGTTGACCAGTACCCCAAGGTCCTTTTCTGCTGGGCAACTTTCCATCTACTCTTCCACAAGTCAGTAACTGGAGAGACCAGGATGCATATGCATGCTGTGGGTGCTTATGTCAGCGTGTGACCACGAGGAAACATCAGACTGGAGTATCCAGCAAGCAGAATAAGACACTTGGGAGCCAGGTATTGGAGGTGTCCTAAATCTTGGCTGGGTGCTCGAGAGACCAGAAGATCTGAAAGTTGGGTACTGGAGGGGTGAGGAGATTCAAGTCAGTAAAAGGAGAGTCCACAAGGTCTGGTTGAGCTCCTAGTGTGACCATAGGTCTGGGCCAGCTACTGGAGAGACCTGTTTACTTGTGTCCTTGCAACTGAGAGACCAGGGGATCCAGGGGCCAGCTACTGGGTCTCTAAGGTCAGTTACAGAATGTACCCACATTGTATATATTTATATACATATATATATATTCTGCTAATGGGCTTTTATGTTGAGGGAGGGGAACAACATGAAGCTGTTGGTGACGTCTGCATTTGAGCAAGTGCTGTGTTTTCTGTTTGCGTTATCTGTGCAGCCGACCATGTATATATACGTAGTATGTAAACATGTAAGTGTATCTGTTGGGAACATACACTCAACTTCACTCCTAGCTGGACCTGGGGACATGGAGCTGTGGCAGCCTTGCCTTTATTGGAGTACTGGATTCAGCAGCTTCTAACAGTGAAGACCCATGGGACAAATGTACAATTTAAATGTTATTACCTTCCTTCCAAGAGAAAAACAGAATAAATTCTTGTAAATTGGTTTTACGTGGATGCTGAGAAATCTTTGCTTAACCAGAAAAACTCTTCAGTAAATAATGACTTCAGAGACCTTGAGCCAATTTATATCTGGCTGAAATGCACATACGAACAGGAAGAGAGGTTTTAGATTTAAAGCAAGCTGTTAAGTCTCCAGGGGCCTAGTCTATAAAGGTATTCAGTAGTTAAGTTTTCCTTAGGGGTGTCAATGTAGACACTAGTTATTGGGGAAGACAGACAATATATGTCCTATCAATGATCAGGCTAAGAGTCCTTAGGGTGAGTGGATATTTGTGTTGGGAAGACTGATTTTGAAGACAGCATTCAAACAATCAGCTAAAATGGGACCTCACTGCAGCTATGTAGACTTATTGCCCATTTTAATTTCTCAGAGCTTAGTATGGAGCTTAAGATCAGCAGCCGTTTGACCTCAGAGTTACGAAAACTTGTTTTTGTTAGAGGAAGCACATCTGTTTGATCCATTTTCTGTCATGATAATGAACTCTCTCCAGGTGAATATAGTCTTCCTGGGAAGGTCTGCCTGTGCAGTTCCAGAATCCATGTTTATACAAAGACTTGTGTTTTGTATATCATTCCTGTTGTTTTCCTATCCAGTGTAAATAATTCATGCTCAAACCGCTCATTGTGTATAAAGAAAACTGAAGAGAAAGCTCCAAGCTGTCTGAGATGGTTAGATGCTCAAGGGATTCTTTAATCGTCATCTGATCCCTCTGAGATCCAGGCAAATAACCTACATCCCAAGTACAATGCACCATCATTCCCAAATGTGTACATTATTTTATGAGCTTACACGAAGTGTGACAATTTCAGTGCATATAAAAAAAGTCATGATTGAATAACCCTTGAGACCCACCCTACATTTTCCTTTCATGAAATTATTGCAATGAGAATACACATCAATACTCTCTTCAGGCTTTCCAAAAAATAGGATTTTTTTAAGGATGATTTCTACAACAGAAAGTCTCTGCACAGCACTGCTTTATTAGTTCTCTAGCACACTTTTATCAGCTTCCTCCTGAGAGCAACTCTATTACCATTTCTTTTTGGAAAAGCGCAACCTTTCCTGATAATTCTAAGGTCACATTGCTCGGTTGAATGCTTAGCTGTTAGGTGGTGCCTCTGAGCTGAGTCTATACCTTGGCTATGAAATAACCTTATCCTTAGTGATCACTTGATTTGAAAGGGCTTCCCTTTCCAGACAGTTTTGGGTACGTCCCAAGTATCTGTCAGGGTGAGTTTCTCTAAGTGACACCCCTTGCTTTCTTCCTTCCTGGCTGCTGGCCTCCTCAGCTGCCACCAGAAGTGGGATACATTTGCCACTTGGTACTCCTTTCAGCTTGCTTTGCTGTGGATGTGGCTACACTGTGCTGTTGGGTTTTATGGCCTATGTTAATAGGTTGTTACTGTCTTTTTTTAGATCTAGAATTTATTCAGTCTCTTCTCTGTCTAACACTTCTTGGTCAGGCACTTTTCTCCCTTGTTGCTTTTGATGAGGTAACTATTACTGTTCTGTAGCTGTTACTGTCAACACGCTAAACTGAAAATACCATTCTGATAGGGGACATTCCTAAAGGGAATCCCTAAATTTTTAAACCCTGGGAGATTTACCATAAAATTTGTGTTTAAGGTTCAGAGCATTTCTGATCACCTTGTTCCTGTTGAGGAATTAAAAACAAGCCCAGTCCTCCTTCTGCCTTTTTCAGCATACTTACTTGACACTGAGAGTCTGGAATTTGAACAAATTGTTTCATACGCATTTTTCTTCCATCTTTCTTTCTCAAAATGAGAATATCTTATTTAAGATACACTATCTTCACCTTTTGAAGATATCATAACATTGGTGAATGCTTCCAGGTTAAAATTATTTTTTTTCCTACATTTCCACGATTATAAATGCAGTGTAATCATAAAGTTATTTCTGTTGGACCATTCTCAATGTTTTTCATGGTACATCCCTTCTTCTCCATTATGCTTTGCCATCATTTCTTTACTTTTTGCTGTGAGACTTGCTGGATAAGGATGTAGATCAATCCTTCGCTGATGGAAGAAAGTCCATCTACTTGACAGGTTTCAAGTGACCTCTCCAAAAAAAAAAGAGATTCTGACATAAATTAGAGGTGGTCAGATGTTCCTCAACTATTGTACACATCAGAGGGACTAATTTCAGCTCTTTTCTTTCCTTCTGCTCTCACTTTAGAGCCACTGAACAGAAGGAGCTTACAGCTTCTGATAAAACAATTTGCTATCCTCTTCACTTTTGCAACACAGACATGGTATGTAAACTATAGTTTAGATAACTGTGTTTAAATTCCGTGTCTGATGTAATCCCTGTAGTTTCTGTAACGAGTAATTCCAGATTTTATACCTCAGACCTCTGTGAGGTGAAGGGATGCACCTGTACAAATTCATGTACACCATTTCCTCTTCTCTTGCATTGTTTCCTATGTGATAACACAAATTTGCCTCAATAGCCCCAAATCAATAAAATAAAAAAAAAAAATGCATTTATAAAGAGCTCTCATTGACAGGATATATTAGCAGCTCCTTTATCTAGGTATGTTTTCAGCCACTTGAGTGGTTTGATGTTTTTTATGTTTTTCAGATTGTTTATAACAGTGCTAACAGAACTCTTCAAACTCCAGATGAAGAGTAAGCCTGAGGGCCTAGTGACAGCGTGCCTGTGAACTAAAATTAGCACACTGTGAAGTACATGCTTACCATCATTTAGAACTATGGTGAACCAACAGTTACCTAAAAAAGTCAATGTCAATACATAAGCCATTTGTAAAGTCTTCACTATGTTTGGATCAAACCCAATAAAATATTTCTGGCATAATTTTACAGTCTTTTAAGGAGTCAAATTTCATTTCAAAAGAAATTCTTAGCAGATTCTAAAAATCCTTGCTTAAATGTAGAGCGATTATTCTTTAATTTCCACTCTTTTTTTCCAATTGTTTTTTTCTGTCTTTTACTATTTTCCAAAATATAATAAAATAAAATCAAAAACAATATTTTAATTAATGGAATCAGACTTTTTTATTACTGCTTTGATAGCTTCTGCATAATTTTTGTGTCAAGCAATCTGTCCATTTTTATTCTTTCAATACACAATATACATAATCATTGTACTTTTACGTTGGGTCTTCAGTGTATTTGTATTTTGAACGCTTAGACCATTAAAGCAATGCAATTTGTACCTCAGACTGAGTCTAAATTTTAAGCTATGTGTTCATAGTTCATAAAAAGTCATTGCAATGCATTTTTGGATCAGCTAAGCTGATGTTCTATATACCAAAGTCCCATTGACCTTCTATATACCAAAGTCTCTAATGTGCTCATATTTGACTAACCACTTGTTATTCTTTTTAGAAAAAAATAGCAGCTGTATGCTGCAAATCAACCAAATGAAAGATCAAGTTGCCACCAGCCCCCAAGAATCTTTCTGTGGTAGGGTTTCATCTACGAGACATATGCCAAAATGACCCTAATCTGTAACACAACTTCTCTGTTGCAGACAATTTCTGAATCACCACTAAAAAATCCCTTCATGGCCATAAACTAATTGATTAACAGGAGTCTTACTATATCTCATGGTTTAACCTGAGCCAGCAACTAAGCACCATACAGCTGCTCACTCACTCCACCCCCCTGTGAGATGGGGGATAGAATAAGAAGGGCAAAAGTGGGAAAACTCAGGGGTTGAGATAAAGAGAGTTTAACAGCTAAAGCAAAAGCCGTGCATGCAAGCAAAGAAAAACAAGGATTTAATTCACTACACCCCATTATCAGGCAGGGTTTCAGCCTTCTCTAGGAAAGCAGGGCTCTGTCACATGTTACGGTTACTTGGGAAGACAAATGCCATCACACCGAATGTCCCCCGTTTCCTTCTTCTTCCCCTAACTTTATCTTCTGAGCATGACAACATATAGTGTGGAACATCCCTTTGGTCAGTTGCAGTCAGCTGTCCCAGCTGTGTCCCCTCCCAACTTCTTGTGCACCCCCAGCCTACTCACTGGTGGGGTTGTGTGAGGACCAGAAAAAGCCTTGACTCTGTGTAAGCACTGCTCAGCAGTAACGAAAACATCCCTGTACTATCAACACTGTTTTCAGCAAAAATCCAAAACACAGCCTCATACTCGCTGCTATGAAGAAAATTAACTGTAGCCCACCCAAGACCAGCACAGTATGTAAGCAAGATGTGTTTTCTCAGAAACGGGATTGTCTACCTAATTTCATATATTGGCAAATGTTTTCTTTCTGACAGTGACTAATCTCTGATATGAAAGAGGATGGAGAAAACATCATAAAATAACATCTATTCAACCATCATTTCATCAAGAGAAAAATTATTTCTCAATCTTACAGACAACTAGAAGAATCCTTTACATAGGAAATATAATTACATTAATTATGTAAGGATACAAAAGTGGGAGGAATGGTGGATACACCGGAAGACTGTGCTGCCATTCGGAGAGACCTGGACAGGCTGGAGAGTTGGGCAGAGAGGAACCTGATGAAGTTCAACAAGGGCAAGTGAAGGGTCCTGCACCTGGGGATGAAAAACCACATGCAACGGTACAGGCTTGGGATGGACTTGCTGGAGAGCAGCTCTGTGGAGAAGGACCTGGGTGTCCTGGTGGACGACAGGTTAACCATGAGCCAGCAGTGTACCCTGGTTGCCAAGAAGGCCAATGGGATCCTGGGATGCATTAAGAACAGTGTGGTCAGTAGGTCGAGGGAGGTTCTCCTTCCCCTCTACACTGCCCTGGTGAGGCCTCATCTGGAGCACTGTGTCCAGTTCTGGGCTCCCCACTTCAAGAAAGATGAGGAGCTGCTGGAGAGAGTCCAGCGGAGGGCTACAAGGATGGTGAGGGGACTGGAGCATCTCCCCTACGAGGAGAGGCTGAGGGGACTGGGCT
>Ga0065711_1004526_pt1 | contig 23229 bp, 10 predicted proteins | sample Hoacrofraction12_FD_59098 | JGI IMG/M metagenome (GOLD analysis project Ga0065711, IMG submission 59098) | Hoatzin crop microbial communities from Cojedes, Venezuela - Epithelial fraction 12 v2 (version 2) | ecosystem: Host-associated > Birds > Digestive system > Esophagus > Crop | place...
GACCTCTGTGGGTCATGTAGTCCAACCCTCCTGCCGAAGCAGGGTCACCTAGAGCAGGCTGCACAGGACCTTGTCCAGGTGGGTCTTGAATATCTCCAGAGAAGGAGACTCCACAACCTCCCTGGGCAAACTGTTCCGGTGCTCTGTCACCCTCAGAGGGAAGAAGTTCTTCCTCATGTTCAGATGGAAAAAGTCTTGACTCTGGCCACACTGTATGTCGCTTGCTGTGATGTGGTGAAGTAGCTGCTGTTCACACCATGGATTTTTTTTCTTTATTATCTACAAAGAAGCAAAATCCCACCGTGGTTGGCATCACTCACCTTGCCACCTTCCCTGCAAAGCTCCAGCTTGTCTCCTGCAGCTGACTGGCTGTCTCATAGGTAGCTGCTTTTCACTCTGTGTAAGTTGAACATGCAGAAGGTAGGAGTTGCAGACTCCTCTGAGACCCAAGTGGGCTAGAGGTGATGTCCTCATCTCTTAGGTGGTATCAGCACTGTTTGAAAAGACTGTTTCTGTCAGCTCTTAAATAGGTATACAAATTCAGTACTGGGAGACAGTCGTTCATTTAAAAAAAAGTTAACAAATCATACCAAAGAAATTGAGATTCATAGCTCTTCTTTTGCATCAAATTACAAATTAATGATCCACTTAACAGAAATAGTTGTCCTTCCTAATTCTAGTGGACTGATCCTCAATTTGTTCTTTACTCTGAAGGATTTCAGTGTTGTCTTCCAACAGTAAAAATGTCTAAATTATCAGCACCTCTGATCAAATTTCTGTATTATTGTGACTGGAGTGTTTTCAATACCTTGTAGAGTTCTTTTGTAGACACACCCTAAGAAATGTGGATGCAAGAGATACAGGCTTGATATGGTCCTAGTGCAAAGCAGGTGAAACTCCAGCAGGACTGACTCTGAATCTGAATTAGCTGAGGGGTATGGTTGAGCATTGACTTTATGCTGGGGTATTTCTGTAATCTGGATAGTAGGAGGACACTTCTTGTGCATACTCTGTTTTGTTGAACTTTTTGATTTGCTGTTTGAAAGGTTGCTTTTTTTATTTTTGGGAAGCTGAAGGTTGCCATGAGGTGATCAAGATACTGGCTTATGTTGTGAAGGTACAGACTCTCAGCTGCTGGCTCTGCAGTCTTTAGTGTATTTTACCCCAGATAATCCTTTCTTCAGGCAGGAAGGAGACCTGTACCAGTGGTGGGATTCCGCAGTATGGAGGGGCAGCTCATCTTCATTGCATGCAGTGGGAAAAGAGATGAAGAGCAGACAGTGTCTGGACAGTACTTTGTGACAAAACTGTCCTGATAAGCTGCTTTTAGTGCTTGGTTTAGTTTCTGTGTGGTTCTAAATTCATGCAGTCTTCAGTGTTGTGTTTATTTTGTACAGTCGTTTTTTAAATGTGTTGAGGAAAGAAAATTAATGGACTTAATTTCCCTTAATGAGTTCTTTTTTTAGATAGTTCTATTAATTAATCTGTTTACTGCAGAAATCTTTTCCTGTGAAGAGTTGTCTCTTGCAGAGCTGATGGTAATTTGCCTATGCTGCACAGCTTTTTTTTTTTTTAATTGTCTTTTCCTTTCAGTGAAACTGGTGTTGATGAAGATGAGGAGTTGTATGATTGTGTCTACGGAGAAGATGAAGGTGGGGAGGTTTATGAAGACCTAATGAAAGATGAAGCAGCACAGCAACCTGTACGTTTTCCAATTCCTACCTATTTTTGAACAATAGCAGTTATATTTTTGAAAGTTAATATTTGTGAAATTATATCTTTATTGCTAGTTTCACTGAAACTTCACTCATGCTCAGTGGCATCTGGAGCTGCCACGTGCAGTGCATTATCACGTGCAGTGCAGACTGTTTTGTCTAAGGGTTGAATGTTAACTATGGTAATTTTTTGAAATAAATATAATTTTTAAATTAAAAACAAGAATTACTTATTTTAAGTTTGTCAGTTATAAATAGCAAGATTTACCAGCTATTTTAAGAGCAATTAAATTAACTGCTTACTTCAAAGTGTCCAACTTCCAAAAATAAGTTATAATGTTATGAGATGCTGTTGTTCCAGCCATAATTTGGACTACTACTCTAACAAGGGCAACTGATAATTGTTTCATGCCAATGAAATTCCTACTTATTCTACCAAGTAGTTTTTGTTGATTATTAGGACGGTCTTACTCATAGTGGGGCAAGTAGCTTATTTACTCTATGATAGAAAGGTACCATGATCAGTTTTCAAAATTGTCTTGAAAAAATCTAAACTTAGGCAATAAAATTTACTTGCTAACTGCAAGAAACCCTAATGTATTTGTCTGCCCTTTCTCAGAGATGTACTTTCTGATCTGGAAAATGTCACCCTGTGGCCATGACAGGTCCTGTTTTTTTAGGACAACTGTTTTATTCCTCTATATTGACATGAAGCTCTGTTATACTTCCTGTTGTCTTACACTGGAAACTTGCCTCTACTTTTCTATATTGCTTTTTAATGATATAGTTACATGAAGTGAGAAATTCTAAAGATCTTGGGGTTTTATAGGGTGTGTTCCCCGCCTTGAGTAACTTTTCAGTACAAGTGTAAGAGATAGCTAAGGTGATTTGTGTTCTCTGCTTTTATGGTGATTCCCCAAAGTTACCAGTATCTTCTCTTTGGGAAGATTACTGCCTTGTTTTAATCTCTGTTTTTTTGAGTATAACGATATTGTTTTCAAGCCTGGTTTTGTGTTAATACAAAATCCTGCAGGTAATGCACGTAAATCAAGGATGAGATAAGCAAAAAGTTATGTTGGTTTTTCACATTTTTGCTTAATTTTGTTTGCCTCCGAAAGTTTAGGTTATTCAATGAAAGCCAAATAAAAAATTGAGTTGAGAAAACACTGTGTTAAATCTAATGAAGTCGCATTTGCTTATGGACAGGATGTTTTAGAAACATCTTTGAATTGTAGGAAATCTTTACTGTCATCTTGTTTTGAGTGTTTATTTATACTGAAACTCAGAACAGATTAAATTTTGGGTTTCACGTAATGTGTGTGGGTGGCCTTTTTGTTTTTTCTTCAGTTGTGACAGTTGTTAATCTTTGGGAGTTGGTGGTGTGTAGACTTTCTCTGATTCTTTTTTTCCTGTCACAGATGCCACTCCCACATATCTGTGTTTCAAGCAAATGAGTAATATAGCAATCAGAACTCTCACGTTCTAATTTTAGTTGCATCTTAGCCTATATACTTCAGACTGAGCAGACTTGTATGTGTTTCTTGTAGAAAGTAAATGAAAATTGAAAACATGGTACAGCAAAATATTTTTTCCACAACATGTGATGGAGTTGTTACAGTTGTTTTGCTGTGACAGCTTTCTTGAATGTCATGGTTATTTCTGGTTTGTGATAATTTCTTCTAAGGTTTATAAATACAGTGCATGCTAACATGACAATTTTGTGCAGTTCTTTCATTTGAATCCTATGGGAGAATTCTTTGCATATGAAAACACTAGCCAGAGGACAGTTTTCAAGTAGATTTTTAGAAGAACCCGATACTTTGAGTCTCCAGTAGTAGCCAAATACTTTGCATCTCCCTCCATTCTTGATTTATGGTCACTATCTTGCAAAGTAAACTGTTTCGCTAAATTTTCTCTAGCAGTAGCTGACCTTCAAAGACAATTTTTCTCACTTGTACTGGTTTTTGCACATTATTTCTTATATTTAATCTCTACTTTTTTTCAATTGCACTCAGATTCTAGAAGTTTGTGGCACAGGTAGAAAACTCATAGGTTAATTTCTGCCAAAAGTGCCTACGTGAATGATGTGTTTGGGTTAGGTGAGCACAAAAATGAAGTGAATGGTTTTAAGCAGAATCCCAGGAATTTGTTTGCATTGCTCTTGTGAGAGTTGATGAACAACAAACCCCAACATTTTGCAACAGGATGTAAACTTCTGTTGGGTACAATGACTTCTATATTGGTGCAAATACTGCAAACAATTTGAACAGTATTGAGCTTGCAAAGGTAAAGGTGAAAAATAACTAAAAGTCTGAATAATGTGAAATTCTAATACTTTATTGAGATAGATTAACTGTGGTTAACTGTGACAGTGCCCACTTCCCCCACCAAAGAATTTGGGAATAAATAATAGATTTTGAGATGAGGCGGATCATCAGATGATGCTCGCTAAGTATATTTCTACTGATAATGACAGACTGTATTTTTGCAAAATGTTTAATTTCTGTCTGCAGCTGATAAGGAGGTCACTTTAATGTTTGTGGGAAAATNAATAACTGCACCAATTGGGTTTTAAAGAGTAATTTCTGAGATAAGCAGCGCCTGGTAGATGAGAGTGAGAAGTAATGTTACGGTTGCAGGAGTTGCTTGTAGAGTCACATGGAGACAGAGAGAAGGGTAAAGGAGATACGTCAAAACAATAAACAGAAGTGTGAACAGTGGTGAAGCTTTATGTGCCTCTATGATTTGCAACTTGGCATCTAGTTTAGGCAGTAGGAATACATTTCCTACTCTTCATAGGTGGCCAAGCAGTATCATAGGAGCTCGTGGACAGTTTAAGTGAGGCTTTGTTTGCTGTTGTATGCTTAGCAGGTGTGTCAAGTAGACTGACAGCAGAGAGAGGGAGTGGAAGGAGTCTAGCTCTTAAAAGTACTAAGAGCTAATAGTTAAAATTTCAGTCCAGAGGTTTTGCTAGTCCTGGGGGAGAAGTCTGTTGTTCTAAAATTAAAAGTCTTTTTCTGAATGGAAAGAACTACAGTACTAAATTTCTAGTCCTGACTCTCCCTGTATTTGAGTAAAATCAATCTAGTCATGTCTATTATGTGCAGTATGTGGATTCCCTACACTGTGTGAAAAAAGGTACAATAAAGTCAGGGATATGCTGAAGGATTCCTTGGAAGGATGTTACAAACTGATTGTCCTGGGTTCGGCCAGAACAGGGTTAATTTTCACCGGACTCCAGGAAGGGACACAGCCGGGCAGGCTGACCCCACCTGGCCAAACAGAGCCGGGTGTTCCATACCATGTGCCCTCATGCTGGGTTCCGGTGGGGGGGAGCAGGGCGGCGGGAACTCACTCGCGGCTGGGGAGCACATGGCGCTGGTCCTGTCCGGGAGAGCGGCTCTCTGGGTTGTGTGGTTTGTGTTGTGTTTTCTCCTTATCTGTATCGTTGTTGTTCCTGTTCCCTTTGTTTGCTGTTGTTAAACTGCCCTTATCCCGACCCACCGGTTTCTGCCTGTTTCTTTACATTCTCCTCCGCACCCCGGCGGGGGGAGGGGCGGATGTGTGGCACTTTTGTTGCCGGCTGCAGCCAAACCATAACACTGATAAATAGGTTTAGGAAGGATGTGACAGTACTATTGTTTATTAAGCCACTGCTTATTGTTGGTTTTGGAGAAAACATTTTGGATCAGTTGTTGCTTTTAATTGTGAGAGCCTAACCAGTTAGTGTGTCACGTCTCCAAGCTAACCTATATGTCTCCAGATGTTTTAAGTCCTGCTTGACGTGAATGTTTCCATCCCTTCTTCCAAGTATTCAGTCTTATTTGAAATTGGATTTGCAAGTTATTGAAGCTGTAATGCTGTAAATCTGATCTTCAGTAAGAGCTCTTGTAAACTATTTTTATGGAGTCCTATTCTGATAATTACTTCAATTTCCTAGGAGTCTGGTGGTTTACAGGGAAAAATACCAGGATCTCATTGAAGACACTCATATGTGTGCAAGACCTGAACTTAGAGGTCACTGCATTTCCTGATTTGAGGACATACTCATATTGTATCTGAAGAGAAAGCTCCGATTGAGAACTAAAAGAGAAAAACTGTAAAGAAATGTGGGGATTGGACTGAATCCAATATTGATGGCAATGCAAAGTTACTTACATGATTTAGTCCTGTTAAGTTTAATGGTATTATTAACTGCTCAGTATTTTAAGTAAGATCTCTCAGTCTGGATGTAAATTAAATGTGACCTCGTATTTCAGCTTCCGAAGTACATGCAGAGAGTTCAGCATTTTATGTCTGAACATTAACTTTTCATAATATTCCTTTGATGCTGAATTTTAGTAAAACTCTTAAAGTCATCAGCTAATTGAACATTAAAATATTCTTGGTTATTGCTATCATCTTTGGAAGCTGTAGTATGCAGAAAATTTCAGGAAGCAGTTATCCTAATTGCTTAATTGTAAAGAAATAAATAGATTAGTTATCCATTAGGTGCCTGTTAATGGCTTAAACTTGACTCCATTGTAATTGCAGAAATATACTGAAAATGACGTAAGAAGCTGTTGTCTTGCTGAAATAAAGCAAACTGAAGAGAAATACACTGAAACTCTGGAATCGATAGAGAAAGTAAGATACTACTTACAGAATTGTTACTTATGTATTTTTATAACAGCCTAGAAAATATAATGACATAGTCAATGTATATATACATTTTTTTCCTTGCAGTTTTTCATGGTGCCATTGAAAAGGTTTCTGTCTGCATCAGAGTTTGATACGGTTTTCATCAACATTCCTGTAAGTATAATTGCATATTTAATGAACAGGTACAAGGTTCATAGCTGGTTATGATAAATTTGTGTTGTATGTTACTGCACAAAATGATTAGTTGAAATATAGGGCACAATGCATTTATGTAGATATTAGGGTAGTTGATAAAAACAGATGTGCACACTATTGCTTTTTTTTTTTCTACTTGAGGGCATAGGATAAGAGAAATAGTATTATTGTGTGGTTATAAACTGGAGCATCTTTGACCCATAGAAACTAATACTTTGTAGAAAATTGGTCATGTTCTAATATATGCTGGTATTTTAGTGATGGTAGAAAGTTGTCCCTGTTAGGTTGCCTACCACTGTATGCTGAATAGTGCTTTCATTAGGATTTCTATAGCTACTCTGCAAATCCTTGTATCTACCCTGGCTCTGTTGTAATTGAAGGCATTTTAAAGTTAAAATAACTCATGGTTTTGGATTCAGACTCTGGTGCTAGAAAGGATAAGGAAATCCTCTGTGAAGTATGTAGCAGTCCTTTTTATTTGACTGAAATCTTAGTTTTCTGTGATTATTACTTTATTACTTTTGGCCTAATCATAATAGTGTGACAATTCACGTATCTTTTTAGTTGATGTAAGCATTCAGAAGATGTCTTTATTCTGACTTTAAAGGAAGACATCAGACATGGTCTGAAGCCTCTCTCAACAGATAAATGAAAGGAATGTTCTTTTGTGAGGCACACTGCAAAGAAAGGGTCCCCAGAGTGTGGCCCATGGGCCACATCAAACCTTCATTTGCCTGTAAATGATCACCTCTGTTTTGGCCATCTCTGGCATATCCCACAGGCTCTCAGGGCTGTATGAAGAGGTGTTTGGGTCTTTGGTGTTTTTTTTTTTTTTTTTAAATATTCTGTGGGAACCTGGTCTGTAAGAATGTTTTAGTTGCTGTTCCAGCACCATCCTGACAGAAGTTAAATTACAACAGTTACTACACTGTTGAGTTACAGGATGATACCTGACACCTTGCCATACTTTTCCTGCTATTGAAGTTTTCACCCTGAATCTCAATTGCTGCGACTTCCTTCACTGTGAAGATTAGTCCAAAATACTGCCACAGATATCAGTATCCTGCTTGCTGTCTTGAAGTATGTCAGGTACCCATGGAGACCCTTTTGCTTTTGAAAACAAATTTATGTTCTGTCCTACCTTAATGTTTTTTTTATTCGTTGCAAATAAGGCCCTGATACGCCCTAGCTAAGTTACTGTAAATCTCTTTCCTAAGGCTCTGTGTGCCCAGACATGTTGACTTATGTGCATTGAAAGACCTAAAGCCAGCCAACGTGAAACACTGAACAGGGTATGAAAAGGGTTTACGAGCTGTAACCACAAACTGAGAGATCAGCCTACTCGCTACTCATTAAAGAAATGCACAGGGATCAGATAAGAGGAGTTAAAAGAACAAAACCTGTTTATTTGAAACTAGGAAGACACATAGTAAACTGTTATATTTAGGTTGTTTTACTTTGCTTTTCATTATCAGCATTCAGTATTCTGCTGTTAGAAGATGATGCTTATTTCTGACTCCAGTAACATTTCATAGGTGTCCAAAAACATTAAAAGAAATATAGCGCTTGCCTAAGCCAAAAATATGTGCAAATGCTTTGTCTGCTCAGACCTTGTCTCTGGTAGTTCCTCAGCACAAAGGCTGGAGGGCAGTGGAAGCTTGTTTTAAACTAAAATCAGTTGTTATACAGAGCTCTACAGCAAACTGGAATGTGGAGAGCAAGTGTGGTGTTCTTGGAACAGGATGGATTTTCCTCAATTAAAGAGTTGTGGTGAAGGATCAGTGCTTTAAGGTGATGCTATATTCCTTGTATAGACTGTGAAAGATGTTTGCTAGACAAAATCATCTGCTGATGTCAAAATATATTTTATTTTTAAGAAAAAACAACCACCCCAAACCACTCACAAGTCTAAAGAGAGTGCCTTTCATTAGGGCCCAGATTTCAAAATTCTGTTCTATAAAATGTATGTATGGTTCTCTGTTTCTGTGTGTGTCTGTGTACATATATGTATATATATGTACATATGCATTTGTTTGTACATCTGTCTGTGTACATATGAATGTATATGGATGCATTTGTATGTAAAACTATGCATGCATTTGAATTGGGACATATATATGGACAGGGAAAGAGGTGGACATAGATACAACAGATACTGAAGTACTGGAACTTTCATTAGTTTCTAATGATATTACCATCAGTTTAATTTAAAACTTGACTTTGAAATGAAGATAGAAGCTCAAAAAGACATTTTATCCCCTTAATGTTAAGGGGTTTTTCAAGGGTGTTGATTAGTTGAGTCCCTGCACACTCCTGAGAAAGTGTGCTCCTGTAATATATTAATTGGGAACCATTTGTATAATAATGTCTTTGTCTGCTGCAATTTAAGATTCTGAGAATATGGCCATACAATTGTTAGCAACTGAATTTGATCTGTTTTAAGTTTTTGCTCCCTCACCTGTGATGTGTTGATTGACCTGTGTGTACTTAGTTTGCATTAGTGAAGTGAAATTTTTTTACTTAGTTCACAACTAAATATTGCATAGTATTTTTGTAGTGTATCATTTACTGCATCAAACCATCTTCAGTAGCCTTTTTCAGACAGTCTTCTATTTTTCGTTGCAGTGGTATGTACATGGCTTACAGTCAGCTATCCTGATTTCAAAACTTTTTAACCTGTTTTGACTTAATTTCTTGTGAATTCTCTGGCAATTCCATATCGTATTAAGGCTGAGGTAGTCTCCTATAGTTGCTTGTAGATTTTTGTGTAATGGTGGACGGATGAGGTGAGTTGCTACTATACTGGGGGAGCAAATCTTTCTGCAATATTATTGTCTTTCAGCCATTAGTTGCCTGCTGTACTGGGAAACTCGTTATGACTGCAGTTAACTTTGCACTAGAACATCACTAATTGACCAGTGTAATGTACAAAACTAATTTTTCACAGCTCAGGGACATGAATCATTACTTGATCTTGTCACTAAAGCATTTACTTCACTTGCTTAATTTCAAAGTTATCATTATAAAATGAAGATGAATTAACAGTGCACGTTCTAAGCTATAATAAATTATTAGTCTCTAATAGGTACTTCTGGGAGTTTAGTTTTTCTTCTTGCATTATATGGGAGATGTGGCAAACCTTTGAAATTAGGTTCTACTCTCAAATGATCTGTTTTCCAATTGAAATTAGTGAATCTAACATGAAATAATTTATTTTTATATTCAAAGCTTTAAGTCATTCTGTTTTTAAAAACCTTCCACTCTCCTCATTACTGTTTTTAAGGATTTGGTGAAAATTCACAGGAATCTAGCACTGGACATCAATGATTCCGTTGTTAACAAAAATGATCAGAACCTATATCAAATTTTTATTAACTACAAGGAAAGGTAAGACTTATGCACTTTTACTAATTGTGATAATCTGTGCTCAATTTGGTAAAGTATTTTACTATATTTTTGTTTGAATATTTCTGAAGCAGGATTGAGTTCAATGGTATTAATATACTTATTAAGCTAATGTTTGGTGTTTTCAGCCTGGAAGTCAAAATGTAACCTATTGCTATATAAACCCTCCCTCTTCTTCACCCCAGTTTTGGCAGTATTGTTACATAGACAAGTTACATCTATATTTTGAACAAAACTTAGCTGATTTTGCACAGCGTTTTTTTCATGCAAGTAATCCCAGGTATTTTATGGCATGTACCTGTATTGTTTAACAGATGAAATGTTATAAAAGGGGAAGAAGATGCAAAATAAGGCATGGATGTATATTAAAGCCATTCCAGGTTAAAGAAAACAGAAGTCATAACTTGAAAGAAGAGAAAGCAGGTGCAAAAGAGAAGAGAGAGGAGACTAAGGTCTTGCTCTACCCTACAGTCAGAGGTGTGACAATGAAGCAAACACGCTCTACCTTCAAACTGTGAAAAACAGCCAAGCTGGTAACAGGATAGCTGTGGCAGCATACCATATCCTGTAGGCTAATTGCCAATTTTTTTACCCAGCTTTTCAGGTTGTTTTTTTCTGCCAGCACTGAACAGCTGTTGGACTGTACAGATGAACTTACATGCCTGTGGTACTTAGCTGAAAACCACTTGTACTGTGGGCTACAGTGCTGACCTACCTTGAAGTAACCCTTGGGTTCGGGTTAAAAATGAGTTCCTTCTGGGACTGGAGCAGGAAGGACCTGTGGGAGCTAATTGGATTTGCTTGAGGTTGATGGGGAAGGAGGATTGTTGCAGTAAAAACAGGCTTGTGAGAAATTGGGCAGCAGCATCTAGAAAATGTTAGACAGGAGAGTTCTTTTTCTGAGGGAGGAGGGTGTCCCAGGCTGCCTATAAACAGTCTTGCCTTCGGAGACCCTCTGTCTCAGCTTTTATGTTGGAGCAGGACGTAGTTATTTCCCAGGCTGTTAGACTTTTTGCTGCTGTAGGAGGGAATTAGAGGACAATAAGTTGTTCTGGAAAATGCTTATCTTTCAAAAGTAATTCTGAGATGTGTGCTAAAAGGGGCACAAAGAACACTGAGAAGAAACCTCAAGTTTATGTTATACAAAAAGGAAACAGATGGAGGTAGACTCAGTGTCTGAACCGTGCAGTGATTAAAAGTAGTCAGAACTGGTAACTGTTAAATCAGTATCATCACTTCAATTGTGAAAAAATAAATAAAAAAAAAGGTAAATAGTAGGTGAGAGAAAAAGAAATTTAGGAGACCCCAATGGAAAGTTTATGGGAACCCCCCAAAAAAGGGATTTGAGGCATACAGAAGGAATCACCTCAATAAATATATGAAAAAGCGAAAGGAAGCACCACTCTTTGCAATGGGACTAGCAGAAAGAAGCACTCCAAACAAGGGTAAGAAACTCCTGTCATAAAACCCATCTCCTTCAAGAAGTGTTGCTGCCCTTGACAACTACTGAAAAATTCACGAGTCTTCATATACTATTATTTTGATCTGAGACCTCGCAGGGTATAACCTGGTAGAAACTGTTGGAGATGAATCAGTTTCAGCAACTTACAAGTTCTTTAAGGGTTAACTGTAATTAATCTTGTTAAGCCTGTGTTACAGAGTTTATTCATTACAACCTTGGAAATCTACAGTGTTATAAATACTACAGACTGTTCTATTAAACAGCAGTTATGCTGCTTTTTAATGAGACCTGTATTTATTAGAATGTATACATGTGAATATTAAAGGAAATTGCAATGATTTTACAGCATTTTGAAGGTAATGAAAATTGTATTCTCCTGAATATTTTTCCTTGTATACGTGCTGCCTATTGAAGTCTATGGCTAAATCCTGTCCTTGCTCATTTAAGCACTGCTCCTTTTGAAAGGATTGTTAACAGTGTATTTATGAAAAATGATCAAGAATTGTTCTTAAATAAGCAAATGTTCCTTTTATGATTTATCTCTTGCTTTGATTTAGATTGGTTATTTATGGGCAGTACTGCAGTCAAGTGGAGATAGCGATATCATGCTTAGACAACATCTCTAAGACAAAAGAAGATGTTAAATTGAAGTTAGAGGTATCAGTATTTTTTAACATATATATCTACACATTAGTGTAAAAAAAACCAGATGTTTTTTATGAATAAGCCCTGCTTTCATCCAAGTCAGAAACTTTATGATGAAAAACTAGCTGGACTGATACGGGCATGTGTTTCTCTTCATTCTTTTTTTTCTGAGCCTCTGGTCTGTGTATGTGAGCTGTTGCAGTACACTTGCTGGCACTGACATTGTTAGGGTTAGGGGCTTTTTTGGGAAGTGATCATCAGCGATACCCTTCTGTTTATTGTGACATCCCAGGCAAGAATACAGAATTGCGGAATCACTCAGTTTGGGAGGCATCTCTAGGCTGAACAAGCCCTGGTCCCACAGCCTCACAGGGCTTGCTGTCTGCCACAGCCCCTGGGTCCTTTCCAGCAGAGCTGCTCCCTAACTGGTCAGCCCTCAGGGTTAGTGTGTCCCTGGTTAGTGTATATAAGGTGAAGGACTTTGCCTTCATCCTTGTCTTCATGTGAGGTTCCTGTTGGCCATTCCCTGAAGAGTGTCACCTGCACCTCCAGTCTGGTGTTGTCTGCAGACTTGCTGTGGGTGTACTCTATTTTTCCTGTAGATCATTGCTAAAGATATTAAATGGGAGGGGTCCCTGGGCAGACCCCTGAGAAGCTCTACTTGCAACCGTCCCTCAGGTAGTGTAGGAAACATAAGTCACGGCTCTTTTTGAGCTTTGTGATCTGCACAGTTTTTCATGCACCTAGAAGTTCATTCATCTGGAGCATAACATCCCAACCTGGATATCAGGATGCTGTGGGAGATGATGTTGGAAGTCTTGGAAAAGTCAAGGTAGATTCTCCTCACCCCTTCACAGATCTAGACATTTCATCATGGGAAGCAGTCAAGTACCTCAGGCATTGATTTAGTCACCTTCTTCATGTGCCCAGAAATTGCTTCCAAGAGGACTTGCTCCATAGTTTTTGCATGGGCTGAAGTGAGACTGACTGACCTATAATTTCCAAGATTATCTTTTGCTTTTTTTGAAGTTAGCTGTAACATTTGCTGCCTTTGTGCTTATAGGCAATGTCTTTTCTCTTTTTTTTAGTTCAAAGGAATATCTAATTTCTGTTGTCTGTGATGTTTATTCTGGTCTTTCTCGTGCTGTTGAAATATCTAAGAACAAGTGTCTAGACCCAGTCTTTTTTCACTTAGCTATTATTGCCATATCAGCTGCTTTCCTTTGTTTTGTTGATATTCTTTATCTCAAGCTTAATGTAGTTGCTTGGCCCATATATCACATCAGTGTTTTATTTTCTAACTCTCTTGTCTTATTTTTTCTGCTTTGAACTAGGAATGTTCCAAGAGGGCAAATAATGGGAAATTTACATTGCGGGATCTTTTAGTGGTTCCAATGCAGAGAGTGCTAAAATATCACCTACTTCTCCAGGTATTTTATTTTTGGAATTTAAGGGGGCTGAGAGCAAAACTATGATTGTTTATCACCAGGGGATTGTAAGAATGAGAGCAAACGTCTTTATCAAAGGGACGTGATTGACATTTCCACAGGTTTGAGGCTGATTTGTTATGAAATAAAATCCAGTCAAGTATGAGTTTTCTTCCAGAGATCATTCCTCAGAGATGAAGCATATCTGGGGGAAAAAAACGGATAAAACACAATTGTTTCCTCAGTATCTGAACATTTCATTCTTGGTATGTTTAAAATGATTAGTAGTACCAAACTGTAATCATGGTACTTTGAAATGTGAACTGTTACCCCCCCAAAAGAGGAAACTGGACCATATTTACAGCATACTTTTAAGATTCTTCTTTGCTGTCATAAATTACAATAAAGCCATATTTATTTTGAAATGCTTCTTGTTACAACCCACACAGAGTTAGCTTTTGCCGTTAGTCCTGTAGTAAGGGTGGAGAGTCTTATAAATTTAATTTGATAGCTGTGCCAGGAGACTCATTAGTTCAGCTGCAAAGAAAGATATTACTATATTAGACTGTCAACCTTGCTGATGCTTGTAAAATGTCATTTAAAAAGATCTACTACTTGTATGTGAAGCATAATTTTGACTCTGCAGTGCAACATATGTTCTGTAATATTAATTTTTTTGAATTATTTATATAAGTGAGTCATCAATATTTTGATCTGTGGAAAATTGGAAAAAAAATGAATGGTTCAAATGATTTTTAGAAAAATGTATGAGATCCAAGTCATGATTTTATAATCAACCTGTGTATTATGAAAAGATGATATACAATATGTTACAATGCTGTAATGTGTGATATTATAGTATACATTGTATAAGAAAGAAGTATTTTATAGTCTTTGAAAGTAAAAAGTCCAGTAAATTGTTATAATAGTAATGTGAAGAATAAATACTTACTTCCTAGGATTTTAGCAAGTTATGTTAGCCAAAATGTATAATTCTCTTCTCAGATTATAAAGAAGAAATAACCTGTTTTCCCAAGATGTTACTTTTTCACTTCGTAAAAAACCAAAATAGCCCCTTTATTTTCCATACGGGAAGTGGCTTAAAAAATTATTTAAAAATTTACATTTGATTTAAATATGTCTTCTGAGTCAGCTTTATCTTAGGTGTAATGAGACAGTGACTTCTTTTAGGCAGTTGTGCAGCTGAGCTGAGATTTTATTGCCAGCATACGTCCCTCGCTTCAGACAAGTGTGTGCTTTGGAATGGGATGATATACTGTGTAGTAATGTGCAAATGAACTCAAGTGTTTACCTGTGCTTTCAGCATGCACATACAGTAATGATCTGATTGACAAGTTTTAAGTGCTAGACAGACCAAATTAACTTCTAATGATGGTTCATTATCAGCTAAAGTCAGTGTTTTAGGCTATACAGCAATATTCTTAAACACTTGCCAATTATCTGTTTGTAGTAGTCCCTACTCAGTTATAGGCTGCTCACTGTGGGGATGAAAATGTGAATTCTTGGGCTGTGTTTTCTGGTTTTGGCTTTTTTCTTTTTTTTGGGTGAGTGGGGGTGGAGATGAGCAATAACAACTTCAATTTATAAACTGACTGACACTAGGTGAAAAGTTTTAACTGCTCTGTCCACAGGAGCTGGTAAAGCACACTACCGATCCCATGGAGAAGGCAAATTTAAAACTGGCACTTGATGCAATGAAGGTAAGTATTCATAGCAATGAAATATTTATGTCATTGTTGACAGTTAAAATGGTAGCTCAGAACTGTATTTCCTGGAGGAGATAATGTTCTTCACAGCAGGTCAAACGTGTTTTTACAGGTCACTGTGAGCTTCATGAGTATACCAGGGCAAGTATATAGTTGAAGGCTTTGCTCAGGTCTGGGAAACAAGTTCAGTGGAGGGTTTATGAAATGAAACTTCCTTATTTCAGTTTACTTCTACATCAATTTGCTGTCATATAATGAGATGAAAAACATGTGTTTCAATAATGTTGGTCTCGCTTCCCAACTTTAGAAATATTCCTAGCACTGTAACTAAATTCTCATCAAGGTCAGTAGTTTCCCAGTGAGCTGGAGGCAGTTATCTTTCCTTACAAGACTTTTTTTTCCTGTCATCTTAGTATGATCTCTGTGGTTTTACCTTTGAAAGAAGTAGTGTCTATCTGGAGGTAGAGTATCTGTCACTGTACATTCACCTGCAAGTGGTACAAACAAACGCTTTGTAGAATAGCTGTACTGTCTTATGTATAAGGTAATATATTATGTCTTCCTCTGCACAGCTTCATAAATGAAGCATAGTTCTGCTTCAGCTGGCTTCACAGTGTGAATTGTGACATTCATGTGCTGGAATTGTGAATTTTTTTTCCATCCTTTCTGAGGGGAAAGGGGAAAGAAGCCAGCATGGCATAGGTCATACCTCCTTCTGTTATAATGTGTATGGTCCACAGAAGATGCTGAAGTCAGACGAAGTTTTGGGTCATACAGCTGTCTCATATTGTGTGACTGTCCACCTTGAATGCCTGGAATACAGACCAACTCACAAATGAGATTTTTGGCTCCCCTTTCTTGTCAGCCAGTTTTGTGCAGTGAATGCCGAGAGCGCCGTCATGATAATCTCCCACCAAGAGATGCCTGAACTGGGATGGCACAGTGTTGCTTCCATCTAGTGGCAAGCCATGCATGTTGGCTGCTGCTAATTGGCTAGGAAGATAACCCTGCTTTTTATTCCCTCTGTCCACCCCCCCTTTTTTTTTTGCATTTGCTGGCTTGCTTCATTGTTTTTTGGTGGCTGTTGGACTGAAAATGAAAGACCAGTTAAGAAATCTCTCTTGCCAGAGTGGCTGTGGCAGTTATGCACTAGCTGGCAGGACATAACTAGCCAATTGAAAAACTCCAAAACCCATAACCCCCTCCCCCCCAGCCCACAAAAAAGCCCAAATATGAGCATATGAGCATCTCTCCTCAAGGCTGTAGCATTGTTTCCCTCCCAATTTACTGTATCCTCTTACAATAGTCCCTGCCAAGGTAGTAGAAGTAACTGTGCAGCATCGTTATGTTGCTTCTAAAAACCGTGGTGTGTCCACTCGAAAATAAATAGGCTTTGGAAGAGCTGCCAGCAAAGTGGTACTGCCTCCTCTCCCCTCCCCCCTGCATTCTAGGAAGGGTTATGCTGTCAGATTTGTTTTAGCAGCAAGAAAAGAGGTTATTTATTTTCTGCACTAACTCTTTTAAGACTGTTGTGAATGTGTCCTGCACAGATTCATTTGGGAAGCTAGCACAATGATGGCAGTTATTCTTAGATTATGATTAAAAATGTCTTAGGAAGATGATGTACCTTTCTCCCACCCTCCAAATCTGTGACCAGATTGAAGGTATACTATAAAAGCAAGTTGCGAAGATCAGAATGCCTTTTCCGACTGCTGCTTTCAGCATCCCTCACCTTAGCAATTACCACTCCTGCTCACTCCTCATCTCTAGCCATAAACAGAGAAGCCCCAGAAAATTGTTGCTATTACTCAAGCATGTTTAGAGCATTTTAAAGGCTTTAGTGAAATGTGTACAGTACATGTTCTGGTAAAGGGGACAATAATGATCTCAACCTGTAACTTCAGGTAGTATATTCCATTAAAAGCCCCTTTTAAAATCTGTTGTATAATAGCTTCTCTCTGCTGTGCAACAGTATGAGCAAGACCCTGCTACTGGGGCAGTAGCACCCAGGCTTATGATACATTTACACCGTATATGCTGCTTTTGAGCTGCCTTACATACATTTTCTACTATATGCTGTGTTTACCTTTGGTCTTATTCTCAGATATTGGATGTTGTTGACTGCTTTTTTGGACCATAAGTGTGCTGCATAAATTATGTTTCCATCTTTAATCTTGAAAATAAGGCATTAATGGAATTCAGAAAAAATCAGCCCTTCTTTACTATCGGTTATGTGTTTCCCTCTGTCTTGCTACTACATTTGTGTTTCAGTAGACATCATGAAGCAAGTTGGAAATATGATTGAAGATATGGATAGGCTTTTTTCCTTCTTTATTTAGGCACACATTTTGGTAATACTTGAACATTAAAGATAATTGTTTTGAAAAAAAGTCTAAATATGCAGATAAGTCAAAGGCAAAATTACAAATAAATTTGCCAAAATAATGTATTAAAGTGGTCTGTTGTGGAAAAGTTTTCCTCCCTTTTTCTGTTGGTGCTCTAGGACTTGGCTCAATATGTAAATGAAGTGAAGAGAGATAATGAAACACTCCGCGAAATTAGACAATTTCAACTATCAATAGAGAATTTGGTATGTGGTATGTTTCATTTATACAGTTTTTGAATCACTTTTGATCAAATATATTGATGTATTCTTTCCCCATTTCATACGAGATTATAGTACTCTTGGTGATATTTAAGTAAAGTATGCTTTGTTTGGTCTAGAATGATGCAAATATTTAAGTACAGAAATCTGTTATTTTGGAGGTCTGTCTGTAGTTAAACGTATTTTCACAGTTAAAGGTTTGTGTGTTTGTACACTGACTCAGGTGGGTTTTTTTAATGCGAAAAATTTTCCCATTTGAAGACAAAAATAGAATGGACTTATTCTTTACTTAGTTTAGATGATAGTGAGGAAAAGGCCTGAAATGTCCTTTTTTGGGGCAAAAGGAGTGAGTAGTCTAACATTTGAATGTATCATCATCTTGACATTTTGCTGTATTGAATCATACCTATTACTTTTGTTTCAGAATCATTCCCTCTTACAGTATGGAAGACCTCAGGGTGATGGGGAAATAAGGATTACTACGTTAGACAAACGTGCGAGGCAAGACAGGTGATGGCATGACTTCTGTTGTTTGCTATTAAAAAGCCTGTACAGTAACTCTGTCTTCAGTTTTGAGATCAGCTCAGTGATTCTTGAGAGTACTTTCCATTTCACTGTGCATTTGCAGAGCCTATTGACCATTTACCAAGTGAATTTGCAGTGATCTATGGCAAGTTAGCTATTGCGTTATCATCTAGGATCCCCCAAGTACCTTGCAAGTAATAAGTCTAATCAAAAGTACTTTCAATGTTTTTTATTTTGTTATTTGGTAGATTAGTTGTTCACCTTCAAAATTTTAAGTGCCTGTCATGGTTTAGCCTGGCTGGATGCCAGCTGCCCACAAAAGCTGCTCTATCATTTCCCCTTCTCAACTGGACAGGGGAGAAAAAATACGACAAAAGGCTCGTGGGTTGAGGTAAGGACAGGGAGAGATCACTCACCAATTACTGTCACGGGCAAAACAGACTCAACTTGGGGAAATTAGTTTAATTTATCACCAATCAAGTCGTAGTAGGATAATGAGAAATAAGCCAAAATCTTAAAAATGCCTTCCCCCGCTCCTTCTTCCCAGGGTCAACTTTACTCCTGAATTCTCTACCTCCTCCCCCTGAGCAGCACTGGGGGATGGGGAATGGGGGTTATGGTCAGTTCATCACATGCTGTCTGTGCTGCTCCTTCCTCCTCACTCTCTTCCCCTGCTCCAACGTGGGATCCCTCCCAGGGCAGACAGTTCTCCATGAACTTCTCCAATGTGAGTCCTTCCCACGGGCTGCAGTTCTTCAGGAACTGGTGCAGCGTGGGTCCCCTGTAGGGTCACAAGTCCTGCCAGCAAACCTGCTCCAGCATGGGCTCCTCTCCATGGGTCCACAGGTCCTGCCAGGAGGTTGCTCCAGCGGGGGCTTCCCACAGGATCACAGCCTCCTTTGGGCATCCATCTGCTCTGGCTTGGGGTCCTACATGGGCTGCAGGCGGATATCTGCTCCACTGTGGACCTACATGGGCTGCAGGGGCACAGCCTGCCTCACCATGGTCTTCATCACAAGCTGCAAGGGAAAAAACTCTCTAATCTGGCGTCTCGAGTACCTCCTCCCCCTCCTTCTTTACAGACCTTGGTGTCTGCAGAGTTGTTTCTCTTGCATATTCTCACTTCTCTCCTGCTGCAATTGCCGTTTTGCAGAGACTTTTTCCGTCCTTCTTAAATATGTCATTACAGAGGTGCTACCACCATTGCTGCCTTAGCCAGTGGCGGGTCCGTCTTGGAGCTGGCTGGCTCTGGCTCTGTTGGACATAGGGGAAGCTTCTCGCACCTTCTCACAGACGCCACCCCTGCAGCCCCCCTGCTACCAAAACCTTGCCACGCAAACCCAATACAGTGTCACAGTCAAAGGTGTGTAAAAGAAGACTTTGGGCATTAGCTTTCTGGAGTGTTAACCATCTTTATACTGTATTTTTATAGGCATATCTTCTTGTTTGATCTAGCTGTAATTGTTTGCAAACGAAGAGGTGATAATTATGAAATGAAGGAAATCATAGATCTTCAGAAATACAAAATTACAAATAACCCTACTACTGATAAAGAAAATAAGAAGGTAAATATTTGTTGCTAACTCATGTAAAATGTGTATTTTTAGAAGCAATTTGAAACATTTTGCGGGAATTCAGAATGTATATACAATTTCTTTATGAAGTTCTATGTTTTAAATGTAAGCTGAAGTGAATATTCAGGGATTTCAACTTTGTTTATTTTGATGTAATTAAAATGTTTGAGTAAGTCTTTCCTAAGTGAACACGATAACGTGAACTTGCTGTTCCCAATATCGGGGAATTAAGAAATACACAAATGCTTTATTTTTCTTTTTTTTTCTCTTCTTTTCTTCATAACTGATGACCTTCATATTGCCAATCTTTTTATACAGTGGTCTTATGGCTTCTACCTCATTCATATCCAAGGTCAAAATGGTTTAGAAGTTTATTGCAAAACTAAAGACTTGAAGAAAAAATGGCTCGAACAATTTCAGATGGCTCTGTAAGTAGATTTTTATTAAGGTAGAATCGTGTTCATCACCAGTGTAAGGCTGTGATTTAAATAATGCTGAACTGTTTTCAGATTTAGATTTTTTTTTTTTAATACAGTCTAGTTATCTATTTTATATGACTTTCTGAGAAACAACTGATAGACATCTTCATGAACAGAATATTTCCCTGAAACTCCTCTTGGCAAAGACAGAGAACATCTTAGGCTATGTATTACTTTCCAAATCTACTGTTAAGACTGTTTTAGTAATACTGTCTTAAGCAACCAGGGGGGAATACTAATTTTTTTAGTAAGAAATATCTAACACACTAGTGACATTTCTTCCCCTCCCATTTTTATTTCGATTAATTGAAATATATTTTTTGATAGGTGATGCTGATGATTTTCGGGAGGGGTTTTTGGCATTTTTTTCTAGTGGCTTTTAACTATTTTATTGTTTAGTATTTGGATCAAGTTGCTTGGCTTATTAAATTTAGTTTTAAAAGGCTGATTTCCTTTGTGTTTTCAACTAAGAGGAGATTGCTTTAGACTTCTTGAAAAGTAAGTAAAGTTGTTCAGATGCAGCACTGCAGCTTACGTTATTGTTATGCAACATGAGCTTTACTTCCATTTCTGATTCTTCTCAGAAAGACAAACCTTATTATTGACACCTCAGGGATTCTGATTAAATTTAAAACATGTGAACAGGGGAATCGGATGACAGGGTGATGCTTGCTTTGTGGGGGGGAAAAAAGTGTGAGGGGAAGTGAGATGCTCCCAGTGAAAACAGAGAGACAGCATTAATAGACCGTTCTGGACGTGATTGTAAAGGCATGTGGATTCAGAAAAAAGACTATGTGCTGATACAAGTGAAAATTGCTCGTAAACTCTCTCTATATTTTTAAAACCTTAGTATGATGAGTGCTAATGATTTAAATGAAAACGTAAGGGAGGAGAGCCTGGACTAGACAGATATTATGAGGCCTACTTGCTAGGGTTCCCATGTTGCTGATTTTTATTAAAGACAAAAATGGCATGTGTTTTGGCAAAAATTTCTGGGTAGCATAGTGGAAGAGGTGTTTATTTGTATGTGTGCAGAAAGCTGAGTACTTTTTGCCTCTTTCTGTCCCTGTGCTCTCCCTGCTTCCTGTAATGTCATTATTGATATTTGCTTAAACATAGATAAAACGTGTATGAAAAACATAAGGAACTCAGACATGTCAGCTTTAGCATTGCAACCATTGGTCATTCTCCAGGCATCTTGGCCCAGTGCACAAAAAAACCCCAACCAAACAAAACAAAAGTCAGCCAAAGAGCAAAGTAGAGCAGTAAGAGCTATGTTTTTTCCCAGGAGCGTGTCCTCAGTTCTTCCCAATCATTTTTACAGTCCTGTGCAGGACCCCTCTGCACTGCCATGTGTGTGGTGAGTGAGTGCAGCTGCAGTGTTAGGCACCAGCCAGTGCTCATGAACTGTTCATGAGCGTGCGTTTGCAAACAATGGTTTACTGCTGCCAGTTGCCCTGTGTGAGCAGAACAAATGGGACCTGAAGGGTTGACAAGTTCATGTGCTACTCTTTCCTTTTCGGCACATGGGAGTTGGTCGTTGAAAATGAGAGTGGTGGTGTGAGCCTTGTCTTGTATGGATGTTTGTCCTTCTCATAGACCCATACCTCTAGTTTAACCTTTTCCTGTGTGATTAAAGGCCATAACGCAGAGGCATGGGAACTGGAGCAAGCAGGGTTGCTGCAGGTCGGGGCTGAGGTACAACGTGATATAGTGGCAATATTTGCAATGGGCAATGCTTTTGCTGCCTTATATTTATAACAACTAAGATTGAAAACAATTGGGAGCTTTTATGCTTTCTGAAGTTTTTATACTCTTCCCTCAACTCCATTATATGGGTTTGACTTCATAGCGTATTTCCTTCAGCAGCTCTCCCAAAACATATAGAATCATAGAATCAGAGAATGGTAAGGGTTGAAAGGGACCCTAAAGATCATCTGGTTCCACCCCCCTGCCATGAGCAGGGACATCTTCCACCAGACCAGGATGCTCAGAGTTCCATCCAGCCTGGTCTTGAACACTTCCAGGGAGGGGGCATCCACAGCTTCTCTGGGCAACCTGTGCCAGTGCCTCACCACCCTCATGGTGAAGAATTTCTTCCTAATATCTAATCTAAATATGCCCTCTTTTAGTTAACAGCCGTTCCCCCTTGTCCTGTCACTACACACCCTTGTGAAGAGTCCCTCTCCATCCTTCCTGTAGGCTCCCTTCAGGTACTGGCAGGCTGCTAGAAGGTCACCCCAGAGCCTTCTCTTCTCTAGGCTGAACAGCCCCAACTCCCTCAGCCTGTCCTCGCAGGAGAGGTACTCCAGCCCTCTGATCGTCTTCGTGGCCCTCCTCTGTAACCTCTCCAACACATCCAGGTTCTTCTTATGTTGAGGGCTCCAGAGGTGGACGCAGGACGCCCGGTGGGGTCTCACGAGAGCGGAGTAAAGGGGCAGAATCATCTCCCTCAACCTGCTGGCCACGCTTGTCTTGATGCAGTCCAGGATACAGTTGGCATTCTGGGCTGCAAGTGCACATTGGTGGCTCATGTTGAGCTTCTCATCCACCACTACCCCCAAGTCCTTCTCCTCAGGGCTGCTCTTGAGCCACTCTCTTCCTAGCGTGTACTTGTGTTTGGGATTGCCCCGACCCACGTACAGGACCTTGCACTTGGCCTTGTTGAACTTCAAGCGGTTCACGCACACCCACCTCTCCAGCCTGTCAAGGTCGCTCTGAATGGCATCCCTTCCCTCCAGCGTGTCAACCACACCACACAGCTTGGTGTCGTTGGCAAACTTGCTGAGGGTGCACTCAGTCCCACTGTCGATGTCGCCAACAAAGATA
>Ga0065711_1034792_pt1 | contig 23229 bp, 9 predicted proteins | sample Hoacrofraction12_FD_59098 | JGI IMG/M metagenome (GOLD analysis project Ga0065711, IMG submission 59098) | Hoatzin crop microbial communities from Cojedes, Venezuela - Epithelial fraction 12 v2 (version 2) | ecosystem: Host-associated > Birds > Digestive system > Esophagus > Crop | place...
TTCACTCTGTAGTGTTTTCTTGATGTAAAGGGCAACGCCCCCACCCCTCCTTCCTCGCCTGTCCCTTCTGAACAGCCTGTAGCCATCAAGAGCCACATTCCAGTCCTGGGATTCATCCCACCAAGTTTCTTTTATATTCAGGAGAATATAAGAATATTCAAATTTTTCTTATATTCAGGAGAGACAAAGGAAAGATAAAATAGTTAGATAGTTGTTATTGATTTGATTATTCTGCTGTTCTGTTCCACCATTTGTCCCTTTCAGCTAAGAAATACAGACCCTACCTACCAACTTGCCACAATGAAATAACCCAAAAATGAAGTCAGGGTAAATGGTAGGTTGGTAACAATCTTACTGGCTCATGCAATCACACCCGTCTGCTTTCCCTTCCCCTTTTCATAATCCTTATTTACTTGCTCCTTATTTTTCAGACCCTAAATTGTGGCTTCATGAACTCTCTATTTACTCTCTTCATTTGCTGATGCTGTGCCTTATGTATAGGAATTTTATTCTTATTCTGGGTCACTGGGTGCTAACATGGTAAGAACAGATATTCACAAATATTGTATAAAACACTTGGTAAATCTGTCAGATAGTATTATTGCTACATTTATCAGGTTGACATTTAAATTATCTTTGTCATTTTTAGTACAGTGTCATCAGAGAATTTCTAACTGCAAACAGTTCAGGTGAAAATGCAGAAAAGAGTACAAAATATATTTAAGAAATAGTTAAAATAATAGGAAGAAGTAAAAATGTTTGCATTATTTTTATACAAGTGAAGAATTCCTTATTCTGAAAACCATTTACACAAAAGTCAAATAGTGATAGACTACTTGTCTCATAACTTGATAAATCACTTCTAAAATAAAGTAATTTTGAGATTTTCCACTATTTTTCTTGTCACTGCGAAGTACCCTACCACTATGGGTTATTTCTACCCCACTGTGACAAATTGGCATCTCAGGCAGCTGTGTTCCTTTTATTGTGTAGTATCAGCAGTCAAACAAATAGAAGAGCCATTAAAAAAAAAAAGCCTTTTCAGCAGATCATGTAGATATGCTCCAATAACATACAATTAAAGAGGGCAGAATTAAAGAAAAATAAAGGCAAAGAGGAATAGGACACAACAAGTGAAGAGATGGTGAAGGAGTTAGAAAAGTAAAAGAAAAAATGTTTAAATAAGCAAGAAACCAATTAAAAAAGGGTAGCCCTGCTGCCTATGCAAAAAGGCTGGACAGAATGGTCTTGCAACCTCATGGAGAATTTTGTGTTTTACTGTATCATCCCACAGTAGTTTGGATGATACCTGCAGACACTGCTGTAGCCTTCCGGGTTTGAACTTCTCAAGACAGCGAGCAAGACCTTCTTAGCGACTGTCTCCAGCTCTGGAAGTCACACACACCTTCAATCTCCAAAGGCCTAAGCTTTACTACGAATTTTTATGACAGTGAGCAGATTCCTGGCTAAGCCTCTGAGAATCATAAATCTTATGACTTTTTTAAAGTCCACCGCAAATAATAGAGGGCAATGAGAAGATTTTTATAGAATAAAGGAATATTTATCTTTCTAGAAGGAAAGTCTAAAGTTTTATTTCTGTGGCAGTGAGGATTTCGTAGTGTTTCCTAATGACACTTACATGACCACATTACATTATCTCAGTTAGCTTCCAAAGGGATCTAAACCCCTCTGAAATCACTGCAGACAGACAGATGCAGGAACGGGAGGATCCCATCCATCCTGGGCACCAAGGGTGCCGTGGGCAGCAGTGTCACACAGCCCTGTGTACAGATCTGTCTAATGCCACTGGAAACTGGATGATGTTTTCTTCCTGAATATTTCTGCAGCAAGTTTCAGAACTTAATGCCTGAGACAGTGGAAATCCTTGTTACATGAAGTTAAGAAAGTCAGTCTTTTTTTAAATATTTTTAATAGCTCTACGTGGCCACATGAAATAATAGCAAATCAATTCAATCTGTCATAAACTGTCACTAGCTAAGGGTAAATGCTCACCCAATACATCCAAACAGACTGCATGTCTATATATAAAAAACAAGAGGAAGTTCTAAAACAAAGAAAAATTTTTAAAGGGATAAAATCTAGCAAATACTATGAAACATATGACATCTCCCTTCAGATGATGATCTTGTAACTGGCAAATAGTTCTTGAATTTTCCTCAAAATTATCTGGTATTGGTAACTGTCAGAAAAAAAAAATATTACTGGATTAAGGGGATATAATTAATTTGATCTGGTATAGTACATTTTCCATGATAAGTTGAAAAAAAGTAAAAACTACAATCATTAGTAAAAATATATTAATGCAATTCTCTTCATTGTCAGTCAAAATGGTCCTTGAAATCATGAAGTTCAGAACTTTCAGCAAAGGAATTACTTTATAAATAAAATTTTCTCTGCCCAGCATTTTTACTGTCACCAGAAATTTACTTTTGTTAATCATATACACACAGCACATTTATCAGGAGAAACTTCCAGAAGGAAAGACAGGTTTCTTAATTTCTCAGCATAGGCAGGACCTAATGCCAGAGGAAATTCTAAAAAAGAAATTCTGGGACCCATCTTTAAGAGAAGCAAAAGGCAAAAACCTCCTTGACTTTAGCAGTGACTGAAACCATACAACCTCATTGTATGCTGTCAGTTTTCTTTTTTCCCTGCATTTCTAAAAACATTTCCAAAGTTACTTTTTGAGAATCAATCCATAATAATAAAAAGAAAAAAACCACTGGTATGAATCAATCATCTTGTAACTTTTGCTTAGTTAATGACTGACACTAAAAGGTTTCATAATTGCTAAAAATGAGAACCCTTTATTAGGGAATGATGTAAAATCTCTGTAAACAAAGAACAGAACCATGACAGAGTATAGCTATGGCTAATGTCACATTAGTTTTCTTAACAGCAAATATGTTTAGCAATTTATTTATCAGATGGAAATCTGAGTCCCTATTATTGGCATTTGACAGAAATCACTGGCTATAGTATACAGAGCTTCTCAGACTCGCCATTTACAAAAACTGCAATTTTAAATGGACCCTCCATCATGTCTAACGCTTAATTATCTTGTCTAAGTGATTTTGCCAGGCAGGGAAGATAAACAACTAGCATGAAGGGTGGTGAATTTAGAAAGTTCAAAAACTGATTGTATTTGAAGCCAGAATAAAGCTTTGATTCTTACCTGTATGCTTAAGTTAAACCTATGGTTTAGATTTTTTTTTTTAAAACTCAATTAGTATCATTTTTTCAATATTCATTACACCCAGTGAGATGAAAAATCAATTAGTCACACAGCTTTGCTCAGAAGACTTCAGTGGTGATGAGCTGGGAAATCATGAAGAACCATGAAAATGCTGTAGCATACACAGGCAGAAACTTTGAAGGCTTTCCGTATTTACTTGGGCTGGGAGATATAATCTGAACTTGTATATCCTCTCAAAATGATTTTTTTTTTTTAAGTTACAGTTTGAAGAATTTCCTATTTCTATATCCTATTTCATATAATTATCCACTTCTAAAATCTTATGCTCTTTCAACTGTTTAACAGTTTGCTGCCTTTCTCAACCCACAACTCCCTGCTTTTTCCAAAGTGCATTTTGGCACATGGATTTGTTATAGCCCTGTTTTTAAACTTTAGAAATGAATATGTAAGCATACAAAGCTTAAATAAAATCAATTGTACCCTTCATTTCTTTGTGGAAAAACAGAACTATAACATAGGAGTGAGACTGCTTGTACCTAAAATTTCCTCACCAGCGCATTTCTCTGAATCAATCAAATTTCAGAGCGCATTTCTGACTAGCTACGTTGCAAATGCCAATAGAAGTACATGTCTCCAGTCACTCCACTCCATCCCTCAAACTTCAACGCTTTTGCCTTTAGGCACACAGGACCTTAATTAAATACACTCCAGTGAAAGCGATGAAGCCCGCACAGGCGTAGTGCTTTATTAGCCAGACAGCTCACCACTTTGCATCTACAGTAAAAGTGTGTTCTCTTCACATTATTTTATATGTGCTCTAACTACAAGAAACATGCAACTTATCAGAAAAATGACGTATGCAAGAAATGAAAATGAAATGAAGTATGCTTGCACTCCAGGCTTTAATATTATATTTTACTGCAAACAGAAAAGCTATTTCTTGGGACAAGAACTGTTTCAAATGTTTGAAATTGTTTCAGCTATCTCTAGAATTATTTAAGTTCAGAGATAAATAAACCCTTGACATGTCTCACTGCAGATGTGAATGCAAAGTCTACAGGACTGTGACTAAATTACAGCATGACCATTCCTAACACCCCAGCATCACTCCAACACTCTGCTGAAGTCCCACTGGAGAGCAGTTACAGGGCAGCCCACTCCTGGGAATTCCATGCTGCACTAGCATCCAATATTTGTGTGCGTGCTCAGTTCACAGACAGAAGCACTTAAGACAATACTATCGCATTTGGGGTAGCCTGAACAGCTCATTTGATGGCCTAGAAAGTGTTCACTTAAAAAAATGACACCCAAATATTGGTTGCCCCACTTTCAAACATACTGGCAAAGGTAGAGGGACACTGTCTACAGGAGACCTTGTGAGCTGCTGCTCTGCGTCCAGAAGGAAGCACTTCTCACCACTCTTGCAAACCAGAAAGCACCGAGACACTGGTGAGAGGGTGACTGCTGGGAGGATCTCACTAGTTTTGGGGGAGGAGAAGAGAGACCAAATCTTCCTTTCCTTGCATGGGCACCGCCACCAGCAGCACCAGCAGATCACAGCACTCTTTCAGTACCTCATTTAATTTCAGAGCTTTGAAGGTATACTTAGCAGGTACACACAATCACCTCCCCACAAGTAACTGCCAGTTAATGAATGAAGTTAATATTATATATGAAAGTCATAACAGAGTATAACTACTTGTAAAAAAATGTAGCAGATTTTCAGAAAATAATACATTTTCAGTTTGAACAGCAGAAACCAGTAAACTGCTAATATAAGTTTATATACAGTATACAGCAACTGGGACTGTAAAACCAATAAGAAATGCTGCTTCTCATAAGATTCTTGCAGCAAGAAATACGTCTTTTACATTTAGGAGATATTGGGCACATTGTGCAAAGATAATAAAGTATTTCTGAAGAATTATAAAGGTAGTCATTTGTACAGGATTATTCTTCTTATACTCAATTGCTTTTTTGTGCTTGCATTGGTGAGGCAATTAAAATTTTAAATAAAAATTGAATGAATGCTACTGAGCATTAATGGAGAACATATGAAGATGGAAACCTATAACAATCTGTTCTAGCAAACAAAACTGTGTCTTACAGGAAAGCAAACGTCTCTTTCTGAAGTGAACTAGCCTGTAATCCTTCTAAAGAATATAGACTGATACAAGTAATTAGCTCAGCCGAAGAACTAAATAAATGCCTGTACAACACTTTCCCAAACTAGGATTTAGCAACTTCAATAAAAATGTTCTTTCAAAATATTGATTTGAAATAGAAACTGGCTTCCTGACCTGAACTGAAGAATTCGATCAACAGTAAGGTTAGTACCTTGCAGCCTGGTGGGAAAAGATATAACCCAACTAAGAATTCCTCTCTTTTCCTTTAACACTCAAGCACTTGGCTGTTCATAAGGATCACAGGAGGGATGGTTACACTTAAAATAACAGTAGCAGTAGCAGTAGTAGTAGCAGCAGTAGTAGTAATAAAAAGATATCAACTGATGTGTTGCATTCTGATTAGAGGGTTTTGCTATTGATCCACAAACTGAAGTGCTTACCCACAACTTATCTGAACCCTACAGGTCTAGAAATCAACATGAAAATGCCAAGACTATCACAACTCTCACAATCTCCATCCTGCAGCATACGCCCAAAACAAAATGTCTTTAGCTCTCTGCTGTTTGGGGTATTTCTATTTCTACTCTGTGTTTAGAAATATCAAGATGTCATTCGCTGTTTTCCCTGGCTGCATCCATTCTCACAGCGTTGTTTCCAGAGCTCCAAGGCGCCCAACAAGTGACCCCTGCGTAAATCAAGAGTACAGAAAATGGGCTCTGATAATTTCCAAGCATACAGCTTTTGGCACTAATTATATAATTTGCATATTCACACGTAACTTTCATATGCAGAAAGCTTCAGAACTTAACAAAGGGATGGATTTGGTGGTGGGGAAAGGGATGGCCTTACCAGCTCTGCTTCATGAGGTTCTCTGTTATTTGCAGTACTGCAAAAAGGTAAGATCTGCCTATTTACATTAGCATGTTCTGAAGCATTAGCTCTGCCCTGGGGACTTACTGTTTTCAGGACCTATGTAGTCGTGGGATTTCACTTTGTTTTTCAACTGGTGACAAGCATAAGAAAGTATTCGTGTATGAGAACAGAAACTGAGACCCCTGCTGAGAGAAAAATGAACCCTGGTTTAACATAAAACTCTTATAAATAGGTTTTTCTGAAAGGACAGCAAATACAATGCAGAAGTTCTCTATTTTTAAGATTAGAAATTAGTTATTTCAACTGAATTTAAACCAACTCGTAACTAACTTAAGTTAGTCCAAACCAACTTCATTTACACATTAAGTCATGGATGAGTATCAGGTGAAACTTAATTTTGGCAGAATGAAGGTTATACTGAAGATGCCCGATCTTCCAGAAATGACCTTGTCCAATTTTTCAGGTGACTTCAGAGTAAAATAATAATTGCTGCCCAGAGTGTAGAACTGCTAGGCTTTGACTGGTAAAAGTCAGAGGGTATGCAGAAATCTTGACTTCCAGATCAATCCACAATCTTCTCCAGTACAGCGGCTGTGTAAAGGAGGGTCTCTCCCTTCCCATTTTCCCTGAGTTCTGACATGACATGACAGATCTGTCACCTACATGACTGTGAGGCATGACATCCAGTAGGTTTACTGCGATGCTGATTTAACAATGATTGAAAAGCAAAACTCGATTTGTAAAAGCTTTCATGATTCCTCCACACCCATCAAACATTAGACAAAAATCTATGCCGAGAGCTGTTCTGTCCTAGGAAGGAGTGAGAAGTGGCATCAGCCTTGCTTCTGAGGAGGCAAAGGACAGGCAGTGCCATCGGCTGGCAGCAAGCACCGGCAGCTGTCCCCGGGCAGGCTGCCCAGGCACCCAGCCTCAGAGCTGCGACACGAGCTGGAGCTTGGCCCCTTCAGTCAGTTTTAGACTCAAGACTCCTCCTCTGAATCTCTTGCTATAGCTCTTTGGGATGGCTGAGGGAGAACAGGGGTTATTGCTTATTTTCTGATACTACTCTTCTGAGCTTGCCATGACAGGATGCAATGTAACAAAGCACCGAGCTCATTTTCCAAATGGCAGAAACGTCTGTGTCTCCTAAGCTGGTCCTTTAAAATAGCCAAGGTGCAGAGAGGAGATGTGAAATGGCACTATACCACAGCTCAGAGAACAAAGCTGGTACTGGCCAAGCATGGCCTGAAACGGCAGGCAGAACGAGCTGAAATGTGTCAAACTTTTAAGATTTTTTTCTTTCTCTCTCTCTGGATAAATATGAATATATGCATGTATATATACTTACATATATGTCCACATGTGTGTTTATGCATAGAAAATGCAGGCCTGACAAGAGTGAAAAACTGTAATGAATTTATTCTGCCTTTGTCATTGCCTGTGTCTTCAGCAAAGCAAAAATATCATTCTAGGTAAGATGAAATACTGTCTTTGAAAATGAAACAAAATTTCTTTTCTGCAAAAGCAGTTTATGGGAGCATGCTGCCTGCCCATCATCTGCCCTCTTTTTGCTAGTTCCTCACACACAACTTTGGAGCCAACTGGTGAATTTCAGACAAATTTAGAGAAGTCCAAAAGATATATTTCTTTCATGAGAATCAATATCTGCATAAAGACAGACCCAACAATAAATGTGTAATTGTGAACTAGTCACAGTAATTATTGCCAATATTCCAGCCAAATCAGTAGGAAATACAGGAAACGGCCCCAAGCACAAATTTGAAGGAAATTAAGTTGTCCAGTTCTGCTATTCATACGGCAAATCATTTTGTCTTTAAGAAAAAAAAAAATAGTATTTTTATGAAAACACAGGGATACCATCTATTAAGAAATGAAAGACTGAAATTAGGTAGGCCTGACTTTGCATAAAGACTTTACAGATGTCTTAATTTACTGCTTTCCTATATCCAGTCAGTGACATCACTGGATATGAGAAAAAGTAATTCTTAAAACCTAATACATAAGAAAACCAGAACTTATTAAATTAACAAAGTTCAAACTAAAGGCCTGTACTTTTGAAGGGGTAGTATAAGGATAATTAAATTTTCCAAAGATAAATTAAGTGGAACCAATTTTATTAAGCAGCATTTTTTTTATATCTGAGATGAGAGTACAGTCACCAACAAAAAAAGAAAAGATGGTGATTTTGACATCAGTGTTAAGTCTTTAAAAAGACACGACACCCAGAGGATGCCTCACTTCTAAATGAATGCAGAGTAGTTAAACCTCTTTGCTAAAAAGCATGCCAGTAGGTGGTTACACAGAGACCTTCACTGAAAAAGCCACAGCATAATCTATGACAGCTTCAGAGTATATAAGGAGAACCTATTTCTAAACACGTTTCTTCCAGAAAAGAATGGTTTATATAGAGCTACTCAGGCATATCAAGAAGTGCAATATGAGCAGCAATTAGATGCCTGAAACCAATTCATTTAGACAACAATTAAGCACTTACTTTTGAACTGTAAGATATACTGACTACAAACTGCCCTTTTCACATTCTCTAACATTTGCAGGATTAAAATAAATTAGTTGCCAACTAAGATAAATGCATGATAGGAGGTTTTACACTGCCACACTCCTGCATATGTTAATATACTGCATCAATAACTCCTCTACAGATCAAACCAGGGACCTCTGATCCACTATGCTGTCAAGGGACTGAAAGGCTGTACTTAGCTGGCTCACCTAAGTGAGCTTCCAGAATATTTTCTAATCTTGAAAGCAATATTTTCTACTTGTTCAACAAGCACTAACTGGACTAGACTCTTTCTCAGATAATTGTAAATCTCCAGGCAGGAATCTGCCCACAGCCAATAGATACTACCACCAAAGGGGTACACTGAGCCTCCACTGTTCCCAAAAGACATAATAAACTAGTAAGCATATTTTGACCATAATTATACCAGAATTGTCTGAAAAATAAAAAAAAAGATTTAGCAGATTTTATCTGAATAAGTGTAGATGTACAACTTTAATAATTCTATACCAAAATTGTATTTCAAAATGGTGATCTTAAATGCTGCAAGTGGTGGACTATTTAATTCAGATCATGCTAACATTCCTTCCACGATTCTTTTAAATAGAAAGATTGTAAAAAGCATCAAATCTTGTATGATATTAGTGAGAAAGCAACTGGTCTATCTTCAGTCTCAACACTGAAAATCTCAAACAGTTGTCAGATGAACGAGACTGCAAACAGGCACTAACATTTGCATGTTTCTCTAGTGAGCTCATGCACAGCTACGTGAGCTTCAGTGAACTGCACGAAGGTTGCAGACTCTGCCTTTCAAGGTCTGAAGGTCCCTTGTTCTGGCCCTAACATTAGGGTTCAGACAGTATCTAGAATACGTAGGCAGGCATTACAAGACACCAGGGTTTAAACAGAGCAGAAAGCTGTCCTTCCAAAATCCAGTCAGAAGTTATAGCTTTCTATGCAACCCATACACAGGAATTTGGTGTTTTTTCTTTTAGTGCTTAATTTCTTTCAAGGATTCACTTCTTGTGCATCAGTTGTTCTGTCTTCACTATCTAGTATCTCACAGTATTTGTTCTGCTGCAAGGCAAGTTTTAGTTGTGCAAGAAAAGTTTTCTGAATTAATAAGACCTTCTCTCTTGTCATGATATCAGAATAATACAATTATTTTAACAGTATACTAAAATTTAACTCTTGGTCTGAGGCTCTGCAACAAAAACTGTAACTTGAAAAAATGTTTATGATTGAATCTTAAAGTTTTGAAAATGTGTATGGTAGCGATAGTGGAAGACCATTCACTAAATAAGCAGAACGACATAGCACAGTAAAACAAATTTTGATGAAAACTGTACAGCTCTCTCCAGAATAAATAGGGCTTGCACAGTGACAGATTGAGAGTATGCAGCAATTATCTCACTTCATGATTAGCAAACTGGTAGAAGACTTAAAACTACAGAGGATACTGAAAGTATGCTGTGTGTTCATGTCACTCACTGATGCGCTAAATCAATTTTGAACTTCAACGCTGTGCCCTCTAGGAATAAGTAACATGAAGCAATCTTCTCATGATGGCTGATGATGTATGCATGTATGAATGTATGTATGAATGCATGTATTACCAGTCACTCCAAGGCAGAACAACACCCACAAATGACGCCATCAACTTTGCAGTGGGAAAAGAAATCAAGCATGAGACTAGAAGGAAAATGCAAGGGTAGCAAAGGGAGTGCCAGGCAAGCTGCTCAGTAGCAACAAGAACAAAGAGCTCTGTTTAGTACTCTTATTTATACTTTCACCCTTGCACTCAGACCTCTATAGTGACTCATATTAAATGTCCAACTTCAAATACTTCTGTCTTTGGTTTAGGAGGTAAAGACTTGTTTGCGTGGACTTCAGCTTTTGTAGCTTTCTTTAAAATACTTTTTTCACCTGAGGCAAACGGATAAATATCTCACCAATTTATATACCACCAAGGGCCTTTTCACACTACTAACAAGTAACTAACATGTTGCTATGAAGAGCAAATAACTGATTAGTTATGAAATAGTTCCACCGATACTGAAACTAGCATTAAATCCGAAACTTTAGAAAAGGGAAACTTTTCCAGTGAATTCTTGAATATTGTTGTGTCCACTTTTATGTCTGTGCGTAGTGGATATAAGGCAAAATAAATGAGAGACTAGTTAAGGAGATACAAGATTTACAGCTCCACTTGGTCTTTAGGGTCACACTCTCTTAAAGAGTAATTGTTCATCCTGGCACTTGCTGCCACTAGCACAGTTGACAGCAAGTCTAATACCTAGTCAGCAGTGATAGAGATATATGTACCTAACCCCCCCCAACAACCTGCAACGTAGGTATGAGAATGTCACGTGCATCTTTCAATTTGCTCTTATATTTTTAAGCTGGCAAATGCACTCTCAAAGGAAAGTCACCTTCATGTATGCACAGCTATTGCCAGAGATATATGCACCCGCAGCAAATGCCCACTTTTTCAATCAGACCAATTTTTACTAGTGTTTCTGTATTTTTTGATATGTCAGATGGGATTGCTACAAAGAACAAGAATTATTTTATGATGCCTTTTCCAATCAGCATAATTGTTTTCATTCCAAACTAGCAATTAACTTCCTGCCTAATTCATCACACTTCATTTAAAATGAAGCATGCAGCAATGCTTAGAGCTACAGTCATGGCATTTGTGTTTGGCTGAGGTGGTGGTCACTAGCAGTCTCAATTTATCTCTTCCAATTTAAACTCCCATGCCAATGATTTTCCTTCTTAAAGCTATGACTGGCACTTATGGATTTCAAAATCAAAGGGAAAATAAACTACAGTTAAGAATTCAGCCACTCCGATCAATGAAAACCTGTTTTATAACTGAGTGTGCTCCAGTTAAATCCCAGCTGCCTGACAGAAAGACTTTAATGTTTCAAACAGTTCTTTTGCCACTTAAATACTCAGAATAACTTTTTATTGCAGCAGTAAGCCATTACTTGGTGGACAGTAGTGGAATATCGATGTTATCTTCTCAGGAAATACTGCAAAGGAAGTAAAGGTGAGGGCATCAGCCTAAAGAAGCATGCACTAATATCCAAATAGCGGTCCCTGGACTGTTGGATAGTTGCTAATGTATATTTTCTTTTTTAAGACAATTGATAGTATGTATTATTTCACTGTTAGAAGTCAATAGCAAAAGCTTAAGAGAAATTAGTAAATGGAAGAATATACTGCATTAAATTTACTACTGTGAAAATAAATGTCAGTTATGTTTCTAAACTTCTTTGAAGGTGAACGATTTGTATTATTTGGTCCAACATATCACAATTAGCAATTAATTTGAATTGGAATTGTTTTATATCTCTTTAAAAAGTTAAATAGATAGGTACGTATTTTTATACTACTACTATTTGCTAACATATTTATTAAAATATATATATTTTTTAAGAAATAAAGACTGCATAGAGCCACATATGTCTGTGCATAGCACTGGCATAAACCCACCCACCCATACCTGTCAGAAAAATAGAGTGAAGGAGAGAAACAGAAGTCCACATATTAATCCATACTACTGTATATAATGGAGTAAGAAACAACCTACCATTCTTGTTGTATGGAAACTAGGAAGTAATTTTTAAATGTTAAAAAAGGCTTCATCTGGATACTTTGCAGGAATGTGTTTGTTTATTTGTTGGTTGTTTTTTTTTCTAACCTGCCTTCCTTCAACCACAGTTTTCCATCCAGAAAGAGACTTACAATTTTTAAAATATTTAACAATCTTTTGGTGAATCAATATATTTTTGTTTTAAGATCATTAGTGTCATCCAAACACTGAAGCTTTATCCACATTTTAGCTGTGAAATACCTAAAGATGATTTAAGGGTGCTTCTCTTTTTCATTAGACTCACTGTAGCTCCTTGAATTTAGAGGATTATCAACCCCTACTCTGCTACTCTGAGTTGCTTACTTTCCCAATTTATGATTCAGCAAAGTAGCCAAAAGTAGCATGCTGCACTTTGTAACCAAATTTCCCATACCAAAGCAGTACTAATTACAGGATTGATCATAAATGTTTTTCCTGGTAAAAAGAAATGATGAATTTTCAAAATCATCTAAATTATTGGGCTAGTTGTGAGCATTTTTCTCCTCGCTTTTCGTGTACTAATGATGAGTATCCTTAATGCCAGTGAAATCTATAGAAAGATCCAAATTCTCCCAAGTCTGAAAAGTAGACATCTGCATCTGAAGAGAGCCATGCTCACCTCAAGGATAGTTATGCCATACATGGGTTTACCTCCACTGGCTTACTCCTTTACCTTCTAAAATGTGAGTAATCCTACTTCCTTGCCTTCAAGGATCACTGACTTAGTCTACAATGTGCGTAAAACCAATCAAATACTACAGCATATGAGTGCAACAGAAAACCTACAACAGAGTATAAGGCACCTGAAGGCTAAGCTTTGAGAAACTGGGCTAAACAAGGTGTGAAGGGACAATGCACATACTGACAGATCAGGATGATGCCAGAATCCTGATAACAGAATCACACACAATCACAGAATGGTAGGGGTTGGAAAGGACCTCTGTGGGTCATCTAGTCCAACCCTCCTGCCGAAGCAAGTTCCCCTAGAGCAGGCTGCCCAGGACTGCATCCAGGCGGGGTCTGAATATCTCCAGAGAAGGAGACTCCACAACCTCCCTGGGCAGCCTGGTCCAGTGCTCCGTCACCCTCAGAGTGAAGAAGTTCTTCCTCATGTTCAGACGGAACATCCTGTGCTTCAGTTTGTGCCCGTTGCCCCTTGTCCTGTCCTTGGGCACCACTGAAAAGAGTCTGGCCCCATCCTCCTGACACCCACCCTTAAGATAATTATAAGCATTTATAAGGTCCCCTTGCAGACTTCTCTTCTTCAGGCTAAACAAGCCCAGCTCCCTCAGCCTTTCCTCGTAGGAGTGATGCTCCAGTCCCCTAATCATCTTTGTATCCCTCAGCTGGCCTCTTATCATGGAGACTTGACCAAAAATGTGTAGGTCATTTATATAATTAAAAACTGCACAGTAAAACATAAAACAAGATTCTGAACGAAGGTTTCTTGAAAAATTTTCCAGTGATTTAATTTGGAACCTTAATTTTTATAACGAAGATTTTGGTAGCAACTTGTGTGTATGAACTTAATATTTGATGGTTTATAGCTACATAAAAATAATTTCCTAGGCATAAAAATGGCTGTGAAAGCCACCAAAAATAAAACAATCTCTTTTATTAAAATCTGGAGTATTTGTATTACTGAAAACAAATCTGTGCTATTCGTCTTTCCTGTTGCATACATTGCAGTTCTTACAAGGACTTAGTCATATTTCTTTAACTCCAAGTAATGGAATCTTTTCATGCTTTAAAGTCCTAACAGTATGCTGTAATAACATTCACCCTTATTAAATCTTTCTATCTTTAATTATTGTAAAGGTATCTAAACAAACTCAACAGATATGCAGGAATTTCTAAGTAGAAAAAAAACAAAAAAGCAAAAAACCAAAATCTATAAGCTGATCTTCTGATGCTTTAGGAAACAGAAAAATCTGGTCAAAACACTTGCCACCTGGTAATAAGGCTAAGAGCGTAAAGCTCATAGTTTTGGTTGTTGCACCTTGTATCAGGAGATTAGAAGCACTCCTATAGCACGCTGTGCTTAAATCCTTTACTTTCACAGTTACTCCACACTTCTATCAGTGTACGACATAATATGTGACCCCACATCTTCTGAAATAAATGTTACACTTCAGTGTATTTTATTGATTAAGACAGGACTAAAGGCCCTGTTTGTAAAACAATCCCGTTTCCATTAAGCATCTCCGTGACAGGGCAGTATTTTCAAAGGTGCTCAGTGAACTGCAGCTCTCGGTGCTTCCCTTTCACAGAGATGCTTAATGAGACCTGAGATCCCTGGAAAACCTGTCAGTTCTGCAGAAAACAGGTACACACTTTCATTGCTCTCTGTGAGTACTCTCTCACTTGGTGGAGCAGCCACAGTGTGTATCGGTAACTGCTAAGAGGTACCCAACTTCTGGTGGTTGAGGTCTTAATTTTCTACAGCTTTTAAGTGTTCCTCATATCACTGTTTAATTCATAAGACTCCACTGAGGAAATAGATTGTACATATATCAGGTACTTAAAATGTTTACCTGTCACTGCAAAAACTTAAACAGAAAGATGGGGAGACAGTTTAAACACAAAGTAATATGGACAAGAAGGAATGGAGTGTATCTCATCTACGAATTTTTTTGAAAGTACTGTATAGTTTCAACGAAAATATAATTTTAGTGTTATATGGAAATGTAGCTCATGTATCATTCTGCTAAATATGACAATATTACAAAATCATTAAAATATTTCCATAAAGTAAAATGATATTTTCTTATTTCAAAGATATTAACGTATTAATATGTATTTAGTATTAGACTAATGAATCAGGGGCAAATCATTTTTTTCACACTATGTGTACATATATAAAAAGACAGTCTTGTATAATATATAGATGCATACAGAAATAAAACTATATATAGTGAATATTATGCATTTTTTATCTTTTAAATTATGTTTAATTATAGAAGAAATTCAAGATTGAAATTCTAATTAATTTTAGTCCTCCATCAACTGAATAATAGTGACTTGCTCACAAAAACTGACACATATTCATCCCACTCAAATTATTTTTGAAGATGTTAGTCTTACTGTCCCTCAAACTGCATAAGAAAGCCACACTTTTAAAGTCTGACAATATAACCATCATCCTGAAATGGAAAAATTAAGAACATTTTGTTCACACTGCTGCTTAAAACAGCTTATATTTCTTATGTTTATGAGAATGTAAAGGTTATCTAGAAATTTTATAGAGAATTCTACTGTATATACGAATATGGAGAAACAAGATCTGGACTGATTTTCTATGCTGTAGCCTGTGTTTCACTTCACCACCCAGCATTGCAGCTAATATCCTGGGTGCTTACCTAGAAATATCAGGCCATCTTTATGAACCAGTCATGTCACAGATTAATGGTCATAACAGAAAAGCAAAAATTTTAAAGGGGAGGATAATGAAGCAAACCTGATGTTAGATAACTTGGTAAACAGATAAAGATACCCTGCAATATGCCCCTGAACCTGCACAGAATTGCACTGATACATACACTGGAATGTGATGTAAAAGCATTGCAATACCATGTTAATGCCTTAATGGTGTGTTTGGTGCAGGTGGCTCTATGGGATACAGAAGCTGCATGGGCCAAGGGTAGAGGTTTTAGGACACAACTTACTTCCTTTTACATCAGCTCCTATGGGTTGCAACATGAGAAACTATTCACAGTGAAATTAAGCTTCAAAGATGTCGCAAACATCCCTTTGTTTGTCTGAGATTAATTACTTTTTCACTATTACATTATGTTGCATGAAACAAAAGTTACCATTGAAACTGGCACCACTGAACCTGATCATTTCAGGAAAAGGTCAAGGAGATCAATGCAGATGAAACTATGCTCTTCTCCTAAAGATAATCTTTCAGCACCTAAATAGTATACACCAGGGAAGTAAGTTCATACAGCTCCGCAGTCACACGTGTCCTCTGAAAAGGTACAGACTTTAATCTTCCATGCTGTCAACTTGCTGCTTTGACCATACAAAATTCACTTCCAAACACAAACAAGCATTTTTAAAAATAATAGTATTTAATTTCACAGTAGAAAAATGGGATTTTCTCTATTTCCTCTCTTCAAAGACTTTATATTCTAGTCAGAGTTGCGTTATTTATAAACTGAAATCTATACTTTCTGTAAAATGGCATAGAGGGACAATAAACATCAATGAAAATGTTTTCCCTTTATTAGAATAAATCACATCTATGAATATACGGCAATGACATACACAAAATTCACCTCATGTCTAATTAGTAAATGACATTTCTAACTTGACAGAAAAATGTATGAGTTGAGGGAGGAAGGCAATCTCATATCTTCTCTATTGTTGACAGACTGTAGCCCATCATCCTTGAACTATAGACTGAATTTCCTAAAACCCATTATTCCATTACCCTACCCTGTAAATATATTTTTTTAGTCTTCCTTGATCTTCAATCACAGGATAAAAAGAAGTGTTAGATAATTTTAGGAGAACAACCTGGTTTTAAAAAATGTAGCTTAGAGTTTAATATTATGTATATATGAACAAGTCATTGGGATCAGACAATTTGTTTTCCAGACAGATTTGAGTTAATGTAGTAAAATCAACATTTTTTTCTAAACTGTAAAATACAGTCTTGGAAACTGGCTGAACAACTTGTCAGTAACTTATGGGATCATACATCAACTGTTTGCAAGGCATAACAAGTTAGAATTTATAAGTCACTTAGATAACGCACATTAATCTCTAAACACTTCAATATATTTATAGATCAAACACATGATTTAGAAGCTGTAGCATGTGTTATTTAAAACAATATGGAAAAGACAAGTTTAAAAATATTACTTTGTATTCAGACAGAATAAGGACAAAGAAAATTCCTACAAATGGAGATTAATTCAATAAAGAATGAGATCTCATTAACACTGGAGCAATTTATAGGGTTTGCCACTGACTTCAGCAGAAGAGTTGTGCCTCATTATCCAAGTACTGTGGATGAAGGCAAAAAAACTAAGTAAGAGTAGAGCAGACAACAGGAGCGTTCATGAAACATTAGCTGAGCTTTTCATCCAGTGGGACATCTGTAACTGACTTCCAGTGAAACAGCTTTGGGACATTAGATCTAGCTTTGCAATTGGAGATTTCTTGCATATATTTGCTTTAAAATTTCAGTTTTCAAACACTGAATTGTTTAGTATACAAGATGACATTGTTATTCCAAGAAAGAAACATGGTGATCATTGGCCTAATTTGCTGAATACATGGTTTTAAATTTTTTTTTAAGTTTTTTTTTTTTTTTTGTATTATAAATTCTTTCATTCACATGCCTCTTCCTTTCTTTCTTGGGAATGGTTCTCTGCATGACCTTCCACCTCCTTTTGGCTATCATGACTCTACATGTAGACAACAAAAGCAAGCACTTTTATCTGACGCACTGTTTGCTAACTTCTATGTCACTTTCGTAAGTGAAAACAACTGAGACAAAATACTCTGAACAGTTAGTCCCGCACAGAATTAGTTGCACTCATTCCAGAGGGTCAACAAAGTATTAAATTATTTACAATGGTATTACTGAAAAAGTCCACTTTAGAACCTGTAGCCATGTCTTGAATATCTGATAATATTCCTGTTTAAGTGAAGGTTTTAAGGGAAGTCTCAGAAGAGTATAAATAAAGAAAAATATGCATATTTAATATGTAAAAATAGCTTCTCAGTGGAAACCAGAGACTGCATGCTAGATGGAAAGAAGATTCAGCAGATTAAGAGTGTCTTTTTTTTTCCCTTCTTTTGCTCCTGGCCAACCAATACACCAGCCAATCTTGACACTGGTTGTCACCCCCTGCCTCGTCTCTGTCAGACTAGGATTCAGACTACGAAGGCTCACTTATGACAGAGGTTGTTAAAGGCAACATGCATTTCTAAACTAAATATTAAGTGTTAATTTCCTGGCTAGTATAATCTTATCAGAGGAACAATCTTTATTATTTGTTCGTTGGAGACCCAGTATAAATTTTACCACAGTGGGAAAACATTTAAATATGTAACACAGATATGAAGATAGTAAAAAGATATCTCTCATTGTTAGTCCAAGTAGAAAAAGGTAAAAGCATGTTATTAGAAATATTGCCTTAAGACTAACAGAACTGTAAAAGATTTCTGAAGCTTTAGAAACTATGTAATTTTGAGTCTGGTCTCAACCTTATTTCAATGTGCACAACTTAATGCCATTTTTGTTTATAAATGAAAACTATTTCCAGACTGTGAGCCTAAGGCAAATGCATATGAAAGAGTCGCAGAAGTTGAAGAAGAAGGGTTGTTGAGTGTAATGAAGATACTACATTTTAAGAAGCAAATGAATCGGAGCAACCTGCTTCCAACATGATTGCTTTAAAGACCCCATAGCAAACATCAGCAGAATTGGTTTGTAATTTACTATGTCCTTCATTTCAAACACATTCCCTAAAGGTTTGCGTGAAAGTCATGACACCTACAAACACAATTTATTTCAGATTGACTAGGCGTGATGAATGTCTTCCTTTACTATCCTTGACCAAAATCACTCCTCTTGCCAAGAATGCAACAGAAGACTTCATTTCACTTGTCATACAATGGGAACACCAGAGTTGTGGTTGCTGGTTTGTTTTTCTTTTTTTAAAATACAATTAAATAGCTTTCAGAAATGTTTAGGTAAACTTTGAAAACAGAAGGTTCCTAATGTAACTCTGAAGAATTTCCTGTCGGTCAATTAATATTTGTGACAGGGGTTTCTAATTACTGAAGTCACCAGTTTATATATGAAATATCCTGCATCCCGCCCTGACTAGAACACTCAATAATGATTCTTCTAACTGTTTATCATTCACTGTGAGAGGGCCCATCTAACTGAAATGTGCTTGATTATCCTAACACGGTTCTTAGCTGAGTGGTGTGCAGATAGCACCAATAAGCTTGTTTGACATTTTTGTTTAAAATCACCAAAGACAATGAATAAACGTCTCATTCTTAGGGGCTTAATCATGTGCTGACTGCCCTTCACAGCTACTGACTACAATAGGAACAGAAAAAATCCATATTTCTCACTCAGTGCTGTATGCCTACCAATTTATTTGTAATGATTATTTTACATTTTTCTCCACAAATGTCCCTTTTACAAATTGAATTAAACTATTATTATTAAATACACAATTGTTGCGGCATTTGGACATAGTATTTTAGTGACTACAACTTAAATCAGAAACTTGCTGAAAATGCATGTCACAGAAAAATTCCCAATGGTTATAAATAATAGTGTGCTATGGAATGAAAGAAACTATTATAAAAGCTAAAAGACCACACTGCTAAGTATATTATGGGAAAAATACAGTATTGATTAAACTCTTTCCCTTCCTCATTCAAACTAGAATTTCATTTTGTTCTCCTCATACTGCGTAACTTAGAGAAAAGGATCTTAAAGCTATGCATAGTCTAACTAGCTTAATGGATAATAACGGTGAATGAGAATTGAAAGTACATAGAATCAGGTTGACTCTTGCTACATTAAAGAAATGGCTGAACATCAATATCTGCCAGCAGAAAAAGAACATATTCGTTAAAGAAAATTTATAAGTATATAAATAATCTTCAGGATACAAATGGAAATTATTTTAAAAGCCATTTTTCACCTATGATTACTGTGCAGCAATCAGGCATATGTGTAAAGAAACATCAGCAAAAAGTAGGCTAAATGTACAGAAGTGACCAACAGATGAAAACCTGTGGGTAATAACCATACTGCACGAAGACCTTGCCTCAAAACATTGAATTCTCGCAGACCTGAAGAGTGTTCAGCAAAACCTTAGTTGAACAGGTCTGAGAATCGAGATTTAGCATTTCTGCCTTGTGGTTTTCTTCCCAACTGTAAATGCTTGATTTATATACACACTGACATAAATATTCATATAGTTTAATGAACTGGCCTGAATATTCATTGCATAATGCTGAATACCTTTTTTAAACATATTGTTTAAATATACTGTCTAGAAGTGACTGAAAATAGGGAGTACACATCTCAGACCTTTTTTTTCATTAGTAATCCCTCTTACTGTCTTCAGGTCACATTCAGTATGGACACTTACAGACTGTCCCTAGCCAGTAACCAATGAGTTAGTATTTCTCTTCAAATTTTTCACATAAATAGCACCAGCAACACTGTTCTGCACTGCTCTGACGACAGTACAGGGTTTGGTAGAACTATCAATACATCTGTAGGTGTCAGGTAAATAAATGCGATAAATTTCTCATTTATTGTCTTCTATGAAAATGTCATGATTTTCTTTCATGTGGCTTTTGCTCTGGCAATGTCTGACGGAGGTTGTTTTGTGACTGTTTCATAACAGGCTTTTATGCGACCTGCTATTCCATTTCAACAATTAGTGATTAGAAATACCTGTTCCTTTAGATTTATAAACCATTAACATAAACAGTTTGGAAGACGGTTCAAGGGGCTTCATCCCGTCATTATGAAAAGAGAAGCTTTCTTGACTTCAAAGTTACAAAGGCCAGTCATAGCTATAGAGATGCAACACTGATGGGAAAAAAAGGAAAGTTGACTTTTGATTAGGGTGAAAGTCCGATGCTACTATGGGAAGCAACTTAGGATGAGTGAACAGGGAACTCCCCTGCGACCCCAGGGACCACCCTGAAACTATACTGTCATCAGCCAGAAGGATTAATCCCGATAAACCTGTCCTGGCAGTGCCACTGAAACACTTTTCTGACAGTTGGATGAGGCTCTTAACAACATATACCATCTGCATTGTTACTATAATGCTATATGCCAGTAATTCATGGTGATATGGTCATATTTACTCCTAGAAGAGACACTGAAATCCTCCCATCCTCAGTTCCCACAGCTCTAGGAGAGTGGTAAGAGGTTGCTGTTGCTACAGTCCATCCACACTGGCCTACAAATATGTCTGAGGAGCCACCTGTACAACGAATTGGCTGTAACTTCTTTAGACAAGCGAATTAGATGAAAGGCAATCACTTTCAGACACTGGCAAGATTTTACCACCAGATCAGGAAACATCACCTAGGATCTATCTGTCAATGGCTCACATAAAATAAAATGTATTAGACAAAGGAATCCTGCCAGATTTGCAGTTGCAGAGTCTGCCTGAAAACCTCAGCTAGTCACAGGCTGCCAACACTAGACAGACACAGCAAAACTAGACAAGTCTTTAATACAATAACAGGGTGTGTGCCCAGACAGAGTGAAGTCTCTCAAACTTAGTCCACTGGTAGCAGGTCTTTGATGTCACGAAGACCAGTCACTCACAAACTGCAGAACTGAGGAGGGAGAAAACGAGATTTGTGGGATGCAGTGGCAGAAGGAGTATTTCTCTGGTGTAAATTTTCCACCAAGGCAGGCAAGACATGCAGAAGGAGCCCACGAATTAAACAATGCCCGCGAAGCATCCCATGACTGGATGGTGATTTTAAGGGGGGGTCGCTGCTGCGGGACTCACAGGCAAAAGGTGAGCTGGGGGCTGTCAGCATGGAGTCCCACAGGAGGGACATGATGCGGTGAAGATGCAGACCAGACAATGAGGAAACTATTCAGTCAGACAAACACTATATCTACGGCGTGCTGCTTCTCAGTGGTACAGCTGAAATGGTGGGCTGAAACGGAGCAGGCCACTGTCTGCATAACCATGCACTCAAGGTATGCCTCACGGCTCTACTACCCCTCTGCATCACGTAATGTTAAAAACTCCATCTATTCTCAAATAATAGATCATATAAGTGCCCACTGAGTGAATGTGCATGTGGTATGTTACTTGGAAATAGGTACTACTGTTTTAAGTTCTGTTTTGCTTAATTATTCATCATTTACTACTTTAATTATGCATGAAAAACCTCAAGTACTTCTGACTTTTCTTTAGGCAGTGCAGACTAAGGCATGCTAAGAAAGTTATGTAGTGAGGTGCCTCTTCCTTCCATTAGTCATAAGAGAAACATAAATTACAATTCAGCATATAATTCTCTGCTTCTTCACACAATGATTTAAAGTCGATTGAGTACAATTACTTCATACTCAGCATATTTACTGCTGTATAAAACTTTCTTGCTCCCATAAAGAAAAGGCATTCAGGCACTTTTCTGAACAACAGGATTAAACATTTTTTGATGAGGCTTTTTCTGAAAACATGTTTTACCTTTCAGTTGTTTACAAATTACTTTGGCAGTGATTTGGGAAAGCACTTAATACATGCCAATGTTCTTCCTTGCACAGGGGCTTTGCTTAAGTGCTTTTCTGAGCAGATTCTCCTTCTGTTTATCTGTCCATTTATCTGAATTTAAAGTAGGGATTATTTTGATAAAACATTTTGAAACAAAGCTATGCAAGAGTAGCATATGGCTCACAATCACAGAATCACAGAATCACAGAATAGTAGGGGTTGGAAGGGACCTCTGTGGGTCATCTTGTCCAACTCTCCTGCCGAAGCAGGGTCACCTACAGCAAGCTGCACAGTACCTTGTCCAGGCGGGTCTTGAGTATCTCCAGAGAAGAAGACTCCACAGCCTCCCTGGGCAGCCTGTTCCAGTGCTCCGTCGCCCTCGGAGGGAAGAAGTTCTTCCTCATGTTCAGATGGAACTTCCTGTGCTTCAGTTTGTGCCCATTGCCCCTTGTCCTGTCCTTGGGCACTACTGAAAAGAGCTTGGCCCCATCCTCCTGACACCCACCCTTCAGATATTTGTAAGTATATATTAAGTCCCCTCGCAGCCTTCTCTTCTTCAGGCTGAACAAGCCCAGCTCCCTCAGCCTCTC
>Ga0065711_1034793_pt1 | contig 23229 bp, 15 predicted proteins | sample Hoacrofraction12_FD_59098 | JGI IMG/M metagenome (GOLD analysis project Ga0065711, IMG submission 59098) | Hoatzin crop microbial communities from Cojedes, Venezuela - Epithelial fraction 12 v2 (version 2) | ecosystem: Host-associated > Birds > Digestive system > Esophagus > Crop | place...
GCACAAACTGAAGCACAGGAAGTTCCATCTGAACATGAGGAAGAACTTCTTCCCTCTGAGGGTGACGGAGCACTGGAACAGGCTGCCCAAGGGAGGTTGTGGAGTCTCCTTCTCTGGAGATATTCAAGACACGCCTGGACAAGGTCCTGTGCAGCCTGCTGTAGGTGACCGTGCTTCGACAGGAGGGTTGGACTAGATGACCCACAGAGGTCCCTTCCAACCCCTACCATTCTGTGATTCTGTAACATACCCCCATTTATGGAGGTAGATTTATATCACCCCAGTATTTAAGAGGGATGTGTGGGAGGGTAAAGCTGAGAAACTTCCTCTTCTGGCAAGTAATACCATGAAGTGGTAAGAAAGCCTAGCAAAAAAGGGAAAGTGTATGGAGGAGTGATTGCTGTAGAAAAGGTCTGTCTAAAGGCTCAAAAGAACTTTCTAAAATAGATAGAAATTAAGGCACAATCATTACAGGTACCTATTTTTTGACCTGCTTTTATAGGAAAATGCTCTTACACCAGCTTCTACTGCAGAGGTCTTTGTCCTCTGTGAATCAGCCCCACTCCACTGCAGTTATCCCATATATTTAAACAGAGGCCTGGATCAGGTCCCACTGTGCATTAATGACAATAGCAAGTTAGATGCCCTGGCTTCTTACATGGTCGAGTGGGAAAAAAATACTAACAGAAAACCTTACTGAAATATGCACAACAGTATTTCCTAAGTGGCTTAACTTATGTGTTAAGAAGTAGTGGCTTTGCATATCTCCATGATTTTTCTTCTCCTTTTCCCCATCCTCTCTCCCAGCCAATTTTTATTTATACTCTGTATTTAAAAAAATTAAGGGGAAAAGTAAAGGTTAACTGAGAAGAAAAAATTAGAGACGAGAATAAACCATATAAAAAGCAAGAAAAAACTCTTGAGAATTTAAAAAATTTTTAAAATTGAAATTTTATTAGATTTCAAAAATTACTGCTTGCACTCTGGAAGTAAACACATTGCATTGTGCAATTCTGCCCACTCAAGGCACATCCATGCCAAGTTAGGGGCTGGCAGATTTCTTCACTAAGAAACACAATTTTACTTATGCTTACTGAAACTCTGTGAAAGCTGCACTTCAGTTGTAGGACAGGAGCAGAAGAAAAGCAAAGTTATCAAAACAAAACAAAAAAATCCTTGTAGCTACACAAGCTGACATTTTTTTCCCCCCATGTATTTAAACTTAAAACCCATCCTGTAAAAGCTTTGGGTCAGCGAAGGAATTCTGAAGTAAAGCTTAATAACTATGAAAGCACTTGCAGCTCTTACCTCATACTATTTTTCCAAGACAGATGCAAGTTATACCCTCACATAACTCACCAGCCCCAAGATTTCTAGATCAGTTTTCTCCTTTTTTCACAACGGTGTGCCCACCCTCCCGAACACACGTGGCATCTGTGGCTGTCCCAGACCACTATCTTCCTCTGACACATCAGGTCTCCTCAGATGCCCCCTTCCTGCAAGTACCATTAGGACCATCTCCTCATTATCACTGACCACTTAACTTCCCACCTGCACAAAGGGCACTTCCCAGCAGCCTGGCGCTATGCTCCAACACCCAGGGAAGAAGGAGAAAAGGCTCCACCATAGAACTTATGCACCGATGACAAAATATTCTTTGGTTTGGGGCAGGTCATTGTTTATACAAGAGGGGAAGGAGGCCTTGCCCAGCTAGGCACCTACTGAGCATAGCATGCTAAACTGTGTCACATCCTCTGGTGGCCCTAAAAAGCCCCAAAATCTTGACATGGCTTCCGCAAAGAGAGCACTTCTGCTCAGGGGGATGGCAAAGGCTGGGCTGGGTTTTCCTACAATTTCTTGTGAACCCTTCTGGAAGATAGCGTCCCACTTGCTTTTTAAAAATACCTTGCAGGGCCTCAAAACTTTGTTTGCAGCAGGTATCATAAACAAAGACTTCCCATTAAATAAGATCTGAGCTGAACCTCTTCATCAGTAAAAGGCACCTCTTGCACTGGTGACTTGGGCAAGACGGGCGATGTGTTTACAGCAAAGCGCTGCTGCTGGAAAGCAGCAGCCAGCTGGTAGTGGCAACGTTGGACTGACGAGAGCGGCAGGGGCACTGCCGACCTGCTTTACGCAGCGAGCAGAGACAGGTCAAGGGATCGAGGGGTCAGAACTCAGCTCTTTACAAGCGCAATGCTGCAGCTACGCCATGTCTTTGCCCAGGAGCGTCCTGCCTCCACCCACCCCTTGAATTTTTGCCTTGCTTTTGGCAGAAAGTTTGATTAGTTTGCTGCCAGGAACATGCGGCAGTGCCACTTTGCATGATGTTCCTGTTTTATCAGAAGCAACATTTTGGGTTCCCTTTGAAGTCATATGTGCTTGGCTTTACAATATTCAAGATCCAATAAACTTACGAGGGTTATGCTCGAATACCCAAGCACATCTCCCGTTGCTTCTTCCTGTTGTTCCTTTCCAATTCTGTACATATTGAAATAAGAGATAGAGTTCTGAATACCCTTTTCAGAAAACAGAAGTTATCTACAGCCAGTTTTTCTTCATGGTAAAACAAACCAAGGTTTTCTTAGTATTGTCAAAATTAGGAAAAGTATTTTTAGAGATGTTATAAATAACTCGTTCTGGCAGAGTGCAAAATTTCTTGCTCAGCATTTATTTGAGCAAAAATCTGTTTTCAATGGAGCCATAGCTTTACATGTCTAATTCATGTAGCCTGACCAATATCATAGAAGATAGACATTTTTTATCCTTTGTGGGTTTTTTTTTTACATAATAATAATAATAATAATAAAAAGCTTTGCTTTAAGACTTGGCCATGAACCAAACCATATCATGTTCAAAGTCTGTGGAAAAAAATAGTGAATACACAAAATCCAGACTCAGAATATCTTCCATTGATTTAAGCTTTAAATTTTGTCTTGTACATTTAGGAAATGTGGAAAGGAGCTCAGATAATAAGCATAAGAAAGAACAGCAATTTTCTAAGCTTTTAGCCAACAGGATGAGCCTTTCTTAATTAGGATCATCCCTTTGCACATCATTTAGGGACTCCATAAGGGATACAAGTAAGTTGAATATGCTGCATGGTTTTTCCATGAGTTCAGCCTTTCTCACGACTTTGTAAAGCATTCCCTTTTGCTAGAGCTGTATATGTAGCACTACAGCTCTTCCACAAATTGTTCGTCATCTCTAGACATGTCAATCGCCCCGAGTCCCTGGCTTTTCCTCTCTGCTTCACATAGCTGAACTGTGAGCATGTTTACTTTCTGCTGTTGCCAGACTTGTCAGAAGTAAAGTTTTAAACCCTGAACTAGCAGCCGTACATAAGCAAATGCTTAATTTTAACGACTTGAGGAGTCACAGTGAATCAATGGGACTTCTCACATACTTCAGCACCAGTTGCACCTTTGTCTTTTTGCTTGGTATTTCCTATCTGGTGTACCTATGCATTCAGAGGCATTCAGATACTAAACAGCATTCATTCCATGGACTTCAGTCGGCTTTAGTTTATAGAGTTGTGAGCCTAAAGTGCCATGTACCAAATCCTGATGTTTGAAATATTCCATCCCATTAAAAGATATGTATCCTTTCCTCCAAAGTTGCTCTTTACTAAGACAGAGATGCAGCTGTAAACAGAAAATCTATACCTGACATAGGATCTTAGGGAACAACTAACTGTGGCCAAACAAACAATGTGCATTTATGCATTTTACTATGTTAGAAAGAGCCAATTTTCACTTAGAAATAACATACATTAAAAAAATCTTAACTGTCACTGAAGAAATACATATCTATCAGTCTGGACACATGTACAACATCTAAGCCATTGACATGTGATAACCAAAGCCACCTGCAGTAATGTACAAGAAATTTTGACTCAAAGGTCAAATGCTCTCCTTTTGCAGGGACCGTCAGAGGCATATTGCTGTCTGTTCTGTGAGAAAATACAGTACTTCAGTGGTGCATGCCATGCATCTAATTTTGGCTAAAAACTTCATCAGTGCTCCAAAGAGGCTTCACTTACTTCTTACCTAAAGGGATACCCCTGCTAAAAACTGACATACTAAAAGGAGTCCTTTGAGAGAGATATCCTCACTCTTTGACCACCCATTTTTATATGGTCGTACCCACCCCTTTTCTCTACTATGATTTCTTGCTGTTAAGGCCCTGCACCCTTGTTCTTCCCAAACACTGGGAAGGAATCTCCTCTGTGGCGCAAGGCAGGCCACCAGAAGAAGCAGGTGGCAGTTGTGAGCTGGGGCTGAGAGAAACCCAGGAGAGAAAAATGTTTGGAAAGTAATGAGTACAAAAGCTAATTTATATTTTAATGATTAAAGAGAGATTAAAGCCAACAGCATCAAGATTTTAACTCTGCAGCTGGTGGATTTCTTTGTCTTCTGGTCAATGAAGCTGAATGATGCGACTGAGGGAACTTCAAAAGTGTTAAAAGATGTTATAATAATAATAAAGGGAGGTCTATAATTATAGAGAGATTATTGCATATAATATGTAAGTGGATTGCACTTAAACAGCCTCATCAAACCAATTTCCACTGCAATTCATTGATGCCACAGATGAGGACTTCAGGTGGGAGGATAAGCTAGAGGAATGGATGAACACTTAAGAAACAAAGTCCTCGTTTTCATGCTAATGTCCTTGTGCAGTTTAGAAGAAGGGGAGAGAAAAAGTCTTTGTAGAACGTTCTGATGGCAATGCAGGATTGCAGGGGAGGAGGAACCTCCTCTGGTGTATCGATGAGCTGCTTCAAATGAACACTTAACAAAGTTGTTCATGAGACAGCAGCAGCTGTAAGCCTTTTGCAATCCCAGCACATTTTATTATGGTTGCAAAATAAAGAAAGTCAGTATCTGTCTGGTATAACCAGAATGACAGCGATTCATCAGGGACTGGGATATTTTGATGTTACTGTCTTTTCATCCTTCTTTGCTAGACAGCAAGAGCAAGCTATATTCTCATGGGACTGTTCAAAAAGACTTGTCTTTCCTCGTGGGGAATGGCTAGCTGAACTCCCTATAATATTAAAAAGTGTTATTTAAATCTACAATTTTATGTTAAGAATATGAAAGAAGCCCTCTCCCAAACAGCCCTCTAGTTCTGCTTTGGACATTTTTCACCACTTCAACTCCTCTGGGCTCATCATCTTCCTCTGCATCCTGCCTCGGTGAAACTGCTCTGCCCTGCGAAGACAGAAAGGCATGCATGGTCTTCACGCCTGGTCCAAATGGCTGGACAGACTTAATAGTCATTGTATAAAAGACTGAATTACTGCAACAAAATGCTGTTCATTCTATCCTCTGTTGTATCACATACAGAAGGGGAAGGAGAACAGAGGGCTTAAATATCTTGACCTCCCCCCTCCCTGCTTTTCAGGGCATGCTAGCCTTGTTTCCTGCTGCTTGATTACAGCAGTACACTTGGGACAAACGCTTCAGGTCTTCCATAGATAGAGGACAGCGCTGTAGCTCATGACTCTGTTTTTGCTCCACTGTGGTGGATTGTTTTAAGGACAGATGTACACAAGCTCTAGATGTAACCCCAAAGCTCATCCACCGCATCACATGACCCTCCTTTGTTTTGAGGCTGCATCCAAAGAACAATACTTCTGTTTAAGGCTTGGATTCAATTGAAGTAAGCAAGCTTCTGCTGATTTAAAATGATTTCCAGTAAAAGAATCTGGTATCTAACTTCCAAACTCCTATGCAATTCTTAGGGGGAAGCAGGTACCATAAACTACAAGCTAAAGCAACCATATTAAGAAGAGATTTGTCTCTTCCTGTACTGTACCAGTTCTTGATGCTACAGTTTACACTCTCTGTGACTTCAGATATCAGGAGTCCAGAAAAATAAGATCTTTTGTTCTTCAGGAAAAAAAAGTAGCTTTTATGATCCTATTAAAACTAAATTCTTGTTGTTGTACACAGTCTTTAGTTATAGTAGGGATGAGTTGAGTCTCTAATCATGATTAAACTGTGACTAATCAGACTCCATAACATGTCTGTGGTTGCACAACTTTTTTATAGGTTCACAAAGTGCTTCTTTCTGAAGTCAAAGGCCTCAACCCCGTTCAGAAATTTAGCTAGACAGTGTCCATCACCACCACTTAGGGTTCTCCTGACTTTAGCAGTATTTGACCTGCAGGTATGTGCATTCCTCTAAAAGATTTAAACCACTGGGGTAAATTCTGCCATTAGCCTTTGTCAAACGATTGGTTGAATATATATTCTGTCATATGTAAAATAAACAGCAGGAATGTGTCTCTCTTGTACATGAATCAGTACATGTTCCTTCCCATTGTGAAATATTAGTTGACCTTTATGTTCTGTACATAAGAGATTTACTTCACCTCCATGTCTAGATTTCAGCTTTTTCTTCAGTCTCTTACACAGAGAAATGCTGATTGTTCTCTCGAGAAAGATTACATAACTTCAACAAGGGGCCAAATTCTGCCATACACTGATGTTACACCAAGGTCAGTAGAACAGCACAGGTTTACAGCATCATAATCTTTCAGACATAGGACTTAATCCCGTCCATCAGCATTTCATATCTTGCATCATCATCTGACACTTCTAAAGACAAAATACGAAGATGAATTGAGCCCTCTGGGTTTTTTAGCTACTAGAAGTTGCACTACTTAACAATATAATTAATCTTTTCTATGGGTGTTTTTTCAAACTAAAAGAGGAGTTGTCATAGCATGAATTTCTGCTGATTTTTTCTTCCAGTTCTGTCCTTTGTGCATATTTGCTAGTTTACTCTTAATGTTAATTCCTCTCATTAATTTATATCATACTTTTGACAGTTTGCTCCCTGAAGTTAAACTTGAAGTAAATAGCTGTATTAAGACAGTCAGTTTAGTAGGCTGAAAGATGCATTTCATAGTTTTTTATGAAGGAATTGACAATCAGACAGTAAAGTAACCATATGGTGTCTAGCACAATGGATCTGACTGTTGGCAAGTGGTTCTTAAAGATCACAAAAATAATCTGAACACTGAAAAATCTAAATATAATCACATTAATTCAAATATCTCTAGACCTTGCTTTTCATCAAAGATCATAAGAAATAGTAAGTTATAAAAATATTTCAGCCATTTCACTTTGGTGGGGAGCAATACACGTGACTGTTACAGTGCCAAAAAATTCTTTCAACCACTCCATCTAATGAAAACTCATCAGGCAACAGCACAAGTGAAACAACAAATGAACACAATGAAGATCAGTTGGGATTTATTTTTGACACCTCGATCTTTAGACTGCTTCTGCAGCCTCGTTTCCTCCTCTCCTTTCTGGTTTCTCCTATGCAAAGACTGATTCCAGATTCCACTCGAAAGGACAAAATAATCCAAACCCAACTCCATCATCTAACAATTTTGAGGGTCACATTCTTTTGTATATTACCAGGTTTATCCTATTTACATTGAGGTTCACACATAAACCTCTCTGTCAACAAGATTTACTCATTCTTTCACTTCTACCTATACTAACACATCTATTAAACTCACAGTAATGCTGATCACACATACAGAATTAAGCCCATCCTTAAGTATTTGCAGCAGCTGAGATTTAGAGCCAAATTTTTCCCCCAAAGGTATTTAGGCATCTCTGTTCCTTAATCATTTTTGGCAGCATACAAATAGATGCAGATTTGCATATATTTACCAACAGTATACTGCAGCTACTGTAACTTTACTTGTAGAAAAGCATACGTTTTTTTCAGAATTGCAGAACGTCTCAGCTACGAGGTGCCTTTGTGTATTTAACAAAAGTTAAGCTTGACTGAAGTACAGAAAGAAAGATCTGCAGTGTTTCACTTGACACATGTACTGATGTATCGCCAATCAAAGCTATCTGTAACACCGATTTAATCAGTCTCCAGCCTTGGAGACTAACTCATTAAAGAGGAGCACAAAAGAGAAGGCAGCTCAATAGCGTTTTCAATGATACATAAATAAACCTGCCTTGTCATGGTAAATTCCGTGTAACTGGGAAAATGGTATAAAACCTGACATTGATCTAGAAGCTTGGTACCTGAGGCACGGAAAGGGGAAATACCATTTAATCACTGACATTGACTGTCTCCATCACCCGGTAAGAAGCTCATGACAGTAGCTGTGACCCATTGGGTGACCCTAAGTCAAAGCGAATGAGCTCTGTACTCCAAGGGAGCAAGGCTGAGTGATAATGAATCTTGTTTGATGGGAAATGGGAAAGAAAACCCAACAACATTTAACCTACATTAAATGCAAAAATATTCATTCTCTACCTATTCTATCCTACCCTGTGGTTACAAACACTTTGAAAAAAAAAAAAAAATTCTGTTTGGAATAACAACCTTCCAAGGAGAGTTCTTTGCAGACCACCTATGTTGGAAGATGACTTTATGCTAACAGTAAAATCATTATCACATTTACTGAACATTTGCATGCACAAGATCTTCACTTTTGAAATACTATTGATTTTCCAGGCACCTTCAAAACTTGGATGAAAGCGAGGTTTTGAAATGTTACCCACCCTGATTGATTTCTCTCTTGTCCTAGAAACTTCCTGACTAGTTGCTAGGGGCCTAGTTTCTGCTGTTGAAAACAGTAGACTGTTGAAAATTACTTTCTACTATGAATTTAATCAGTCCAGGTTAATAATGTTCAGTTAGTTTAATTTATTTAACTTCATATTTTTGTATATCTGACCATAACCATATTTCTTGGTTAGTATTTTCCTTCCTTTACCTCAAGTGCTTTGTAAAGCACAAAGAGATAGCATCTTTGAGTTCTCGTGACTAGACACAGAAAGGATAATAACTGGGAAACTTGGAGATAACTAGAAGCACGGGGGACTTCTTGTTCAAAGACAAAGAATCAATCCTCTATTACGTGTAAGGAGCTCTCAATCCTAAAATGACTCTCTTAAGTGTAAGTTTTGGGGTGGGTTTTGGGGTGTTTTTTGTTTGGTTGGGTTTTTTTTGAGGGGAAGGGGGCAGGGGATGTTGTTAAAAAAAAAAAAAATCTCCAAAGTAACCCTGTTCACCAAAAATCACATGGTTCAACCAGAACAGTTTTGAGTCTACTCTAAAGGACTGGTCAAACAAAGACTGGATAAGAAGGCCTAATACAACCTTTATATGTCTAGAAAAGCACAGAGAAGCAAGGACACCATCTTGCCTCTGCACACAGTTTCAGGTCCTTACAAAAGCACTGCATACAGTGTTGACAGCTGCAGGTCAAGAACAATATGGGTATAGAAGAACATCAAAACGAGATCCTAGAAAATAAGCCTTATAATGTAAGGCTCAAGGAATTTAATCCATGCATTTTATTGAAGAGAAGGCTAAAAAGGTGACTCAGTCAGTGTTTTTGCTACCAACACACAGAACAGAAACAATAGCAAGGCACAGGGGTTCAATCTCACAAAGAGGTACAGAGCAAGACCAATGACAGAAATTGAAGATAGGCAAATCTAATCTCAAAATGAAAACACAAAGGTTACTTTTTGCAGGGCAGACAAGTAAACTGCTTTCCCTTTATCACAAGATTTGTTGAACTTTCACCCTCAATTAGAAAGGAAAAAGATATACTTTAGTTTAGCTTCCCAGGAAAGCCTAGATGATGGGATAAGTAAAGACAAGCACAGCTATCTGCTGCAACCTCAGAGCACAAGCTGCACCAGAAGGCAGCTGTGGCACCTCAAATCCAGGCCTTAAGCCATTAAGTAGCTCAGTTGTCCCCGAATTTCAAATTGTAAATTCAAGTGAACAGATGTCACATAGAAGTTTGCACACAAGAAGCAATTTTCCTCATTTCTGTGAGCAAGGAAAGCCTTAATTACGGGAGAGCCACCATACTCCTGTTCGAGTGAAGATTGGACTGGAAACCACACAAGAAATTAATGAGGTCAAGGCACTCCATCCAGCAACAGGAACTTTTAACTCTGGACATTCATTATGGCCTTAGAAGTTTATTGTAATGCAGAATATTCCTGCCCAGAGAAATAATTGAAGGCTTTAGAAATACCAGTGGCTTCCTCAGCCAAAGAAGAGGAGGTTCCCTCCTTCCCCTCACCCCCAAGTAAAAAAATCTGCTTGTTCAAGCATGGCGCCAAAGGCAGGATTTACCCTCAGATTGCTAACATAGTATGAAACAAGTGATGGGGTGTAGTTCACTGAAGTAAGGCCTGGAGGGCATATAGCATATTAGTGCTTGAAACAGAAATTAAACTGTTTTCTGTTGTTAGTCCATGTTTCATTGTATGTGGATAGACATCGTGCCATATATAAGACTAGACACCCTTTATGGGGAGTCCAAGTATTGTAGAAAAAATAATCGTAGAAAATATTCTCATTTATTTTGCTCGCAACAGAGCTGATTATTTAAATTTAGTCTTGTAAACAGCTAGCTTTATAGCCTGCATCTATCTGCCTTAGTAGTACACTTTTAAACTAAATCTCTCAGTCTTCTGAACTTACTGAATTTTGATTCACAATTTGCAGCTGGCTCGGAGCACACAAACAGGATCCATTTCTGATCAAGTTAACCAGAAGGTTCATTTCAGTACCACATCTAATAAAATCCAACTGTGGATGGACAGTTAGGCCACAGGACCAGACTGCAGCTAGCCTGAAGTAGCCCTGGGAAATAGGTAAAAATTGACACCAGGTCCCCGACACCAAGTGTTTTCCTCTCCAGTGCTGCCCTTACTGATCTGCACTACTTACTAAAGTACTCATAGACGTGGAGACCTGTGCATTTCTAGGGAAGAAGCACAACGTAAGTCAAAGTTTAAGCAGTGTAGAGTGCCTTGTATATGTGCTTTGTCAAGGCAAAAGCTTCATCTAAAGGCTCCAGTCCACCAAACTCTTGTGATCTCTCTCCATCTATATGCAGACTATTACATGCAGGCAAACCGCTGAACTGCTTTAGGGTGAACACACACCCTGAAGACTACAGAATTCTGTGCTTAAGGTTTGTTTGAAATCGTGAGAGAGCATGGCTAAAAGGTTTACCAGGAATTATTTTTTTAAATAAGTTTGTGACAAAGTTATCTTACAACAAAAGACAAATAACGGAACTTCAAAACACTGTAATCGATTTAGGGCTTTAACTGCAAGACTTCAAACGTCCTGTTACAAACCCCATCCTGGCTTCAGGAGGGAGGAAGATTTTTTTTCATATTAGTCTTTTGATTGTGCCATTAACATCAAACACAAGTCCCACATAGTTGCCCTGTCAGAGAATGTATAAAACCAAACAAATCACCCAATCACTGTCATCTAGATTTCTTACTACACATTTTGAAATTTATAGCAGCTCAGCTTTCCTTTAAAAATATATCTTCAAGTTGGCTCTTCACTTCAAGAAGAACACAATAGAACACCAGATCTTTTTGAAAACTCATTTCAGCAGATTATTTTCATTATGCATCATGCTGGATTGCTTAAATGTCTAGTCAGATATCAATCTCACCTGAGCTCTGCATGATACTGATCTGCTCTCTGATATTACCTACATCCCCCAGGTTTCTAGCAACAAACCAGAGGATGCTGCATATACGGGAGAAGTGACAGCCTAAGGATTAACCTGCTTGTTGATATTCATGTTCCAGCACATCCCCTGACAAACAGAATACTCCAGGGGTCAGGCTTCATCCTAATCAGAAAAGAGAGAATACAGATTGTTTTGATCAGAACTACAAGTGTCTGGAAGGCTAATCCAAAATTAATTAGATCTGGGCTGCATAATATTCATTTGGATTTGTAAACATGGTGACGGGCATATGAGGATTATGCAGATAGAGGACAGATAAGGTAACTAATTTGTAGGTTGATGATGCTTTAATAATGTCACAAATGTACTACTTTGTCTTAATAACTGCTAAAAATAAGGAATATTTTGGTGTAAATTAGTGAGTTTAGACAGCATTTCATTCAAAAATGAAGATGTTTTAACAGCGAGAATGAGATACAGATAGAAATTATTTTAGCAACCATTATTTGAACAATATTCAAATTAATGTTTCCATTCTCTATCACAGTAGTCAGTTCAGAGCAGTACAACCTTTTTAAAAAAGACAATTATCTTTATTAAGTGGAAACAGATACTAATTTATTTTGAAATAATTATTGCTCACTACCTTTTTTTAAACCATGAGGCAGCCTTTCACATGGTGCAAGCTGACATAGTACTACTGATTTCAGCAATGACACAATAGTTGTTTAGTTTTTAAGCAGCTTCCCCCCCCAATCAACTGAGCTTCAACCTTCACGTGCCAGTAAGAGAAAAACCAATAGTGTTTACTAATGAAAAAACCCAACCCAAATTCACAAAAAACCCCCAACCAAACAATAAATTACAAGAACACCAGGGCAGCCGACAATACTGTCCAGAGAAACAGATTATCTGGCTAATTTCATGTGGCCTGGGAGGCATGTTTGGGAAGAAAGGTCCTCTGCAGGATTCACCTGAGGGGGTGAGACACATGCTACAGATAGATTCGCCATCTGCCTGACATAAAGCGTTGATCAATTTAGAGGGATGGAATAAGAATGAGCAAACATGAAAATGGAAACTGCGAGCACTTACAAATTTGTTAACAAAAGTGTGTTTTCGCAGACCAAGGTCATCCTTATTCAGCTGCTAGATTACATGTCCTCCCTGCTCTTCATCAACGCGAGCCGAGCAGGATAACAATCTTCACTTGTGTTAAGAGAATGTCACAAACAGACCGTTGCTCATTTTCATTTTACAAATGGATTAGCGCTGTGCAAATTCATGACCCCATTTCAATCTGTGTTCAGGGTGAAGACCTATCTTATTAAAACTGTACTGAGATGTTATCCTGTTACATAAAAGCTCATATTAAAGCTCAGTTGTTCTACATAGACAATTTTCAGATGAAACTCTAATATAAATATTTCAAAGAGGACTGACTGGAAACAACTTCAGAGAACTGCATGTTTGACAAAATGTCAGACAATGGCCCCAAAAGCTAAGAGAGAAGAAAGATAAAAATGCTTGCTTAACAAGTAAACCCTTCGGGACAGATTTTATGCAGTATCTGTACAATCCTAGTGCCTCTGCAACCTGACTGGTTTTCATCAGTACTATTGCAATAAATGAGTATGTCACATTAGGGAAATTGTATCAGAAGAACAAGCAAGAGAGAAAGTAAAGATGTGGAGGGGCTCCCTCCTCATCTCCCACAAGAGAGTAAAACTGTAATTCGGTAAACATTTCTGACACCTGACCACAGTACCCGCACAGAATTTGCTTTTGGGAGCATGCATTCCTCAGCATTGTTCTGCATGTCATCAAGAGGCCATTTCCTTTCTCACCTGTTTACTGGAGCTTACTTCAGACCTCACTACCTTTGTAACCAAGCGGTTGACAGTTGACCTCTGAAGTACTTATTTTGGTTCTTGGCAGACTCCAGGCAGAAATTGTATGAGGTATGCTTAACGCAGAATAGTCACAGAAATAAATAGGAAAAAAAAAAGCTAGAACAAACATTTTCTTTTTTTTAACATCAGGAAAGTCAAGAGAGCATGCTGCTGTGATATTTAATACTGCTAAACACAATCCAAAGGGAACTGTGCAGCATCTGAACAGACTGCTAACAATAAAAAGGGTATTTGCAAAGGAGAAGAAACAGTAGTGATGTAGTAAGGCTTACTGTAATATACCCAAGCCACAAAGAACTAAAAAAGGTGCTAGTACTAAGTTCTTTCAGAAAGAAAAACTTTAGAATATTTTTACACTAACATATTTTACTCTCAAGAAGCTAGCAGATATCAGCTCCTAATTTACCTGCAGCTCGCCATCTATCTGCATGCAATGTTTTCCACCAAAGATGCTTACCTCAGTGTGAAACTGAAAACAGATACTGGCACAAAGCAGTTCTGACAATGACATATGCTGTTAAGCACTGAAGCCTAGATTTATGCAGTTATTCCATATAGCTATGCTAGAGTAAAATTAATCCAGCAAATATCTCCCAGTATCCATACAGTCAGGAATAAAACAATCAGACAAGAACCTCAAAGCTCATCAGAAAAATCAGAACCTTGGGGAGAAAAATATGCTCCAAATAATTGAAAATCATTTACCTGCTTGGCCTAGAAAAATGCCAAATCAGTGTCAAGCAAGGCAAAAGCAGGAACTAACATGATGGGGATTCAATATCACATATCTTCGATTAAAAGAATAGCCTCAAATGGAGAGACAGGGTTCTGCTCTGAAAGTGTGAACTTGTTCTGGGATATATAAAATTTCTCATTGCAAAGACTTTCATGATAGTCTAATTTGAAAGCTAAGATATTCCTGTGAAAATGGCACGCAGTAGGGAAGAAGTTCTTTAAAAGGACAAGTCCTGGTAGCAGGTAGCATAAACAGCTTTGAAGGGAAACAAATCAGGATTCACTCGCTACCTGGCTTTAAGGGAGATGCACCTTAATGGGCCCTTTACCTTGCCTATGGAGCAATAAGATCAAAAAACAAACCCACAAATCCCACCACTGCAGGATACGTACTCCACTTTGGATCCTGGCAAATACTTGCAAAAAGGAGAAGCTGAGATGGCACAAACTTCTGGTCCTTTTTGGGGAAATTGCTGTTGGGTGAGCAGCTGTCACACCCACTTGCACCAAACCAGACACCAGAAGCCAAGCAAAGTGTCACTGATGCAGGCCAAGCACTGCTTAGGCTTAGCTGAAATACTTCTTTTAAGCACCTTCACCTCCAAAGTGCTATGTGCCTCTGGATTGGCAGCATCCACAGATTTACAAATGATCTACTTCAGGGTATAAACTGCTAACGTATTTGTCAGACCCCCCGTGAATTTACTGCTTTCTTGGCTGCACGTGCTTCCCAAGCTGGGTTGTTCACCTCCACGTGCGTTCTGTGAATCCAGCCCCTCTCACACTGAAACAGTATTTCTGGGACTGCACTGTTAAATATATAACCAAAAGTAGACTGAACAAAGGATATAAGATTTTTAAATTATTTAAAAAAAAAAATCTGAGTTCAGTTCAGAGTCCCGTGGAGAGTTGTGTCAGCACTCCCTAACACAAGGGAGGAACAAGAGGCGCCAGAGCTGCACATATTTTATCCTGGAAGTATGGCATTGTTCTAATTAAGGAACACCCATGTTTCCTTCAGACTGTCTGGGCTGCAGTCGTTATTCCTCTGTAGCTGTTCCTCTCCGTGTGCACATTAACAGAGCCAACTAGCTAGCTGTTACCAATGCAAGCATTCCTGAGCTAGCTTTACTCTAGCAAGTTGGGAAAAACACCGTATAAGCTTAGTGCAGTTATACAGACCTCCTAAGCTGAATAAATCCCTCACTTTCCAGTTTCATCAAAAACTTGTATTTCCCAAGCATCACTGTCCTAAACATGCTACGCTTACACCAATCAACAGGAGCACAGACATAGTTTGGAGAGACAAATCACTTCCTGTCAACAAAACATGATTTTCAGTAAGCACAATCAATAATATGCCAACACCAGTTGTTACTAGGACTTCTACAAATGATGTCAAACATCATCGGTTGCCACAGTATCATAGTGTTCATCCATTTAGATAGAACATATAAATAATCTGACTGAGAAAAGTTCAAGATTTTGTTTTGGAAAGTCATGTAAACATAATGAGGGACATAGGAAGTGATCTGTGACAGCATTTTGCCTTATTGCAAAACACAATGATTAGACAGAAAAAAAGCACACTGATTAGAAAGTGATCAAGTAACAGAAACTACCCAGCTGAAAACGTGCAACTTTAAATAGGATACAGAATATCTAGCCCATGGGGATGCCATGCCAGAGACTAGACATGAAGATTTACAACTGGAAATCACATCACAATCAACTCTGTTAATATAAAATTTGCATTAAATGTAGAGTAACAATTCTAAGATGGATATAGTGACATTTAGCATGATTGTTCTTTTACATCATGGCCTTTTGCGGTGAACATACGGGAACAGACTGCGCAGTGTATGCGTCTCGAGACCACATAAGTAGATCTACCAAAACAGAACACAGTACTTATACTTTATCATTTTCTAATCCAACGTAATTATAACAGCTAAAAATACTAATGGAGTATTTTGTATAGGTAAATAAGCCCAGGGAATTTTTTATTGCACCCTTTGTCCTCAGCCACAGATTTTGTTGTAATAATTTTAACTTAACCATCATAGCACCCATTTTTTCTGTCCATATAGGGAAACTGAATAATACGAAAACAAATTCATTAATGTTTATGAAGCACTGGGATCCTAGATTAACAAATCCCATTGAACAGACAATAGATACAGAATATTCGTCTTGCAAGATGAATAGCATGAACATTGGAGAAAGAAGAGAGACACAAACTGGTCAAACACCAAAGAAATTCAAATACTAACAAGCTTCTGACTCAGCACTACCCACAGCAAGGAAGGCATTAATATGAAAACATGCAGTAGAATACCCTCATTGTGTATATGCATAACAGAGCATATCATTAACCTTTACCTGTTTTTTGTGCAAGCCCAAAGTTTTGCATGCAAGAGGCATAGTTGCAGTATAACAGCTGCAAGCACATACTGCTTTTGCTTTAGCATGCTTTAGAAAGAGCAACAAGTACATACTGCAAACGAATTTTGAAAAGTTGGGTGGTGTCACATCTTGTAAATACTCAATCCCAGGAAAACCAACAAAACCCAAGCAACAAAGTCAAGCAACCAACCAACCAAAAAACCCCACACTGAGAAATAGAAATAAAAAGGCACACCCAAATGTATCCAAGAAACAAAACTGTTCTCAAGGCAAATCTACTTTACTTTTAAGACCATCCTAATCACCTTAGAAACCTGCTCCATTTTCCTGCAATATTTGCATGATCTCAGTTGATGGCTATTCCCAGAGAAAAAGATAAACTATATCTCAAGTAGGTCTCAGTCCATCATCCTCACTTTAAAGTTTGCAAGTCCACATATATGTGTATTTAATTATATGGAAGGAAAAAATGCAAAAGAGCCTGAACAGGTGAAGTTATTTAATAGAGACAATTTTTTTTTGTCCTAAGAAAATTTTTGACATTTCAGAATTTACTTATTTTACTCTATTGCACTGAGACAAGTTAGGTACCTTTTACAGATAATGGAGACATACAGTTACTTTGTTGGTACCAAAAAATCCCAGAAGGGGAAAGGTAAGAACACTTCCTAGCTTGAAATCATCTTTCCTCTACATGATTTGGAGTACGGATTTTCAGCCATTTCCCTTACAGCTAGGCTAAATATACCAAGCAAGCTTCAGTAAGGGGAAGAAACACATGAAAGATCACTCACAGTCCTTGCAGGAACAACCCCACCAATGCAGGAAAAGCCAGGATCTTGGAGAAGCTGCTACTTGCACAACATTGAGCTCAGCAGCTTTTGGTGAGTTTACCATTGTTGAAGAACTCACAGAGCATTTGTGACAGTGCCTCGGACACCAGCTTTCTCAGGAGCCTGGGTAACTCCTGCTGAGTCCTCCAAGGGGCACAGGTTAAGGCACTCAGACGAGGTGCAGAAAACCTGAGTTCAGTTGCCCTCCGGCAGCTAGAGCAGGCGAAGCTCAGTCCCAGTTGTCCTACCCTTAGGTAGGTATTCGTAGTTACCTTGTGAGTCATCACTGAAAAGTATAGTGGCTTCTCTCGTTTCGATTAGAAATACCTCTGGAAAAATATTCTCGAGAAAGGATCTCACATTTCTGTGGACACTTTCAGTTTTCAAACATCATCTTACTCCTCCCAGCAAAAATACCCAAATGTTTTGCTGAAATTGCTCCAGCCACTGAGTTATTTGTCTAGAGATTCCTCTCAAACTAAGCAACCCTGCAGCAATACCCTGCAAAAGGCACAAGATAGTCATAGCTATGGAGGACTTCTGACAGGCAGCCTGGGACTGAAGGATGGGGGCACTTGAGGTCTGGGAAGGTGGTCCTGGGGCAGTGCACATTGCTCAGCTTGAAGGAGGCCACCATGAGAAATCCTTCCAGAAGTCACTGTCAGTCACACTGCAGCAGTAAATACGGCATCTCCAGATATAATGGGTAAATATGAAAAGGTTAGGTGATTCTCAGCAAAGGTTAGACAAAGGTTTTCTAATTTCAATGGAGATGAACAGTGTATTAGCAGATCAGGCTGTTTGCTTCCTGTTGGTTAATTAACAGATGCTAAAGAGCTTGCTGCTCTTTGGTAACTAATAGATTATAGATTTATAGATGGCATATGATACTATTAACCCAGGCAAGTAATGCCTGTGTGTTTGTTATTTTATAACATACTAACATAAAACTTCCAAAGCTTCATAAAGCAACTTATTTCACTTCCACTGCTTATTTTTCGCTTCTACTGCACATATAAAACAGAGACTGTGAGGAAAGCTCCTTTTGATGAATTTCTATCCCTATCATTATAAATAAACTTGATAACTACTCTCAGTCTATACTGGCAAATTAAACATAGTTCTACATCAGTGAAAGTGACAGCTTGTCTTCTTCCAAGAGCCCATTTGTACTTTCTATCCCTCTGCCCCTACCCTGGCCTATCCCCTGGCCTCAGCTGGTGTAAATCAGTGCTGCTGCTCCTTTGGCATCAGCCTAGCAGTAATGATTTCTACCAGCTAAAGATCTCTGGGCCCTCCTGTGGTATTTTAGTAGCCTTATCTTTCCAGAAACAGATCAGTGATTCCTTGCATTGGTTTTCCCTATCTAAGGCTGTAACCCCAAAACTGCACACAGAAATCCACCACTGATCTCAAAAGAAAATATGTCCTCTGCTTCTCCCAGACTTCCTTTCCCCAGTAATGGTACTCATAGCCACTTAATTTCCATGAGGGACATTCAGCACAGTAGGACCTATGTGGGAGGATTACCTGAAGTTTTGAGCTGGAGAGATGTTTTGTGCCTAGGCTCACATTCAAGCAAAGCACTACAGCTGGGTTGCAGGGCAGGTCTAAAGGAGGGCAGAGTCTGTGGCCATTTGCTTCTACATGCTAAATAATGCCCCAAATCAGGTTTCTGTGGAGGGTCTGATCCAGCTCCCATACACCCAGAGCACAAAATTGTCTCTGCGGAAGCTCCTCTCAGTGAGGATGCTCCAGTGTGGTGGTGGAGCTGGGTGTCAAGCTGAAAGGCAGCAGGGACCTGCTTCCGTAAGAGGCAGTGGTTGTTTCTGCCATATGCAATTTTCAAGCAGCTGATCTTCTGCCATATGCACTTTTCAAGCAGCTGATCACAGAAAGAACAGTGTATAAAACTGGCTTTTAAAAGAACCAGGTACAAGAGCTTCAGGCTTGATTCCTTCTATAAACTATGCCCACGATTAAATTTGCCACTGCTCATGAATCAAAGGATAGTTAACAGGATATAAATTAATATTTTTAACTAATATTTGATTTGTTCATCTATTTCACAGTACCTGTCTGCTACAAGTAACTGTTCTAAAATGTTTCATATTTTCATCATGATTTCATATAAAATAGTGGAAGAGAAGAAAAAAAAACCCAAAAGGTAGAAAACATAACTAGCTGTGTTTATTTTGTATAGACTATAGTTTTATCAGCACAGAAGCCCAAGTTTCATAACTACTGCTTTGCTACATGATACCTGAGCCACTGGAGTGAAATCAAAACCTTTCTCTGTGAATGTCCAACCATTCATCAAAACAGTGGTATTGTGCTTAATAACAACTGAAACAGTCGAATATTGTCTAGCAGGATATATTTCTGAGAAAATGTTAATTTGGTTAAAATCACAACTTCCTGTGGCAGCTGTTAATTTCAAATAAAATATTTTTTGTTTATAGATAGCCGGCTTATTTTTCAACTCTATTGAAATGTTTGATATATATTGTATCTCATAATTAAAAATAAAAAGACAAAATGTTGGCTTTGAATACAGTAATTCAGGTTACCCAAAACATTTTTTTTCAAATATTTTATTTTATGAAAAATAGCTTTATTTTAATTCAGAATAAAATCCCATGTAGAAAATGTTCATTTCCTGCAAAGTGAAAATTTCTAATTTTGCTCTGTCTTCAATAACCAGCAGCTCTAATAGCAAGATGAAAAAGCAAGAAGGTCATATTAAAAAAAATTAAATCTGTGTTAAAAGAACACTTATACTCTAAAAACACTCTAAGGGTCTCTTTCTCACCTGTAGAACAAGAATTATTTATTTTCTGGACTGTTTGCCTCATCTTTGTACTCAAGTACGTCACAAAATCCAGAATAATATGTCTTTTCTCAATTGTTTAAACATATCTATTGCCATTCCTCCCACCGGCCACACAGTGTGATCTCCAGAGTGCTTCAAGCACTCAGATTTTCTTCAAGATTCTTCCAATTGCAACAAAATAATAAGAAATTAACCGTTTAAAAAAATGGCAGAACAATCTCTCTTCCCTATTTTTTGTGTAGGAAACACAGAGAACTTCACCTGATTGATCAGAATTTCATAGTCAAGGTGAGATGAGGGGTTGAGGATTTTATGTCAAATCCAAGATGTTCAAGACTTACCTACTGAGAGGACATTGAGAAAACTGTCTTAACTTCGTTAATTAGCTCCAGCCTTCAGTGATGGATGATTCACTGCCAGGTTAAGGATCTTCCACAGTCAGTAGATACCTTCTACACATATCTCAACAGAATTAGCAAGGGCATTCAGTTTTACAAAGAAGATTTATTTTTTTTTCCAGGTAGCTGAAAAAATCCATTCATCTCCATTACGGCTTTACCTTTTAAATATTAGATATAGGGGCACAGAACTGGAAGTTGTCTCCTGGGTCAGTGTACCTAGATCCTGATTATGCAGAACTGTGTTACTGAATCCCTTTCACAAACTACCACAATCTTAAAAAGAATAACAGCTTTTGCTCTCTTTAACACTATGCAGAATTTTAATTTAGCTCTCAGTCTACTATGAAAAAGTCAAGACAGGTGATTTAAGCTGCTTCTCCTTTTCCTAGTACATTGACTCTCATATCTTCTTAATACTCTCTTAGCAACTTGAAACATATGCTTTTCTCTCAGTTGTACATATTCATGCTGTTATATTCACCAATTTAAAATAATTCTAAAATCCTTCTAAACTCAATACTGATGAACAAATTCTATTAAGTAAGCTAAAACAGGTTTTCTTTCCTTATTATCATGGAAAGGAAATGAAAAAGTACAGATCCACATTGCTGCCAGGTTTCTATATCAAATACTGATTTATGGACAACAGTCAATTGTAAGCTTCAAAATGAACTTAACATTTTTTCAGTCTACCTGTAGTCCTTCTACCTGGCAGTGGCTTTACAACAAAGCTTACTCCACGTGGATTAACTGTAGATTTGATTTGGCTCCACAGTGGGAACTCAGGCAGGTGGATTACACTTACAGACCCTGTAATCCTTCACCCTGAAGTTGCTGCAGGGCTGGAAGGCTTATTCTAGCTGGCAGCTGATCTCTCCTATGACTTCTCTTGCAACATGGAGTTGTCAAGCAGCCTCACAAGCAGAGCAATGTCAGAGTCCATGCTCGAGTAATGTATGGCTTGGATAATCTTTGCATTTTCTCAGGGTGTGTGGAAATGTTCCTGCCAGGGGATGTTCAGTCAGCTTCCTGAACAGCACCTAAGTGAAGTGAAGACAAACTTGAAAATTATGGCTGCAATGCAAAATTTTCAAAAACCCCACTGGCTGTCACATGATGGACACCCAAAATGGAGCTTCTCTACCCAGGCGTAAAAACCCAGAGTTATTCAAAATGAGCAGCCACTTTGGGAAGTACAGCAGCAACTAAACACCATCTGCCAGTAGAATTTCATTCTCCAATGGAGAATGTGAAGCTCCCAACAGGTGATCACATTCTTTCCAGTTAAAAGGCTGAAAAAGGCAAACCGAAGTCCTGGATGACTTACTGTATTGAAAGTCAGAAAATGAGAGAAAGCTCACCATGTTTTAGTGGTTTGGACATGGCATGTTCTTGTTCCTTGCAATTAAGATGTATATCAAGAGTTTCAAAGCCAACTCCTAGGTATCACTCAGTAGAATAATATGTGTGGTTACTCAGGTCAGAAGCTCCAAGAGAACCTTCCACATAATTTTGTGGAATTTTCCTTTCTGCTCCCAGACTATCCAACAAGTGAACTTGAGAATGAAGTGTCAGGCATTATTTACGGGGTGAGACCACACACTCTTCAGGCAGTCGTGCACAGATGCATTACATTCCACAGGGGCAAAGCAGAGAGTGCAGGACATGTGTGGAGGGTGCCTGTTTATATAAAACAGAAGAACTAAGCATATAATTCACACCATTTTAAGTGTTCAATTAACTACATCCTTTTTTAAACATAGCTTCCATTGCTATGATCCTGACAATTTTTTCCTCACTTCAGAACTAAAGTGTTCCAGCAACTATTCCTGTATTATTTCCTTCAGCTCCCCCAAACCTCCAGGGATTTCTTTTCCTACACTGCACAAGACCACTCTATCTATATGCAGGCAAACCCTCCAGTACCTCTAATTGCAGCTGGAGTTGCAAGTGTAGTTTTTATAGAAGTAATGATTCCTTAATTTCCCAAGTTCTGTTTGGCCTGAGTCACAGCTGACCCGGTAGCTCTTTTTAGCAGAAAGACTTTTGCTACGCAGTTCAGCAGCTTAACATCTGAAGCACCATGTCTGCAGCTAGACAAGACTTTTTCTAGATCAGATGACTTATACAAGTATTATACACAGAGACTGTTGTGGTTAGTTGCAGAAGTTATTTTGGTTTCGGCTGCCGCCGGCAACAAAAGCGCCACGCGGCCGCCCCTCCCCCCGCCGCAGTGCGGAGGACAATGAAAAGAAAGAGGCAGAAACTGGTGGGTCGGGATAAGGGCAGTTTAACAGAACAGCAAACAGAGGGAAACAGGAACAACAACGATACAAATAAGGAGAAAATACAACAACGAACCATACGACCCAGACAGCCGCTCTCCCGAACAGCACCGGCGCCGCGCCCCCCCAAGCCGCGAGTGAGTTCCCGCCGCGCCGCCCCCGCCACCGGAACCCAGCGTGACGTCACATGGTATGGAATACCGGGCTCTGTTTGGCCAGGTGGGGTCAGCCCCCACCCGCCGGCTGTGCCCCTTCCTGGAGTCCGGTGAAAATTAACCCTGTCCTGGCCAAACCCAGGACAGAAG
>Ga0065711_1034795_pt1 | contig 23227 bp, 10 predicted proteins | sample Hoacrofraction12_FD_59098 | JGI IMG/M metagenome (GOLD analysis project Ga0065711, IMG submission 59098) | Hoatzin crop microbial communities from Cojedes, Venezuela - Epithelial fraction 12 v2 (version 2) | ecosystem: Host-associated > Birds > Digestive system > Esophagus > Crop | place...
AAAAAAAAAAGAGAAAAAAAAAAAAAAAAAAAAGAAAAAAGGAAAAAGCCAGATGACAAATGTACAGAAAACACGTGGCCAAGGATTTTGCAAAGGCTTCCTCGCTCTTAGTGAGAGTTTTCCCAGGGAAGCCACTGGAGTGAGGGAGAAAGGCAAGAATGCTTTTGAGTTAAGGACCCTCTTCCCTAAAAAGAAATGTAGTGCTGCCTCATTTTTGACATCTCCAATGTGCAAACTCATAGTCATAGGAAAAAGAGAAAATAAGAAAATCCCTAAAAATATATTGACAGTAAAAAAATTCAATGTATGTGATAATATTTAGCATCCTTTGCTTTTTTTGTTCTTAACTGAAAAAGTAATGCAGTTTTCTTCCTCTCGTCTTTCTACCTACTAGCATATTTGAAGTCAGTAACGTTAATACCCACATGATGAGCAAGCAAATTAAGAAAATATGTATAGAAGAAGAATGCTGAAAGGCACAGAAGGATGCACAGTTTAGGACAACGCATCTTTTAGAAAAGGGAGTCAAACACTTTATTCTTAAGCGAAGAACAGGAGAAATGTTGACAAATTTGAAACAGCAGATGATTAAAAGCAGTCAGATAAAAGAAAGTCCCAGTTTAAGCAAGCATGAAAAACAGAAAATCAGATGAGACGATAAAGTAAGTAAACATCCTTCTACACAAACGTTAGATATCTACAGAAATTAGTAGATTGTTTAAATGCTGAGGGGCGGGGTGTGAGACTACAAGAGAAAAACAGAATAGCTAGCAAGGGTACTATCCGTAAGAAAAAGCTTAAAGCTAAATCCAATCAATAAGTAAACTGTATGAAGTAACACACAATCCCTGTGGACTGGAAGTTCAGTCCCACACAGGGCTGGGAGTGCAGAATACAATATTTAGCATCCCACCACCAGGCTGGCCTGGATGGGAGCAGTGACTCCAATTTGCTTTGTGAACTCAACAACTGCAAGATCAGGAAACACGGGAGTAATGGGAGATTTCACTGACCCCACTTAGATTGCTTAAATGTTCTACGGGAGCACCATGCCAAGAGCAAATTTTCAGACCCTGATCCCTGAGCAGCCAGCCAGGAAACTCCAAGGGGAAGCAACTCTTCACGGGGTCTCAGCAGAGCTGTCAGTGAGTCACTCTGCAACCGTGATCAGCACGGACGTAGATTCAACATCTGTGCATAACCAAGGAAGCCAAAATATCCACAATGGGAACAGGTTCAACAGGATTCTTGCAGGAAAAGGAGGAAGCTTGGTTAACAAAATAAAGCTAAAAGAAGTAGCATTACAGGTAAAATATTGGAAATGCCTTTTAAAAGACATGAGATTGAATTTCAGTGCAAGTGCATACAAGCTAAAGCGGACCAATGAAAAAAAAAGGCATGATGAAAAAGAAATGTTACTTGAAGACAAACAGATAACTTTAACGAGCTGAATTTTTGTCCAGCTGAAGATAACTGGGGAGGAGGGTGATCTTCAGAAGGATAACATTATAATGCAATAGGCCAAAATAAAAACCTCTGAAACACAACTTGAAAAAATTTACACTCTAATTAGAAATCTTCTGCCAACCTACCAAAGCTGTGAAGCCTGCCACAGCAATCTGTGGAGCCAACACATGAGCGAGGTGAGAAAAGAGCATTCAGAGATAAGGCCACAGCAGAAAAAGCAAACTAATGTTTGGCATCTTCGTTCACCCTGGAGCTGCTCTGAAAGGTTCCCACGTCAGAGCTGTTCTTTGCTGTCGCTGTATTAAGATCTGTCTCATATTAAAGTGTCAGTGAAAGACATTTTACACAAATCAACACTACTCATCTGTCCAAACCAGATGGTATTCATCCAAATGTTCTAAAGGAACTCAAGGATGAAATCACTAAGCCATTAATTGCAGAGAATGCCTTCTCATTTAAAATAACGTTTGTATTAGGGAAATGGATTTGCAAATATGGATTCCAATTTTTTAAAGGTCTCCAAGAACAATTTAGAGAGATACATCAGGGCAGTAAAGTTTGATGTCAGCACTAGGCAAATTAGTAAAATCTATTCCAATTCCGTAATTTGACACACAGAGAAATAAAAGGTACTGAGTGAGAGTCCACTTGACTTCAGAGAGGGAATACGTTACTCATTAATGTCCTCGGTTTTTGACAGAATCAATGAATATATAAAAAGGAAAATTCAACCAAGTAGCCCACCCTAAAAATCTGTCAGAAAGATCCCCCCCAAAACATGCTGAAGAAACTATATCGCTAGAGGATAAGAGGACAGGTCTTCATTTGGAAGAATAATTATTCTAGAAACAGGAAACATAAGGTTTGATTCATTTTTGCTATAGAGAAAAGTCATCAAAGGAGTCCCAAAAGGTACTTTGGTCAGTCCTATTTAATGCATTCATAATCATAGAAACAGGCAGACAGTGACAAAAATCTGCTGGTAACACTACATTATTCAAAGCAGTAAAATGAAGACAAGTAAATATCAGCTAAGATAGTAAGTATGAAAAGTTGTAGATCAACTTCACGATACTGAGCCACTGGTCATTAAAATGGCAAAAGAAATTCACAGTAGATAAATTTAAAGGAGTGTTCTAACATTACATACAGAATGAAGACTTTTACACAATCTACTGCCATTCCATAAAGGTACCTGAATGGTATGACACAGACTGCCATGAAAACACCAATCTGCCATTCAACAGTGATTCAAAAAACAAATTTATTCAGAAATTTTTAGGAATGTAACAGAGAACAAAACAGAAAACACCAGTATAGCACTGGTATTAGCCCCTTCATTGTGCCCTTACCTTTACTACTGTGCTTGACACTGCCCTGTCTATCTCAAACAGGACAGAAGGGAAGCACAAAAAATATATATATATAAGACAGAAAAAGGCAAGCAAACGAATGGAATGATGACCAAAAACTGTCATGTGCTGTTGTGGTTTAGCCTCAGTTGGCAACAAAGAACCACACAGTTACTCTCTCGCTCCTCCCCTGTCCCAGTGGGATGGAGAGAAGAATCAGAAGGAAAAGGCAAAACTCATGGGTTGTGATAAAAACAGTTTACCAGGACAGCAAAGGGAGAAGAAAATAACAACAACAGTTCTGATAAAAAAAATATACAGCATGAAATGTTGTCACCACCCAATGCTCAGCTTGCTCCTGAGTAGCAAAATGCCTTTCCTTCACCCAGCTCCCCACTTAAATACTGAGCATGACATCACATGGTATAGAACATCCCATGTGATTGGCTGTTTGGGTCAGCCCAACCAGCTTCTTCTGAAAATTAACCCTATCCCAGCTGAACCCAGGACATGTGCATAAAATCAAAACTTACAGTGGTGGAGGTGTTTCATCACAAGCCACAGTTGTGGTAAAAAAAAAGTGCCCAAATTAAAAAAAAAAAAAAAGAACTCCAGACAGGGGAAAAAAAAAACTGTGAAGGAATATTAAACAAAAGGACTGCACCTCAGGCTCAGGAACTGCCCAAGTCAAAAATTGTTAGAGCCTGTGAGAGTGTTCATAGAAGAACGACTGTCTCTCCTATCTTCAAGAAGGGTAAGAGGAAGGATCACAGAACTACAGCCACATCCATCTCACCACCATCCCTGGGAAGGATGGAGCAGATAATCCTGAAATCCATTTCTACATATAGGAATAAGATGGTTTGGGGGAGTAGTCAGCATGGATTTATGAAGGCGAAAATAGTGCTTAGCCAAACTGATAACTTGTAGGTTGCTCAAAGGATGAGAGAAGATCAGCAAATACTGCTTATTTTGACTTTACCAATGCTGTTGACACCATCTTCCATAACATCCTAATTGACAAAGGGCTAGATAAGTGGACATGGACGTAGGCTGAAATCCTAGGCTCAGTTGGTTGTGATCAGTAGCAGGAAGTCCACCTGGAGATGAGGCACTAGTAATGTGCCCCATGGGTTGACACTGGGGCCAATACTACTTAACATATTCATTAATGAGCTGGATGATGGCACAGACTGTAACCTCAGCAAGATTGCAGATGATGCAAAACTGGGACGAGAGACTAACACATCAGACGGCTGTGCTGCTATTCAGAGGGACCTCACAGGCTGGAGAAATGTGCTGTCAGGAATCTCATGAAGCTCAACAATATTCAAAATATTCAAAACCCAGCTGAGCATGGTCCTGAGCAACCTGCTATAGCCAACCATGCTTTGAGCAGGGAGCTTGGACTAGACAATCTCAAGAGGCTCTTTGCACCCCTGATCATTATGTGATTCTGTGAAACTCCACTACAGACTTGTGTCCTTTTCTTATAGTTCATAAGCATCTGGCATGAGCTGCTGGCAGAGATAAAGGACTGTCCAGCTCAGTACTCTGTTTTGCCCTACTATGGTCTTTCTCATTTTCTAGATGATAAATTTCAGTAAACTATTTTAATTTAAATGTTGTAAAATGTATAATTTTAAGCTGGAATCAGTTTATGTTGATGAAGAGCACCAAATCCAATCCATATTTTCCAAAGTTTTCTAGGTTATAACAAAGAAGAGAACAAAAAAAGGTCATCACACACAACACATCCTTCTTCTTGCACGGAAGAATCAACAGTAGGGCAAATCACAAATTAAAGCATAAACCTAATGTTTGCTTTCTTTCACCTCACCTGATTAGAGCCATTAAATTTGCATCATCCTTAGCTGTGCAATTATTATCACGGAAGGCTTAGCCTGTTAAATTCAATTCTCACATTGCAAAAGCTTTCCAGGGAGTGATTCTCCTTTTAATATAACTTCCACAGGATTTAAATGGAGTTTATGTTACTTGAAGAATCTGTTTTTCCTCCTTATCTTCTTCCTAAAGGAGAAGGTGCTCAGAGCTGACTCATAAGGACCCAATGGCTCCTTATCCCAGTTCAAAGAATACAGGGCTGAAAATTATGAATGCGTAGCTGAGAGGGACTCTAATGTTGCTCTGCACTACATCACTCTGACTCTCAACATATTCATTGAGTTTATTCTCACCTTCCCTCACTCCTCATCTGATAGAAAAAAGGAAGAAAAAGAATGGCATGAAAGGGAAAAATGTAGAATAAGATACTCCTAAAACAATAATGTCCTGAAAAGCTTTCTCTGCATGTACAAGGTGTTTTGGAGGGTATTTACAGTAGGGGTTTTCAAAACCATATCCTCCAATAGAGAATTCATCTTGATTTATTTTTCCTCTTCCTGCCTATTCATTTTAAATTATAATACTTTTCAATCTCTCTAAATGTAACAGTGCAATTCAGAACAAAACCTGCATAATTTTTCAAATTAGAGAAGACTGCTTACCCAGTGTGGATGCTACTCAAATTGACCATTAATATCTACCAAAACTGTATAATCTCCACTAAGATAAATGCCCCACATTGAAGCTAAAATAATTTCATAACATCTATATTTAAACCTAAACAGAAAATCAGCATTTACTAATTTATAGTGTTTCTGAATTATGTAACTCATCACTCCTCCAAATACCAACCCCTTCTCCTAACAAGTACATGGGTAATTAGAGTATTTCAAATTGTTAAATGCTACCAGTCTAAGCCATTGGGCATTTCGTCTCTTTCTTGTATTGTTTCTATAAGCAGCAGTGGCACAGAAGACACGTGGGAAATTCACTCATTTAATGTTTTCATTCACACAGCACTTGCTGATAATGTTTCAATCTTGTTTCCTTTCAATTAACGCTCTCTTGGGAAAAACATTCCCAGTCAAAGAAGTGACAGAATGCGTGGATGAGAAGCAAACAAAACAGGAGTAATATCCTTGCCTCTGCTCTCAGAAGGAAATCCCAAACCCTGAGAGCGCATAGGCACCTGAAGGCACACACACCTGGTCTGCATGCGTTGCACTTTGCTAAGGCACCTTAACTACGCAGGGCGTTAGTGGACATCACCCGTGCCTGAGTCTGGATTCCCTCCTGTCTCGCTGTCGCACAGAGGTGATGATACTTTCTCACTTCATGTGGTCTTTAAAAGGATTGACCAAAGAGGTTTCAGAGTTTCAAAACTTAATATCGACGAAACTAAACAGACAAGAACATAAAACTGATCATTGCACTAACAGCCAAAGCTCTGATCTGAATCATCCGCATCCGAGGAGAAAGGCATATTTCACAGCTCCATTTGTATCCATTCCCTGGTCCTGCTGCCGCAGCTGCCTACGGGAACACAAATCAGCATTGACTCTGGTGGGACTTCTGATCATTTTAACAACTTTGCTGTGTGCAGTCAGACCAAGGTTACCAACTCTTACAACGCACAATTGGTGCTGAGTACTGTTAATTTTTAAGTAGGATAAAATTTATAAACTAAGTCAATGTTTTTAAAAAAACATTTTTGGCATGTCAAAACGTTAGAAAGATTTTTTTAAAAGATAGTGATGTCTTCTCCCACGTAGTCATTTTCTTACTGCCTCTTACCTCTCTTTGGCCTTCCTTCCCTATACCCCACCCCTGCACAAACTATTGGACAGTGAACATGCCCATCCAACACAGTAGTTACTGCCTCCCTTTCTTTTTTAAGGAAAACAATTAGAAAATAGTTTACAGAGAAATCTGTTTGGCTAAGGAGCAAGGAGTCAGAAAGGTATTCTGGGTCAAAACAGATAAGGTGGGGGATATCAGAAAGAGAAAACAACTGAATAGACACGGCTGTCATTTCCCTGCAGCCTACTGGCTACAGCCAGGGTCACCTAGGGTTGAGCAGAGCAAACATCAAGCCCTCTTGTAAACTCAACCATTAGATTAAAGAGCCCTTTGCTTCCCTTTGATAAGCTGAAAGGCTGAACTCTGTGCATCTCCCACAGCAGGCCGTTTTCTCCTGCTTTCAAATGCTCCCGTGACTCTCTCCCACTTTTCTACACGTGTCTGAATGCAGGGACGGGAGGCCCTGACGTATTGCAGCAGCATGCACAGAAAGCAAGACACTGCTTTTCTCCCTAGTCAGGAGTGTGGTTTACATGAAGTTCATAATCACCCAAGACACAGCCATGGAGGCCACCTCTCTGATCCCCTCAGCCTTTCTACCATCACGATTTTGTACATCATATCGCACATTTCTTGTTCCCAGACAATTAGCATTCCATTAAGCTGAACTTGGTTTTAATGTGCCAACTTAGAGCTCTTCTGTCAGCCCAGTCCTCATAACTCTGTCAATTCTTTTTTGTCACCCATAGCTGTAATCACCAATAATTTGTATTTACCTACAAATAAGTGGTTAAAATTTTGACTAGAGGCAAGGCTGACACTGATGACTGCTAAACTCCAGGCAGTTACAATTACTCAATGTTAATTAAATTCAAAAGATCCATGAATTAACCAGTTTTTAACATATTTAGCCTGTGCCTTATTGATACTGCATAGTTCTTTCCCTTCACCCCCTGAAATAGAGAATAAGGAATCAGGAAACTTCAATTTAAAAACATAGCAAAATACAGAAAAGAATATAGTGAAGCAGAATATATCAGTTCAAAAACTCCCAGACTAATTTCTAAAGAAAAAAACTTAAGCAGAATTTTGGTAAAGATGTGGAAAAACAAAGTGGAAATCAACACAACTGGTTCAAGTTCTAAATTTCTTTTTGGTGATACTTCTTGTTCTATGGCATAAACAAAACAGTTGTCATCCCTACCAGATCCCAAGAATTCTGGGTGCTCAGAAACTAAACCACAAAACTTGGTGAACAGTACATTTTCTTTGTATAACCAGTTTTTTTTTCCATGGACATCTCACCATTTAATTTCAAATATGATAAAAATTTTGGGTAACTCCCATTCTGAGAGCTCAGAGGGAAGAAGGTGATAACTAGAAAATATTGAACATTCATCCTCTGAAAATTAGGTGGGTTATCAGTAATTCCTTCTCATTTATGGAAATATTGTGTTAATTTATTTAGCACATAAACAAATACAGTGACTAACTTAAGGCACATTTACACTGCAGGGAGCAATGATTACAGCTTTGGTGAGCCTTACAGGACTCTGGGCGAGTCATGTGCTGATTTTAGCAAAAAATACGAGACCAGCAGATGCCATGCCAAGTGCCGACCCTACCACTGACCAAATTCTGAGCAGTGGCCCCAGAGAGCTGGGGGCAGTCGGGTCTCTCACATTTTAATATTCATATCTTTAAGCAGAGGTGGGACTGGTCCATTGGCTTCTCTTCAATACAGAGCTAAGCCAGGTGTTGTAGGCAAACTGTAACAGGTAGAAACTACTGCAAGTATTGCCTGTCCGCGACCAGCTGTCTCGCTGCCATTCAGCTGCCTAGGCAGGATTGAGTTAAGCCTGGTTGGGGAAGAAGGACTGGGTTCAACACTGGGACTCTTGCCATTTGTTATCAAACACAGAAGAAAACCAGAAGCCAAGAATCTGCTCCAGAGCCACCTGGCCTCCAGTGTGCCTCCTCGAAATCTTCTGCCCGTTACACTAAGTGACAAAATGAGTGATAAGGGATGAGGTTCAACAAAAATCCATGATCGTGACAGAGCAAAGAACAGGTCAGGAAGCTGAGAATAAAGGAATGAACAGACTTAGTTCTAACATGTCAATTCTTTCCACTTTAATGTCCAAACCAACACAATAATCATCAGACACCCAAGGCCTTTGAAGACTACAGTTTTTACTCGGAATAATCCAACCTGTATACAAACAACATCGCCTTCCTCCCATCCCAAGGTAAGATCACCCATTTTCTGCCTAGATGAAAATGCTTTGTGATGCAAAAAAAATTGCTGTGCAAACTGTCATGATGAGAAAATTCCTGCTGTTGAGCTCAACTTTAACCCTTTTTTATTGCTGCAGGGCTTCATCTGTGGAACAGATACTCCAACGCCAATGACCAAAGGAATGTCTCCTCAGAGGCTATTAGAGGGGAAAAAAAGAATGGGAACAGATGATTACTACTTCCATGATAAATAACACTGCACTCCACAAATCTTTGCTCTAAAACAATCCACAATTGGTACAAACTGCAGCTGAAGTCTATAGTTAGTTGTAGGACCTGACTTGTAACCTGCACATATCATTACAGCCCCACTGCTTCCAAAAGCACAAGCACTCTTTAAAGCAATTAAGCCAATTTATTGCCTTGTCCCCCAGTAGGGCACATACGTTTATGCACTAAAAGATGGTTTGTTTTCAAGGAGAGAAGGTGGAGGGCCTTGCAGTTTAGCTTGTCCCCAAGGGTGACACCACACACAGTTCAGTTCCTCTGAAGTGACTGTTTCCTCATACTGAAAACTCTCGGAGACTTGCTGACAGGTAAATCCAGCTCACTGTGAGCATGGCAGCAACAACAGCTGCTACTCCTCATGGGCATTATACAGAGAGGGTGCAAAGGGAAATTAAATACTGAATATGCAGCACTCCACGAAGCAAAACAAAAATTGGAAGAATCCCTGTCTGGTCTAGGCTCTGCCTCAGTGTCACCCCAACACTTGCTTTGTAACCTGTAACACGGTAATTCACTTTTCTTCACCACCTGGGAGAAAGCAAACTAGAGCCTTTTCATAAACACCATTCCCTGTTAGTCAGTCAAACTCAACACAGAGAATCAAAATAGGACACAGTCCTAAAAAAGCTGCTGCTTTAATTTCTCTCTTAAGAAAATAATACTGCAACGTAACACACTTGAGGGAACAACCTTCAATGGAACAAATTCAATTTGACTTCATTCTGTTTCCCATCCCCAGTCCTAAATGTTCTTGTGGCAGGGACTGTTTCACAAGCTTGCCACTTTAATCGAGGCAAATCCATTAGCTTCTCATAGATTTTGGATTGGCTACTATATATTCTGATTTTCAGAGCTAATGCTGAATTTCATCCAATTTCCTTTGCGTTCTTTCCTGTTAGCTTGTATCCATCACATACTCCACAAAAGAATCCAGCTTTGATGAGAAGATGCCAAGGGACAAGAAACTAACACCAAACCAGTGTTGTGCCTCTTAGAACTTCCTCTCCATTCATAGTCACTTTTTTGAGCAATCAGCAGTTTTTACTCCAGCGATGTCAGGTGTCTACGTTTGACCCTTAAAACCCTGTCAACCAAGAATATACACATATGAAAGTACAGCTCAAGCTAAAGATGACCCCATATTGTCCAAAACTTCATAAATCCTATAGCAGTAAAAACTGCTGTAGGAAATCCACTCTTTGAATGCGACTTTAGCTTTACCCACATCCCAGGATTAGTACGTGAATTCTTGCCCTCAAAAACTCCACTTTGCACATTTCAGTATTCTCACTTAAAAGAATTCTTTTTTAAGTGAGGGATCATTAAAAAAAAAAACCAAACATAATTGTCTTTTCTTTCCTGCAAAATTAATCTTCCTAATGTTTGTGGCCACAATGTTTACCTATTGTAGACAAATCTTCAAAAGAAAAAAACCAATAAAAACAACACTTTAACCTGTCATTCAGTCTGATTAATGCTTTATTTAGAAAAGCCCATGTTACAACCAATAACAGCACATCGTGCCTAATTACCTGGGAGTCGCTCCACAACAAACTACAATTCTATTACTAGAAACAATAGGCTTGGCTTTGGTTTGTGGATTACAGCAGCTGCAGCCAAGAGATGTCATAAATAATGTACCAGCAACTAAATCAAAAGCCATCAAGAATTCATACTGCATAACAAAAGTGAGGACAAAAAGTTAATGCTGGCATCCCCACTGTTCTTACACCGACAGGTTCAGTGCAAACAAGGCCAATGTTATCTTTTTCAAGAGGTATGAAGTGACTTGGGTATCTAAGTAATTTTTAAAGAACTGAATTTCCACTGTTAATGACTTCGGCATATAGGGATTTTCACACTTACTTTTATATTCAGATAAATAAGGAAACCATTCTAAACCATTCACCCAAGCACAGCCTATTATATGTGGGGAGAGCAGCAGAGAGGGGCCCCCAGACGACTGATCACCCCACTTCCACAAAAGGGATAAAGTAAGCGCATTCAGTTTTTTGGCTCTTCATAGAGGAGAGAGATCAGCAACCTGGAGTGAGGCCAGTGGAGGGTCACTAAGATGGTGAGGAAACTGGAGCACATGACGTAGAAGCAACAGCTGAGGGAGCAGAGTTTGGCTAATCTGGGAAGCAAGGCTAGTGGGGAATCTGATTTCAGTCTTCCAGTACTTAAACGGAGGTTTTAAGTAAAACAGGACCAGGGTACATAGTGAAAAGACAACAGATGGCAGGCACACGCTGCCAGATGGGAAATTCCAGTTGACACAACCCTTCACAATGAGAGCGGCAAATGGATGGACAGAGGTTGCCCAGTAAAGCTGTGGGATCTCCATCCTGGAGGATTCTCAGAGCTGGGCACTACGAGGCCCTGAGCCACCTGATTAACTTCTGCAGCAAGCCCCACTTTGAGCGGGGGTTGTACCTGGTGATCACCAGAGCTCCCTTGCAATGAAAATCGTTCTCTGAAGGTACGACACTGCATTTCATCTACCAGTGCACATTATGAGATGTTGTACCTGAAGTATACTTAAGCAAGGAGTTAAGATCTCTTCTAACTGTGACCTATTAAGGTAATGCTGTGATAGGTCAGGGTGCTTTATGCAGCATATTTGTAACATACTTTTCTGATCTTTAAATAATTAACTTACTTTCCTTCTTCAATTTTATTTAAATGTGTTTCTTGGACACTTTCCACTCTGGAACACTGACAGATTCATATATTCACCTGAGGCCATATCGAAAGTCAAGGCATGAGAGTTTTCACTCTGGGCTTCTGCACTTTGCCAGAAAGCGCTGCCCTCTCACAGCGCAGAGGAATAATATTTTACTGGTGCATCCTTGCCATTAGCACAGAGCAGTCTGAACTAAGCTGAAAATTGCACCAAAATAGCACCAAGAGTTTAATTATTATGCACTTGAAATCATCACACATACAAAACTCCATCACATGTATATTTTGCTTCCAATTATTTTTAAATGAGGCTAAAAAGTAAAATATTATTATTTTTCTAATTTTACATATCAGGCTGAAGAAAAAGCAAATTAAAAACTACTGAAACCTCAGAGACCAGTATTTAGCACAGACACTGTCTAGGGGTAGGATAAAGGGAGAGAAATCTCAACCTCTCATCAGTGTACTTCACAACAGCACACCTTTATTTTGAAATCACATTTTTCCATATACACTCAATCCCAAAGAGACATCACAAAAATAAGGAGTGGACAGCATATGGTAGGAATTAAGATAAAACGGTGATAGGTCTTCAAATTCTTGGAAAAAAATAAAATTTAAAATCATTTTCTCTCCCATGTGTTAACATTTTATGTCGAAGCCTTCACTGCAGCCAGCAATCCTAAGGACGGATGAGCGTTACAGAAAACTGTCTGAATCATGCAGAAAGCACGACCATACATCCTCTTCCTGCCAGAAACACAAGCTTGGAAGACTGGTTATCGAAAGGCTGAGTGATGTAGATGCCTTTGAGCTGAACTCTTTGTCTTTTTGATATGAAGAAAGCGCACTTTACTGCATGTCCACTTTTCCCTGGCTTTTGCACAGAGGTGCCTGTATTTCTCTGATACGGCAAAGTCTTTGTATCAAGGGACGCAATTCCAACTGCATGCACCCTCTTCAAGAAAAATGATACCCGTTTGGCCAATAAAGTATATACCAGATGCAGGAAAAAATAAGATAACACAGATAGGTGCTTTTAACAAATAGGTGGTAACAGGGATTTCCCCTCCTCTCAGACTGAAGTCAGAATTTCAGATCCTGATAGAAAATTGGGATCATATGTGCTCATACGTCATGGAAATATCTACAGTCTGGCAAAGCAACTACCAGGGAAAAGCCCTGCCATCGGAAGGACATCAGCTCTGGAACAGCTTCAAAAACCAGCCTTGGAGATGACATGTTAGACAGAAATGCAAAAACTTTGGTAGACACTTCATACCTCCTCCAAGAAGTAGCTTCTCCAGCTTGGACTGGAAAAGTCAAGCCTGGAAGAGACACAAACCCAGTCCTATGAAAGAGGGAGAGTAATAGGTAGCAAGAAAGGGCCACTGGAAGAGAAAGTTGGTGAGAAAGTAAAATATCTTTTTTGAAGGTTAGCTCAAGAATGGCTATTTATTTAAGCAAAATAAGTTTCTATCCCTGCTCTGTATGCGATAGGAGGAAATTATGCTGAAGGGGAAAGAGGAAGAGCAGAAGTAGGAAGAGACAAAATCAAATATCATATGAAAACAAAAGAAAACAAAACCCCAAAAAGTAGCTGGAACAGAGCTTCAATTGACTAATTGATTAATTATCAGTCAGCTCTTCAATGAGAGGTTGCAGGGAGAAGCAAAAACTCTCAATTAACCTTCCATATTTCACAACACTAAAAAGAATCAGTACATTTAAATCTTACTGTAAAATGGGTTTAATTTTTGTAAACTACCCACACCCCCAAATTCTTCAGCACATAAGATTATATTTACATTTTAAAAGCTGGCTTGTATGAAGTTTTTAATTGTCCCTATCCCTACCAAATTAAAGCAGAGAAATCTGCCTAACAATACAAAGTTCCTAATAAATAAGTTATGTGTGAAATATTGCCTTTGTTATTTTCACAGTGAAAAATATATTCCATACTGCAGGGATAATGAGAGTATAAAACATTAACACCACATTTTTCTATACCATTCTGCATAATTAACTATGCAGCTGTTCTTTCATTCAGCCCCAACAACCAAATTAATTTGCAATCAGTTTGCAGGGAATGCACTAGAGCAAACTGCACATAGAACAGAAGCAATCGAAGCTGCTCGCTTGCCACATACCACGTCAGTGACACAAGGTGCCCAACGTTAAGAGAAGCAATGGCAGGGGTTGCAAAACAGCATTTTCAAAACAGCAGCTGAGAAAATGCATTTCATCACTAGCTGCCTTGTAATGAAACTACAAGTAAGTGTTTTCGGATGAGTATCCTGGTATGTCAGCGCTCTCTGATAGTCTCCTGTCCTTCTCAGGCTCAAGCCAAAAACTATAAGGAGACAAACATTAAACATCCCTAAATGTTGCAGCTCTTTCTTATTATTTGTACTAATGCAGCATTACAGCCCCAGCACCGATGGAGGGTCCCATTGCACTTGTACAATCAGTTCTCCAAATTACTTATACTCCAAAGAAATAAATTGGGCAAAGACCAAGCAGAGGAAAGCCCAGGAACAGTAAGTTCTTCAAACAAGGTCACACAGTAGGCTGAAGGTGGAACCAGCAGTATCACTAGTTGCTGAGTGTGATGTCATATCTACTTTACCATATGCTCCCGCAAGCCATGACTGCAGCCTTTTCAGGTTTTAAAAATATATCCTATTCAGGTTTTTATGCCTCATTCATCATCATAAAAATGTGATGAGCAGTGAAACTAGATGCTTTGATTGTGGTTTCTTATTTATTCCATTTTGCAGCGTGGCAAAGGAAACATTACTTAATATATATACAGTGACATTCCATCTGCCCCTAGGTTACGGGCCCTGCACCTCCCTGCTGTGCTGGCCTGCTGACAGTGGGAGTTAATGGATGACAATGCAGCAAAGCACTTCTGATTAGCTAAAAAACGATGGCTCAACTGTTTTTGTATGAATTTAGTACAGAGCAATCACGCCACAATAAAAGCACTGAGATTGCAATTCTTGGTTTGATTGTATAGAAGTGGATCGTGGGCAGTGGCAATGCAAGCTTCCCTGTTTCACGCTGGGAGGGAGGGCACAAGCAACACACACGCAAAATTACAAACCCCACAGATGACTAATGCACAGGAGGACCCTGTTTCTCTGCTCCTCACCTGAAACCTGTCTGCTGAGGCCAGCAAGAAAGATGATCATTTCTTGCAGGGAGGCTTATGCAATAAGATACCACAACAGATCTAAGGAAATGCCAGTGAAGTGGCTTTCTTGAACAGGCTACCAACCTGGATGGGTTTTAGGTAGGAAAGATTTCTTATTCTATGACAGTCAGTCCCAGTCAAAAGGAATCTACTTAAAACAAGAACCTGTGGTACAATTCCCACACAGTCTGTGCCTATAAAAAATGTTTATGATACCAGTTCCAGTTAAAGCAATCTGAAATTCTATGACTTAGGTTCAAGTTACTCAAACAATAGGATAGTATTCGTAAAACATTTAAAATAACTGGTTATTCTTTCTTAATAAATTGACTCATTATGAGTTATATCTCAGAATGATTTAATTCCTTTTCCAGAAGGAATGCTGCTACCATCTCCAATAAACACAAGTTTACTGCAAGCAAGAGCCTTTGCCTAGCTATATAAATCACAGCTTTCCAACTGGATCTTACTCCACATCATGTATTCTTCGTATATTCACGAATTAGCGTAGAAACATGTAAACATTCAAAATCATCATCACCACTCCGAGTTGCTGAAGACTTGGAAGAGTAGTTATGACACAGCACTCTCATTCGTGAGCAACAGATGCTCAGTAAAACATTTTGGACAGACTTCTCTGGTAGCTTTTACTTGCTTGTAGGATTTTTTTTTTTTCAGTTCAGACCTTCATACATACTAGATGTAAAAATATTTTTAAAATGCTATTTTGGCAACAGACTTAAAAGGGCCTCCTTAAGCTAAGCCCCAGTCCCTGGAGAGACATTTAAAAGACATCTCTTTCAGAGGGATCTACAGGTCACAACTCAGAGAATGGTTCCAAACACCCATGACCAAAGTTCATTCTGTTATTGAACGGCCAAAAGCTATAGCCAAAACATGACAGGATGAGTGCAGCACCAAGGTAACACCAAGGTTACTGCCAGTGTGATGGGTCTTGGTCTCAGGAAAGCCTATGGAGGGTCATGTATCCATTACAGCACACACTACAGAAGCACACTGCAACATTGGCACCCTTTAGGTCCCTAAATCAATACCACTGCCCGCTAAAGATGTCAAGAAACATCTCTTCAATCTCACACATTCAAAGGTTTGTCAAGACATGTTCATTCCATTTCCTTTGTCTTTTCTGTATTTTTCTTACCTGACACCCATAATAAGCACGTTTTAACTGCTCAAAAATAAATTTAAAATAGAGACTTTCCTGCACAATTCAACTCATAATGATGCACTGTAGAGTATTAACAAGACAGAAATTGCAGCAAAGATAATGAAAGTCTTTGTAATGCTATTAGGTGAATATGGAAATATGATCAAAGACAGTATAAAAATCTGTTGTTCAATAAGGGAAATAAAATTCTAATTTTAGGACTGCCTTTTCAGTGGTACTGTCCAAAACCTTTTCACAGCAGAACAGGTGTAAATAAGGATATAATAGAAGGACAAAAGAGCTGCACAGGTATAATTGAGGGCAGTCTATTCTGATTGCAGAACCTGCATTACTCAGGATGATGCATTAGCCAGAGAAAGCACAGCTAGACATCAGATCCCAAGCTGAGTTCGCTGGGCTAATAATTAGAAAGCCATTTCTTTCTTTGTTTTGACTTGGAAAAAGAGCAAATTTGACATGGAAATCACAGACTCAATAACTCCATCCCTTGGGGCCATTTCTACAAAGTCAGTTTTCAAAGCAGAACCACAATACAAGACCATCTGGAAGCGCAAGTTGCTGCAGAATACTGTTGCTCACTTATTTAAGCAGCACTCTACACCAAGAAATAATTTCACTGGGGCACCAGACTCTGTACTGGGGTTTTTTTGTTGTTGTTTGTTTGTTTATTTTAATTAATTTTAGGAAACAGGTCAAATGAATTTCAGCTACAAGTCCAAAGAGTTTGGAAACACATGCCCATACTTGTTCTCTCACGCTCTATGGAGAGTCTGGAAATTTTACTTTCCCAAGTGGTATGTTGTTCACTGCACCCACCTTAAAAGGATCTCCCACTCTCTGTAGCCTGGATTTTAACCTTACTGTAGGCACGCATCTTTATGTAAATGCCCAAAGCACCATTCAGTCACCATGCATTGACTGCTACTGAGGGCCAGGGGGCCTGTATAACCGGGGCTTGCCCTGAATATGTGGCTTTTTGTGGGTGCAGATGGAAATGGCAGTGCCAGCAGAGAGGCTTTTCCTGACTGCCAGAGGTTTGCCAAGCCTGAGGCTCCCTCAGCCGCTCTTACCTCCAGCCGCCCGGCCACTGGCCCGGATGCACAATCTCCTCGCACAGCGCTGCGGCTTCCCTCCTGCCTCAGGCTGCCTTGGGAGCAAGCAGGCCCAGGATGTTTAGCTATGATAGCCAACCACGTTTAAGCAGTCAAAGTCTGTTTCTTCATTTAGCAGCTCATTATTGACAACATGAGGCAAAATATCTCAACGTCTCTGAAAACAGGCCTGCTTGGGGTTCAGCATGCAATGCTGAGAGGAGTTAACAGTGCAGTTAACATCAAATAATGCCATTTGTTCTGCTGTGGCGAAGCAATAACAACATGGTGATGCCATTGGGAACAATGGCAATTACACAGCAAGTCGCTTTAGCACTATCATATCATTACAGCTTGATAATATGCAATCACAACTTTATTAGCAATCATCATCAGAATCTATTATTCATTGCTGAGATCAAGTTAAGAAGGGGAAGGCTGCCTGCATACCAGAAACGGGACTCTGAGCCAGCCTAAGCACAGGGTTGGAAGCCCATTCTGCGGCCATAGAATGCTGTCACTACATAACCTTCAGCAATCAGCTACTACCGCAGGTGTCTCATGTATAAAATGGAATAATAATAAAAATAATATATATCTATTTCCAAGAGACATTATTAGGATTAATTAACTCAGGTGTGCAGATAAGTATAGGTATTAATTTCTTAGTGGCTACCATCTCAAAGTTAAAATATTTGATTGTAAGATCAAAGTACATACATCTAAAGCTGCAGGCATGAAACACATGCAAGCAGGCACCTGAGGTTGTCAAATATGTGCACCTATGTATTTATGCACAAACTGGTCCATCAAGCATATGAAAACACATACTCCAGAAGCTATTCTCCTACATGGTCTGTTTGATTCAGGCCCTTCACACCATAAGCCTGCTGGATAAAGATGTGTGTGGACTCTGACAGAAACAGCAATAGTATGCACAGTATCTTCAATATGGGAAGAATTTGTGAAGATAATTTTAGTACCTGAATTTAGTCACAGTATGAGCTTTTGTCTTTACGCTAATGAGGCCTAAGACAAAGGCCAGCCTATATTCCCAATACATACTGCAGTTTAGAAACTCTAAAAATAAACCTGAAAACAACCCTCTGTTCCTTCTCAATAGGTTATTTTAATTTATATTCAAGAGGTAACCAATGTAATCTCTGTTTATTTCCCTACCTTATTTTGAAGTAAATAACTATATAATTTACCCCAAACTTCACAATTACTTAATAGGCAAATTAGCAAAGTATCAGAAATAGCTGACTAGAGCAGCACACCCTGGTGTTTTCTAACTACGTGTTCCCACGAAGATTTATGCCTCCACCTCTTCAGTGTAATCAGACTTGGCTGCTACTGGTAAAGAGCTGTTAAGACTTTCATTCTCCAGGACCATTTTCCTCGTTTATTCAACAATGAAAAGATTCCAAGGCAATTAAAATTTAGGCCTCCCAATCCTGTAACCTGACCTGGGGGGGCAGGCATAAATTACCTACACAAATTAACAACACTCTGCAGAGGCACAGAAATTAGTCAACTAGATACACTTCTAAAAGAAAAAAAAAAATTGTCTATCTTCTTCGCATAAAGAGCCCTCCACCCCAGGCATGCACCTCCAACCGGTGGTTTTCCCCACCATTTGTATTACTCTGAAAAGTCTGACTGCAACTCCGAGGTCACTAAGAAGAAATAAGCATCGCTGGACCACTGAGTCACCCTTCCCTTCTCATTCCCTGTTCCACAAAGCAAGGAAAAAAACCCACCAATTATTTTGAGTGATGGGAGAAGAAGAGAGAGAGATGAACAGGAAATATGTTTTAGAGGAAGAAAAGACAGCTACATTTTCAAGAAACAAAAGAACCAATAAATGCCAAGCTAGGATAATATTTACTGATTTGCAAGATAAAAGTGGGAGATTAACAACACTGAAAAAGTAACCTGGTGGGGATTGATCAGGTTATGAAACAAGTTTATTTTCGCTTAGAGACTTAGAGAATATGAAGTGTCTGGGATGATCTAGCTGGGCAAGACAGGAAGAAGAAAAACATTGGACTGATTCAGGAAATAACCAGACAGGATCCATTCTCACTAGGGCACAGAAACCTCACAAAGATTAATGGCTTTTTTCCACTGACAAAAAAACCTCTAACATTTTTCACACCTGTTTTACTGTATCTTTTTCTGATGCAAATAAGAAGAATGCAAAAGAGAATCAAATAAAGAAGTTTAAAAACATATACATTGTGCATTCTGGGCAGGCTGCTAATGTGAGCACAACACCCTGGCTCCACCAGCAAACATGGAGCCCCACCAGTTCACACCCAACCATTTCACACAGAGAAAAACACAAAAGGTCCCCAACTCCACAGACAGTATTTATTTTTATTCTATTTAGTACAAATAATGAGCTACATTTCAACAGAGAGAGGCACTATTGGATATTTTGGTGTCATCTGTGCTTTTCCAGATGCAGGCACTTTGGAAGCCCCCCAGTCTGACAACCTCATGTGTTGCTTTTGTGCCTCAGTGGGCAGAGGAAGGAGGTTAGCCCAGAGCAGAACATACCTAGGGATGGATCACCTACCACCCCTGGCCCAAGTGCTTCTCTTCAGCGCTTGCTTCCTTTCAGCTTTTCCATCCTCGTTTTATAAACAACCAAAGCATCTGGTACATCTATTACCTGGAAGTAAAAGGGCCTGACTGCCCTATGATGCACACTAGCATCAACTCTATCTGAATGCAGTTCACACCAGTTTCTTTACACCAGCTGCCAACAAGGTCTGAATGACCTTGTTTAAAGTGTTTATATTCTCAAAAGAAAGCAACATTATCTGAAGCCTGGTTTATGTTTATTTTGAAAGAGCAGAGAGTTTATTTTGAAGAGTCTGACTGCATAAGTTTAAAAGACTTCTATGATAGATTACACTGAAGAAAAACTTGAAACATATTGCACATGTTGTATAGGCCAGGGGCATAGAACAGGAAAGCAATGTGTGCTTACGCAATTACGGGAGTATCCAAATTGCCATTTGTTTATCTTCTTTGCACAAGATGTTGGACAAAAATTAAAACAGAAACAAATGTCCAGTTAATTTCACATCTTGTATGTTTGAAGGATAATTACAAATTAACCATCACAGCCCTAAAAAGGCCAAACCTGAGCCAATACCAGTCTCCATTTGATGTTACTCTCTTTCCTGAACACCCCTTTTTTATGACTAGAAGTTTCTTTTTTACCTGAACATACCCTTGTGCTGCATGGACCACTGCCCCAGGCCAGCCTGCACAACTCAGCTACTAGGATGAAATCAAGCTATTGCAAAGATACACCGTCATTATGAGAAATCCTTCAAAACAAGTAACAAGGCTGGTGTGCTTTATGTCCTGGTCACAGACTTTTCCCACTCCCTATTGCGTTGCCCACTCCTTTTCTTGGATTGTCTCCGTAAAGCTCCTTACACACACAAATGAAGGCCGAGTCCCCACACAAGCTCTTGGGACAGTATGAAGTTCACAAGTACCTAAGCCACAAAGCATTAGATAACCTGTTTGTTTCTAGACCTGAAGCTTATGGGCTGCATAAGAATTTCACATAAGACTCCTCAAGTAAGTCTCCAGTCATTTATAACAACTATTCAGAAATCCCAGATGAATATTTCAAGAATATTTCTACTCCTACAGATAAGCCAGCTAAACTAGCATAGCAAACGTTGGAGCAATGTTATGTTTATTGATAACAGTGAAATACATTCTCTTTTGAAGTGTACATAATGGGTCTAGCAAAAATTTTTTATGGAAGATTTATACAGATACACAGAAAATTAGAGCACAAAAGCCCACTTAGCAAAACAAAATTAACACAAGAGAAGATAACCAGTATGGCCAGTATAACATAGACTTACCCTAGCCCTGGTTTTGTGCTGATACACACCTGAAAGCGCAATTTGTGCACACACAGACAATGGGGATTTTGATATCCAAATTCATGAATGTTAATGAAATGAGAATCAATTTAGAAATTTATTTGGATCACTACATATTCCTAGTTGTCGTAAGAGACCATATAACCTGCACTGGTATTGTATTTCATCCAGTCGTGACTACTTCCAAATCAGGATTATTTACTAACCTCAGTACAGTACTCAAGAGCAGTGAGAACTCCTAACAGAGACATCCCAACACAATAAGCATATCCAAGTTTTTAAGTGACTTTCCAAAGAAAAGGAAGAGAATGGCATCTTGCAAAGTGCCATCAGAAGATACCTGATACTCTCTATCATTGTTTGTCTCTACCGTTAAAACTAATTTCAAACTCTTTTGTATTAAACTGCAGGAACTGCATTTAAGGAAGAGAAGGAGTAAGAGCTGATGACAATCTGGATAATCTTGCTGTACTAGCATTAATCAGCTACCAACCCAACTCAGCAGCAGTTTGGAAAGGGAAAAGAGACAGAACTACACTGAGAATGGGGCAGGGAGGAAGGTTATTGGAAAAGCAGAGAACGTACCTCCACAAAGAGCTCTCCAGCACTTTCCCCATGTCAGTATGATAATACTTGGTAAGGATCAGGATCACCTAAAAAGAAAATAAGAATAAATACATTTATATATGTAAACTGATATAAGAAACAGAAGTAGATCATGGGCAGAATGCAAGAAGTGAGGCTCCTGAAAATCTGACCTGTATTCCACTTTATTTTTACCACCTGCCAGCTTTGCTTTTAGACAGGGTTTTTTCCTTTCTCTTTCTGAGAAGAGTGGTTTCAGTACTCGAAGTTTTCTGCAAACATGGTGACTTTGTGAAAGACTGCCCGTTTCACATGAGCAGCGTAGTTGGAATAGTCACATAAATTTCCCCACCACATGACAGCCCCCAAGCAATTTGTATGACTTGCTCAGCAGGAAGAACCAATCTGGTTGCTAGTGTATATTTAGGAGGCAACTGTCTTGGACACCTACAGACACAATTTCTTTTTTTTAATCTGAAGTGTTAAACAATGGTGATTAACTTTGATTATCCAGATAACACATTCAGGCAGAAAATGAGCTCTAGTCTTCCCTGTAAGATTAGAAATGGAACTTCCTGTTGTCTGTCATTTTTTGTTCCTAGAATTATTACTTTTTTTCCTTCAAGAACCAGCTCTGTGCTCTGTAAATTACTCACCTACATCACCAACAGCCAACAAAATACACAAACAAATTCCATCCACAAAACACCTTCAACCTATGACAAAAGTCAGCAAGAAACACTTTCCATTCATTCAACATGAAACAAATTCACTGCTCAAACAACGTAAAGTAGTAGTCCATGACTGGTCTATCAAGCTGAATGCTATGTTTTATATTTAGATCATTTACAACAGATTTCCTTCACTTGCTGCCAGTCCATACTAGTGGTTCTTCTACCCACGTTCCCATAGCAACCCCACAGAGGCAGAACAGGAAGAACCTCTCGTTCCTTGCACAGCTGTTGGCTTTCTTTAATGAGGGGTCAACATCAGCCTCCAACAGTTGGGAGCATGCTGTTATTTAACTGGCACTTCCTCTGCTCCTGACCACCAGATGAAATCTCCAGCAAACAGCAACTGCAGGCAGTCACTTTGATTATTTAGATAACTAATATGTTGATGATACATTTATGAGACAGTCTCTGTACACTGAAGCTCGTGAGAGAACAGAATTCCAGACCATGGGTGTTATATGCATCACATTTTGGAAATAACACAAAGTTATGCAGAACTAAGCTATAATACCAGTCGCACTCAAGGTTATCTAAGCCTGATAAATTCACAACACATATTACTAGATGTATATTGATACAAGTAAAAGCAGAAGCAATCCATAGCTCACAAATAGTATTAACATTTCCTATTCTCAAGGGTCACAATCTACCAGACCACTTCATTGGAATTTGACGAGTTATAAAAAAATAAAGGCTTGGTTTAAAATAAAGCAAGCAAGAAAAAGAAATCTTTTGCTTTTATGTAGGTTACTACAAGACTTACAAAGCCAAGAGGAAAAGAAAAAGAAAAAAAAAAAAAAAACATTTCCCGAAGGAGAAAGTATCTACTGA
>Ga0065711_1034796_pt1 | contig 23225 bp, 15 predicted proteins | sample Hoacrofraction12_FD_59098 | JGI IMG/M metagenome (GOLD analysis project Ga0065711, IMG submission 59098) | Hoatzin crop microbial communities from Cojedes, Venezuela - Epithelial fraction 12 v2 (version 2) | ecosystem: Host-associated > Birds > Digestive system > Esophagus > Crop | place...
TCATCCAGCCCACACTTCCTCAGCTTCCCTAGGAGGATATCATGGGAGACTGTGTCGAAAGCCTTGCTGAAGTCAAGGTAGACAACATCCACGGCTCTCCCTTTGTCTACCCAGCCAGTCATCATAAAAGTATTCTAGCTGCTAGAATATAGATGTTTTTAAACTATCTATTAACATAGACATAAAAAAATTCTAAGTGATGATATAATTCTTTGTAACTTCTATGCAGTTTGCATGAAAACCTTTTAATGCACGTTTGCACAAGGTCGCTAGTAACTTACAAGATCTTTTAGTATTAGATTTATATCACAATAACTGAAAATCTCTTTTGCAATTTCAAAGGGCTTAAATATGATATTTTACTGTCATGTAGTTCATCAATATTTTGTGTAAAGTGAGGATGAAAAGCACATTTTAACTACTCAAGACTTCAAAAATATTGTACAGCTTCCTTTCTTTTTCTGAACGGACTTTTTTTACACAAAAAGGTGAACAAGGTGATCAAAATAAAGAAAAGTCACATTGATACTCTGATGCGTAATATGAGTTCTATTAGCAACGGTAAAATACCTTGTAAGGCAGTGCCAAACAGATTATCTATACTTAAAAGGCTAGCTAGCTCCGTGTTTCTCCAACATGGGCTTTGGGGCTGGTCCATGAAGGTGGGGAACCTGGGAGTGACCTCTACTCACACCAGGCAGGACCATCACCAGTGGGGCACGATCCCACAGCCCCTGAGCTGGCTGAGCAGAGCAGGTTGGTGACAGGTCCCACTGACAGTCAAGCAGTCAGCGATCCAGCAAAAGGTGAGGTAACAAGTCAGGTCTGAGGTTAGAGTGGGAAATCCCAATGACAGTGCAGGGACAGCCAGGAGCAGGACTGGGAACAGATGTAACTCCAACATAGCTCAGGCAAGATCTGGGTGCCCCCAGACCCACATGCATGGGTGCGTGGATGGGGGTCGATGGTGATGCTGGTTGGAGCAATTAAGGCCTGTTAGTGCCTGCAGGTCTCTGACAATAGGTGTCTGCCCCGACTGCAATGCAAAGCTTCCATCCTCTGATGGAGATTGCAGTTTCACTGAGATCCCCGTGGCAATTGGCTGATTGGGAAATGTAAACTAATCATACAGATAAGGTTGGCATATTCAGCTGTAGATTTACAGGTGTAATTTAATCACAGGTTGTGAACCAATACAGCTTTGCGGATCACAAGAAAGCAGTGAAGGCACAGGTTACCACTGGCATCAGACTGTTTTATGTTCAAGCATGCAGGATGCTGCTTTCTGACATTATTCATAGAATTTCATGGAAGAAAGGCTATCATTGCAGGAGATCCCATTTCAGCAAGCATCTTTTAAAAATCAGATTTGTGATTTGGACAGGAGAGGTGGAAGAAAATGGACAATAAAATACACTTCAGTCCTCTCAGATGGTATTGGGTTCACGCTTATTACGCTGTATAGGATTTTTTTTTGCCGAAGATGGCTGGGGTGATCACATCTCCTAGGATCACATTCTAGTCCTCTTACTTCAATATAAGTTTAAAGAATTGCCTTTGACAAAAGTTTTTCTGATCTCCATTAGATTGGTATAAATTTCTTTGATAGTCAGAATCACTACATTGATAGCAGTTGAATAGCTTGCCTTTAGAGCTCAGCAAGAACAGACTTTGGCTGGTCTGTCAGAAGACAGCACTCTTGTTTTTATTGAATTATTCAGCAAAATGTTATAAAACTTTTGAAAATGTTTATTTTTATGTGAACTAGCTGTGTCAGATCACTAACATGCATTTTTTTAATTATTTAGAAGGAACCAGAAGTCCGAAGTGGTTTGAGGCAATTTTGTGGGTAAATTGTTAATAAAAGCTCTTCTTTATTTCCATGCTTGAACTTTAATCTTTTTGGACATCCTTGAGCATAATTATTAAACATAGTGAGAGTGGTGAAAATGAACTTCTGGTTTCTGAATTTCTTTGAACGTGTGGGATTATAATTTAGTAAGTTTTGGTATTTTTTTTTATTTTGTTGAAAAACAGTGCAGTTGAATCAGCACATCTGTTGTATAGGCAGTCATGTTGCTGAATGTGCCAGTAAATTTTTTTTTATTGCTCTTTCCTTATATTCGCCTCTGCAGACTAATGGAATCGCAAGAAAAGTATGAATGCCCCCATTCCTACTATGCAGTTATTGATGTTGCTGTGGTCTGGGGACATACAGCAATGGAGACATATTTTTCTATATGGGTTAACCTTATGTAGAAAAATATGGCCTGTTTCAGTTATATCTTCTAGGCTTTATCTTTGGGCTTCATGGCTTCCCAGCATATTTTCTGGAGCACCACAATTCACTACAGCATAGTGACAGTGGAGAAGATAATATATACAGAAAGAAGGTTCAGCTGTTAAACTATTATTTATGGTGGTGGCTTCCATCTCATGTACTATTTATGATATAATTTAATTGTCATAATTTCTATGGTTTCATAGAAGCGTACTCTAGAAGACAGTGCCAAGGTTTACCTGCAGAAATAATTCTTAACCTATGGCAGAGTCCTTGAGGCGTACAGATTTGGAGATAGATAGTCACTACAAATATCACTGGGGAAGAAGGAATGGGGAAAATCCGTCTTTCAGTGGGTGTGTTCAATAGATACTTCAGAAAACGTAGAAACTGTGTTCTCAGAGTTCCTGCTCTTCTAGAAGTTATTCAGTCTGAGCCAAATTCATATTGCTGAGCTAAGTGCTCCTAATAGTTATGAAATTTCATTAAAGATTTCATTATTGTCAAAGGAGTCAATTATGGCAAGAAAACATAACTTAGTATTCTACAGTTCTACTGAATAAAAATAATGTTTCAGGATTTTTACTTATGTAATATGTTGTAAACTGAAAACCATACAGACAATTAATGTGCAATACTCCTTTTTGATAAACAAAAATTTAAATCTTTTTTCTTCTGCCAGGTGTTTTAGGCATTAGGGTTTATAGGAAAAACATGATTAATCAAATGTATAATAACTCTTTCATCTTTCCTTGTCTTTTTTTGTCAGAATAGAATGTCATTTATTGCTGTGGATTCTGCAGTGCAGGCCCCTGTTTCATTTGCTATGTTAAGGTCCTGTAGTTGTTGTTGAGAATTCTGTAGACAAACAGAAAAAAGTGTGTTAGAGTCCTAAGTAGATTTCACAGGCCTTTTTTGTAATGCTTAATCTTTTCATATTCTGTTTACCTTCAGTAAACAACTGGCCTTAAAAAAACAAAAAGTCATTCATTCTAACTGAGAAAAATAATATAAGTGCCTTAGAAAAACAGTCAACATTTCTGAATATTTCCATAAGACTGAGAAAAGCATCCCCTGTAAAGAAGGCTTGACATCCCCTGTGTTTGTAGATGGAAGGAATTGGAAGAATGTGTTTGGATCAGGAGGTGAAATTGAGCATAATTGCTCTTAGGACAGAATTTAGAAGTAGAAAATTCATTATTTTCTTCAACTAGGATTACCTAGTGATTCAGATGGAAGTTTTACCAAATGAGTTGCTTCAAAGGCAGTTTCGATTTAATAGTGGATAGGTATCTGTCATTTAAAACTACACCCCTCTGGAATATAACAGTATATGCTGTTCCAGAAAACAAATGCAAACCATTTTCCATTAAAAAAGCCTCACAAATAGATAGGTTTTATAAACCTATAAATATACTCCAGCATATCATGGTCTAATAGAAAACACATATAATATATACTACTATATAAGAATGTATATTAACTTTGTAAGAGGAGTAAATTCTATATGTCTGAAAACAGTAATGATATTCTAGATTTGTGTTTTAGAAGGTAGTGTCATATCTTACAGCAGTAGAAGGGAATAACCATTTCTGGGCATGGCATTGCTGTCTAAAACATGAGGTTATACAGCAGATAATTTATCAGTCTGGCATTGTCTTATTGATGAATGAATGTAGGAATTTATTTAAACAAATGCAGATAGGAGCACATTATGCATTTATGCTGGACTCTCAACTTTGCAATAAAAAGTTTTAATTTCATTTTTGACTTAAAAATAAACATAGCTATCTTTCTTTTTTCTCTTTTTCATCACATCTCAAAACATTCAAACATTATGGCAAAATTAACAAATAAAGAGTAATTCAGTGCTGTGGCAAGCACTGCAGCACAGGATGGGAAAGCGGCATGTGCTGTGCTGTGTCAGACAAGTGCTCCCTTGTCCCCAATGCTTTGCCTCCTGAGGATGGGCCCGTGACCAGCCAGCAGTGCAGTAGAGCTCTTCTGCACCACTATTCTCTTAATAACGGTAAGAGAAGGTGTTTGGTAGGCAAAAGGGGAAGGCAGGTGAACATGGCCACTTCATGTGGCCTAGTCCTCTCCTAGCATTACTACTTGTTGGCTTGACCTGCCAGTTCTGCTGGACAGAATCTCTTTTGAGCTTGCCGATACGACTTGCTGCCAGGGCCTCCTATGGCTTCAAATTTCAGTCATTCTGTGTCTACTGGGTAGAGTGGTACATTCTTCCCTTTGTTCGAAGCTATGTCCAACCAATTTGTCAGGCACCAACTACTTTTGATTTGTCGGGATGGGATGAGTAACTGTTGTGCGTTCAACTTACCCACTGTATTCATGAGTTGGTAAACTGTGGTTGTGCCCCCCTCAAGTACCTGCAAGCTGAAGAGTCTCAGCCAGTTTGTTCTCACAAGGCAGTTGCTTCATCTCACTTAATATGAATTTTTTCTTCTTTGTATGTCATACCAATCAATTCATAGGGAAAATGAAGTGTTAACATGTCTAGCTTTATAGAAAACATCTTAGCATAAGACCTTTTTCAAGCCAGTTATGCCTCAATACTCAGAGCGTTTAAAATTTACTTAGCCGTAAGTAACTAAACAGTAATATAGATAATGTTATGTACTTAATACTGTGATAATTTGTAAAACTTAGATTGCTAATACAAAGATACGGCAGCCTGGTGATGAAAAATGAAAGAAATATATAGTAAAATGTGGCAAAACGAAGTAGTGAAAGCATGGGAATTAACATGAGAAAGTTCTTCTTAACACTTGCTCTTTATGTATTTCTTGGTACTTGACCGTTCTCTGGTGTACTTCTACAGTACAACTGAGAGTAAAGCGTGGGCTGCTGCTGAAAAAGAGTGGTTTACTGTTCTTCTTCCCTCATACTCATTCTTGCATTGCTTTCCTTGTTGCTGACATTTTGATTCCTCTGGTACCATGCTGGAATTGTTTAAAAAGCTGAACTGAAAAGAAATTAAACCATATCAACCCCAATTTTTATTTCCCCTGGATTATTTCTGCAAACTAGGTCACCATGGTTCAGATAGTGTCTGTTGAGTGTTATGCAAGAATAGAGAAAGAACTGGATAGCAGGAGCTGCCCAGCAGCAGTACAAGCAGTCCAAAGAGAAGAGTTTCCTTAACCAGAAACATCCCGTATGTGATTATGGACTCCCAGGAAAGGACGTTTCTAAATCTTGAGCCTCTATATTAAGATGTCAAATGACAGCTTAGAATGATAATCAGTATGTTTAATCTCAATTGCAAAGTTCCTGCTTTGTATTTTATTTCCGTATTATCTTACATTAGGGTAGGCATTTTGTTTTCTGAACTGAAAATGAAGAGACTGTGGGGCTGCCTTAGAGCTCTAAGCAATTGAAATGGCTCAACTCTTTTTTGAAGTTCAAATTTCACTAGGAACAGCTTCACCATTCTGGTATCTCTGAAGAGCATTCCATAGGTTTAATATGTGGAAATTTAAAACCATATTTCACATCTAGTCCTTAATTTTGCAGTTATGACACTGCATGCAGAATTGAGAATGCTGCTGTTTATTGAATCAATGTCGATTAAAATTAATGCTTGTGTTACTGCTTTACTTGATATAGGAAACTATTGCAGTATCTCAAAGGGTACACACTGATTTTTTTTTTAAATATTCAGTTTTTAAACATAAAAAATGTTTTTATTTGGTTAAATAAACACTAGGGAGGTAAACGTAAGGATGAATTAGTTGGATAGTTGCATCCAGTGAATAGTGGTCAATGGCTTCATGTCCAGATGGCAACTGGTGACAAGTGGTGTCCCTCAGGTGTCCATACTGGGACCAGCACTATTTAATATCTTCATCAATGACATAGCGGGATCGAGTTGCACCCTCAGCAAGTTTGTGGATGACACCAAGCTGAGTGGTGCAATCGGCATGCCTGAGGGACAGGATGCCATCCAGAGGGACTTGGACAAGCTCAAGAAGTGGGTCTGTGTGAACCTCATGAGGTTCAACAAGGCCAGGTGCCAGGTCGAGTACATGGATCAGGGCAACATCTGGTATTAACACAGGCTGAGGGATGAAGGGACTGGGAGCAGCCCTGCAGAGGATGACTTAGGGTTATTGGTGCATGAAAATTACACAGAATCGCAGGATGGCAGGGGTTGGAAGGGACCTCTAGGGATCATCTAGTCCAACCTGCTAAAGCAGGTTCACCTAGAGCAGGCTGCTCGTCCAGGCGGGTTTTGAATATCTCCAGAGAAGAGAGACGGAGACTTCACAGCTCCTCTGGGGAGCCTGTTGCAGTGTTCTGTCACCCTCAAAGTAAGAAGCTCTTCTTCATGTTCAGATGGAACTTCCTATGCTTCAGTTCATGCCTGTTGCCCCTTGTCCTGTCGCTGGGCACCACTGAGAAGAGTTTGACCCCATCCTCTTGACACCCACCCTAGAGATATTTATAGGCATTTACGACATCCCCTCTCAGCCTTCTCTTCTTCAGGCTAAACAAGCCCAGCTCCATCAGCCTTTCCTTATAGGACAGGTGCTCCACCTTCATAGCCCTCCTCTGGACTCTCTCCAGTAGTTCCTCATTTTTCTTGAACTGAAGAGCCCAGAACTGGACATAGTACTCCAAAAGCTGGACATGAGCGAGCAACTTGCACTCTCAGCACAGAAGGCCAACCATATCCTGGGTTGCATCAAAAGCAGCGTGGCCATCAGGTCAAGGGAGATGATTCTGCCCCTGTACTCCGCTCTGTTGAGACCTAACCTGGAGTCCTGAATCCAGCTCTGGAGCCCTCAGCACAGGAAAGACAGATGTTCCAGAAGCTAGCCACAAAAATGATCCAAGGCTGGATCACCTCTCCTATGAGGAAAAGCTGAGAGAGTTTGGGTTACTCAGTCTGGAGAAGAGAAGGCTGCACGAAGACCTTATTGCAGCCTTTTGGTACTGAAAGGGGGCTTATAAGATAGATGAGGACAGGCGTTTTAGCAGAACATGTTATGATAGGACAAGGGGTAATGGTTTTGAACTAGGAAAGCGTAGATTTAGACTAGATATAAGGAGGAAATTTTTTACAATGAGGGTGGTGAAACACTGGAACAGGTTGCTCAGAGAGGTTGTGGATGCCCCATCCCTGGAAACCTTCAGGGTCAGGTTGGATGGGGCTCTGAGCAGCCTGATCTAGGTGAAGGTATCCCTGCTTACTGCACAGGGGCTGGACTAGATGACCTTTAAAGGTTCCTTCAAGCTGAAACCATTCTATGATTCTGTGATTCTATGATGTAAAGGAAAATGAATTGTGTGATATCTTCATAAACCACTATTGAAATCATATTACATAGAAAATACTGCTCTACAGTCTAAAAATAGATATTTTGCAAAATATACTGTGATTTTGACATATATAATTGTCTGAATTTTGGTGTTTCTTGTAATTTTTCATGACTCTTAATGTAGCGGTGACTGATAGTCAATTTTGCATGAGTTTATTTAAATGGGATTAAACTGGCTAAAGTGGTCCATTGAATGGTGATTCCATTGCTTGGTAATTTTAGCATTTAATACGCCAAATTCCTTGTGTTTATTTGATATGATTTTTCAGGTTGTCAGTGTACATCTAATGGTAATGTCAAATGATGTTTAGAGGATCATTTGTGGGTGACTACATTAATTGTTTTTGTCAATAATTCCATCACTTCCAATTGCTGGCGGCTTATTTGTTGCAGTTTCTGCTATTTGACAATTGAGCTGGTTAATTATTTTTTTATCCATCATACAAATTTTGTGGTAAATTACTGTCCCTTGTCTGGAGGGCTTCTTGGACAGATTGCTAAGGATAAATCTTAGGATTTCAAATTTGATTTTCTATAAATGTCTTCCGTGATTAATACTAAATTTTGTTGTCTATATGAACATTTTTGATGATGCACAGTTTTGCAATGTAATAGCAACATGAGTTGTAAGATGATACCTGGGAAATTATACTGGCAGACCATTTTTTTAACAGCTGTGATTGATACAGGGCTCTGTTAAATTCTCAAAACTTTCAGAGTAATGGTTGCTGCATGCAACTACAGTTTTGCTGCCTTCTGTCAATATCTTATGAGCCATGAGCATATGCTGTTTGATCCATCCCCCATGTTCTTAATTAGTGTCTTTGATGGAGAAAATATCCACAATTGTTAGCCAATATTACGAATAAACTGTAAGATAATAGGTAGAATCAGATGGTCTTTACAGGGAGGAGCATTGTTAGTTGATCGTCATACATACAAGAATGTTCCTTCTGGCAAAACAAAGATCTGTTTTCTGGCGTTTCCTCAAACTCATGTCGGGGCCACTGATAAACACAAGTTGCATAGGGCTTCAGGGGGGTGGTTTCTGGTTTCCAACTGTTTATTTGCACTAAGAGAAACTATACAAAGATAGCTTTTTCAGGTGAAGAATTATAGTTACCACAGCAATGGTAAGTAGGTGGAGAGTAAAAGTAATCCTGTGGATGGGCAGGAATTTAGCCATAACAGTATCTTTCTATTAAGAAATGGCTCGAAATATTTAAAAATCCAAAAGGTTGTAATCAAAGGCAACTGTAGTGTTATTTCCTTTTCTCAGTAGTTTCGGCAGCACTGCACTAGATCTGAGACTTAACACAAGCGATTGGAAGCATCATTAGAGTTTGGCTTTTATAATGGATGATGCAGGGCTTTGTACCTAAAGTGGAGAGGGCAGGCACGTGACCAATGTGGTAATAGATGGACTGATAGTGTCCATACACCCACACCTGGAATTACCAAAGAATCAGTAGATGTAGTTGAGTTATTTTGTACTTTATCAAGTTATTTGATGGAGCTAATATCAGAGCATGGTGCGTTGGGCTGAGGACAATCTTACTGAAGCAGTATTATTCAGGATATGTAAGGATAGCTGCTGGTAGTGAAATTAAGCAGAACAACTGTGGTCTGTTCTGGAGTGGATAGCAAAGTCAGCAGGCATGATTTGCTTAATTAAACTGGTAGACAGCGTTCATTTTCAATTTAATATTCTCATTCATCTTGGAAGTAGACTGCTAACTTCTAAAGCTTTTTGTGAATCAGCATTGCTTTTTCAAACTGGAAAATACCTGTAAAATTACTCGATTTCAGGAAGAAGCTCTTAGTAGTAATAATACCATCTCAATTTTCATAATAGCTGTATCAGAAGAATACCACAGTTCCACAAGTGTCAAAAGATTGTTAAACTTATTTGAAAAACACTATGATAGGCTTAATGTTTTAGAAACCTAGGCTCCACTTACAGAGGTGGAGGAGGTAGAAGAAAGAAATAGTGGAACAGCATGAATGAGCAGAAGAGAGATGCAAAGACACGATTCCTGCTGTAGTCAGTTTCTAACAAAGAAATGCAAAGTAAGGTTAATCTGAAGCTTGTCTGGATGCAAATTTTGTGCAGTTTAGTAACCCTCAGCTCTAGAAGTAATAATACTTTTTTATACTCCCCCCCTTTACAACTGCAGTTCTAGTTAAACACTGTAAAACCATTTGCTTAAGTCTAGAGCATAAATGTGAAAACAGTGGTAAAGGATTGTATGCCAAACAACATAAAACTGCTTATCAGTAAAAAGGAAAAAAAATAAGGGAGCATCTCTTTGGCTCTTGTTGAGATTAGATTTGGCTCTGTATAAAGTGTTACATTTTGTAGGAGAAAGAGAAGACATTTGATTTTACATCATTTATAGGTGGAAGTTAATACATGTACTTTGTTGGTCAAGTGTTATTTATTCCAGCCATAAAAAAATTGCTTGAATTATATCTAGAAGAGACAGAGGATATGATGTCCTCTTTAGAAGATTTAAGTAGGAGTTAAACAGTTATAATTTGCGGAAATGAAAGATCACTCCTTAACAATATTCTTTTTATTTGACATACTTAAAGACACACACATATGCACACACACACAAATATTTGATTACTTGTTAGCCAACTGAGTATAATCTGATGATGTTTTTGTTCTTTCTGTATACTTGACATGCTGTGATAAGACTAAGAAGCTTTCCTCCTCAGATATGAAGGTTGTTGTTTTTTTTCTAAATGACCTTTTAAAGTCTTGTATGTTTCCCTTTTTAACAACAGAGAGAAATCCCACAGCCCTGTTTTCCTGCCACACTCATAAGAAAATCTCCCTCCCAGCAAAATACCAAATTGTGTCTTGGTGTTTATAAGGCGATAGGGGTGGAGGAGAAGAGAGTTGTATTGTGGTTACAGAAGTTAGTTTTGTCTCTTTTGGGACATAATAAGAACATTGTCATTATTCTGCTTGACTGGCACATTTTTAATGTTGCCTTAGGCAGTCAATAAGTAAATGCGAATGTCTAGTTGTTCTTTTGGACCTTAAAATACACTGTCAAATCCAGTTTAAATTTCAGTGTCTTTGCATCTTTTTGGAAAAAAATAACCCCACAATTCTTTCACCTCCTCTGCATAGAATCATAGAATGCTTTGGATTGGAAGGGACCTTATAGATCATCCAATTCCAACCCCTCTGCCATGGGCAGGAACATCTTCCACTAGACCAGGTTGCTCAAAGCCCCATTCAGCCTGGCCTTGAACACTTCCAGGGAGGGGGCATCCACAACTTCTCTGGGCAACCTGTTCCAGTGTTTCACCATCCTCAGAGTAAAGAGTTTCTTCCTAATACCTAATCTAAATCTACTCGCTTTTAGTTTAAAGCCATTATCCCTTGTCCTATTCCTACATGCCCTTGTAAAAAGTCCCTCTCCAGCTTTTTTATAGGCCTCCTTTAAGTACAGAAAGGCTGCAATAAGGCGTCCCCGGAGCCTTCTTTTCTCCAGGCTGAACAGCCCCAGCTCTCTCAGCCTTTCCTCATAGGAGAGGTGTTCCCTCCCTCTGATCATTTCTGTGGCCCTCCTCTGGACCTGCTCCAACAGCTCCATGTTTTTTCCCTGCTGCAGTCTGCAGGGCTGGACCCAATGCTCTGTGACTGAATACTGGACTCCAGGTGAGGTCTCACCAGAGCAGAGTGGAGTGGCAGAATCACCTCCCTTGATCTGCTGGCCGTGCTTCTTTTAATGCAAACCAGGATACAGTTGGCTGCCAGGGCTGCGAGCACACGTTGCTGGGTCACGTTGAGCTTCTTGTCAACCAGCACCCACAAGGCCACCTTCTCAGGGCTGATCTCAATCCATTCTCTGCCCAGCCTCTATTTGTGCTTGAGATTGCCCTGACCCAGGTGCAGGACCTTGCACTAGGCCTTGTTGAACTTCCTGAAGTTTGCACAGGCCCACCTCTCAAGACTGTCAAGGTCCGTCTGAATGGCATCCCTTCCCTCCAGCGTGTTGACCGCACCGCACAGCTCGGTGTCATAGGCAAACTTACTGAGGCTGCATTCAATCCCACTGTCCATGTCTCTGGACCCCTGAGGGACACCAGTCAGCACTGATCTCCATTTGGACACTGAGCCAACAACCGCAACTCTGAGCACAACCATCCAGCTAATTCCTTATCTACCAAGTGGTCCGTCCTTCAAACCCATATCTCTCCAATTTAGAGACAAGGATGTTGTGCAGGACAGTGTCAAATGCTTTGTTCAAGTCCGGGTAGATGACATCAGTTGCTCTTTCCTCATCCACCAATGCTGTAACCCCGTTGTAGAAGGCCACCAGATTTGTCAGGCGTGATTTGCCCTTAGTGAAGCCATGTTGGCTGTCACCAATCACCTCCTTATTTTCCATGTGCATAGTTTCCAGGAAGATCTGATTCACGATCTTGCCAGGCACAGAGTTAAGACTGAGTGGCCTGCAGTTCCCCAGGTTTTCTTTTTTTCCTTTTTTTTTTCAAATGGAGGGGCTATGTTTCCCCTTTTCCACTCTGTGGGAACTTCACCGGACTGCCACAACTTCTCATATATAACGGATAGTGGGTTAGCAGCTTCATCTGCCAGTTCCCTCAGGACCCACAGATGCATCTCATCAGGTCCCATGGACTTCAGGTTGCTTAGATGCTCTCAAACCTTATCTTCACCTACAGTGGGCGGTTCTTCTTGTTCCTAGTCCCTGCCTTTGCCTTCTGAGACTTGGGCAGTGTGGCTTGAGCACTTGCCGGTGAAGACTGAGACAAAAAAGTCGTTGAGTACCTCAGTCTTCTTCATATCTCCATATCTCCTGTTTCCTTCCAGGGAGACCCCACATTTTGTCTAGCCTCCCTTTTACCGCCGATGTACCTGTAGAAGCTTTCCTTGTTGCCCGTGACATCACTGGCCAGATTTAATTCTGTCAGGGCTTTTTGGCTTTCCTAACCTGATCTCTGGTGGTTTGGACAATTTCTCTGTATTCTTCCCAGGCTACCTTTCCTTGCTTCCACCCTCTGTAGGCTTCCTTTTTGTGCTTAAGTTTGGCCAGGAGCTCCTTGTTCATCCATGCTGGCCTCCTGCTGGTTTAGTTGGGATGCATTGCTTCCTTTTAGTTGGGATACATTGCTCTTGAGCTTGGAGGGGGTGATCCTTGAATATTAACCAGCTTTCTTGGGCCCCTCTTCCCTCCAGAGCTTTATCCCATGGTTACTCTACCAAGTAGGTCCCTGAAGAGGGCAAAGTCTGCTCTCCTGAAGTCCAGGACAGTGAGCTTGCTGTGTGCCCTTCTCGCTTCCCTAAGGATCTTGAACTCCATCATTTCATGGTCACTGCAGCCAAGGCTGCCCTTGAGCTTTCACCTCCTCCTGATCATTAATTCCTGTAGATTTTTTTTAATATGATAACAATGTGGTACGAAATTTCAAATTTTGTTCTCGTCATTTTAGTAAGGACACAACATTAACGGTAGGCTTTTTGTAAGGGGTGAAGAAGATGTGGTTTCTTGAAACAGAAAAGCAAATTAACGTGTCCTCAGTCATAAGCACCACTCACACTCAAGATGGACTTCTTCATCTGGGAAGCTGGGAGGGTTTGCCTAAGAGGGATTTATAGAGCTTCAGAGGAGTGTGCAGATGTTGTAAGCAGCAGTACTTTCCAAACAGTTTTTGACTGAGTCTGCAGGACTGACTGTCCCATTAATATGCATAGTGAGGAGTGGTGCCAGGCGATGGAAGAAGGCCATATATAAGCCCAAACAAAGAAAGAAACTGTACCTGAAAGCAACTTACTCCGCCCTTGATCCTCCTTCCTCTGTCTGGGTTTCTTTAAACCCTCAAGTCCTTTTCTTTAAAAAGTGCTGAGGAAAACTGAGCTCTGTAATCAGTCAGTTTTACACGCAGTATTAAGCTTGCATTTGAGTTTCCTCTTCACATATTTCTTATATAGAATAGTTTTATCTTGAAATGTGAATGGGATTCTCTTATTCTTGAAAAAGAATGGTGTATGGATGTGTGCATAGCCTTTAAAGCTAGAGCTTGCACTGAGAAACATAGGAGTTAAGTTCTAACCAGGTGCCTGGGTTTACCATCTATAATAAACATCAAAAATCTGTTGGGTTCTTTGAGACATTAGAAAACAGATCAGTGATCTGAGCTCAGCGTTTTGCTCTCTAACACCTAAGATGGCAAAAGGCCAACAGCAGGAAGACTGGGATTTCAGCAAGGGAAGGCAATGTCAGCCCTCCTGTATGCCCTCCAAAGGGAGACCAGGGCATGTGTTGAATTGGTGTGTTTCCTTTCTTTCTTTCCCTCTTGCCAGCTGCTGACCCTGGAATGCCAGCTCTGCGGGAAGTCCTCTCTGGGAAAGCAGATTCTTTCACAAGGGCAAGCATCAGCAAGGGTTTACCTACATGACAGCAAGACCAAAGTAATCTCAGAGAAGTTAAAACCATTAATAAACATTTGTCTTAATTTTCTTGCCAAGAGCGAGAGCTGTATTTTTCTCCTTTAAGAGATGTTTACATCAAAATATTTTGTGACTAAGTGCATTGTATTGTCTTTACATTTCTTTGAAAGTAACGTTTATTTGAACTGCGGTAAGTGTCAGTATGGCTTAGTGTGAAACCTGGTGCTTGCAGGAGTTGTTCCATTGAAGTTACCTTCCTTGACTTGTCAGAGTAAGGACTATCATTTGCTTTTGAAAATCAGATAAAGCAAGAATTTTGGATAAATTCTGAACCTCGGTCTTCAACATGTAGCCACTTATCAATGAGTCAATCAATACATGGTGCCCACAAAGTGTTTTGGGAACACTTTCCTTGAGCACTTCTGAGATAGGACTCGCAAAACCTGGATTTTGCATCCTGGGAATAAACCACATTTCAGTTTCCCTTATAAAAGAGCAGCTGAACAATGGCTGTAAAAATGATCCTGTGGACAATTTTGAACAGAAAGAGGAAGAAAATAATTAAAATTAACCTTTGTAATCTCCTTCCAAAATTATGATGGCAGACTGAACCTGTTTAAATTCTGACAGATTGCAGTGCTCAGAGACACCACTTCATAAATTATGCATTTAAATCACTTAACACTGGCAGTGACCTGGTCATGCAGGAAGACAAAAGATTGTTGCTTCTAGTCTGATTCAGACAGTGTGTATCTTCAAATGTATTTGACGTTCACCTTAAAAAAACTAAAATACTCTTCTCCACTATTTGGCACAGGGCAAGTTTCAGCTCTCCCCAAAGACAGCAGAAACAGGCTCAGTCCAGTGAAGAGGTTTCTGTGCAGGCAGAGGCATCACAGCTTCCACATGCTGTTTTTTTATGGTCTGATACTTATCTTCTGGCAGTGGTACTGCTGAGTATTAGTTGTGCCTAAGTGTACTGGGTATGAGCCTCACAATTAGTACACCAAATGGGACATTCCTAACAACTTCAGGAATAGAAAAATCACAAGAAAAGAGCAAGAGGATGGCAGGATATTAGTGTAATTTTTCAGACTCAAATTCTTAGAAAATTCTATTTGTTTCTTTGAACTCTTTTCAAAACCACACTATTTAGGCATAATATTTGTTTTTCAGTAGCAATGAGAAAAAAATTGCGGGAAGGGAAGTAGATTTAAATTTTACGTGACAGATTTTCTGAAGTCTGCTACCCTCTTGGGAAAAAACGTGACAGTTGTCTGGTGTTGATCTCAGGATTGTTTGGGAGCTAACCTGGGTGATATGATATAACTTTATTCTTCATTTTCTCATGTTTGAGTTTTTGTATGCAGATGAACATTTACTGGACAAGATAATTTAGGAAAGAACTATAGGGGTTTTAGTCTCCAGCTTCTACTTCTGAGCTGAACGTTAGCAGCCCATTTTCTCCCAACACAGTTCAGCAGCCTTCTCTAAATCCTCAGTCTGAGCTGTCATATGCAGCCTGTCTCCCTAGCTGCACCATAACTGTATCAAAGCAGAGGGGTTGTACCTTTGTCATGTGAAGTGGTGAATTTTTTGCTCAGTACTTTACATCACTGAGTCGCACAGATCAGCATGCATTGCCATTTAATTTACTGAATATGGATATAGCAACTTACAAAGGCATCCTTGTACTTTTATACAATAAATTCATAAGGATTAAAAGCCACTTCCTAATTTAGTGACATGAAATAACCTGCATGGCTATCAATCATGTTTTGTTTGATGCTTGTTTGGGGATTTTTTACTCACCTAAAAATCAAAAGTTATCAGCCAGAGAGAGAAAGAGAAGCTTAAGGTTAAATTGATTCCAGATAGTACCCGAGGAACACTAAAGCCCCAGCTTTCTTCCAGGAGTGAAAAAACATCTGCCTGTGGAATTCTGTTCTTTAGCAGGAGCCTGGCACTGTTGAAATATATTCAATGTTTCCAATGTTCAAATGTATTCAGATGTGTTCAGTGTCAGTGGGTATTTGGCACCTCTGCAAACTGAGGTATTTGTGTAAATATCTAATTGTAGTTAATCAGTTTTGGCCATGATAGCCAGGACTGGAATCTCAGTTTCACTAGAGTTTGTGTCAGAAATAACATTGACTTAAGTAACACTATAATTTTGGCTGTAATTCCTTGGCATCCTCTCACTTGCCTAAACTCTCTCATTTGCTGACCTCTTCAAATTTTTAATCTTCGGGATGCTAAGAAGCTGTAGGAAGCAAATCTGTTCTTCATGGCTTACTCCAAAACATGAGGCTGGACTAGCCATGCAGGAGCGTAAAGGAGTTTGTGTGCTCAAGTCAATTTGATGCTCCTTTCAAGGCATGTACTCTGGAGCCAAATGCAACTCCTTTCACTGAGCCTTGGCAGCCTAGCAGAAGGAGAGGCTGTTAGCAAGTGTGAACTCTGTGCTTGGGATCAGGGGACTTAAAAGGCCTGCCAGCTGGCTTCTCCAATTATCTGAAGCTTTCTTGTATCCCTCTAGACCTCTGGATAATTGGGGTTATATGTTGTATTGTTTTCTTTAATTTTGAACTTGTGCTGTCTAGCTGAGCTTCAGCGCTTTGATAGTCTTTGGTCTTTTGTTTTTATTTTTTGATGGCTCCACTAGTACAATATTTAGCCACAATTTAGGCAGATTTTACATTTTCTGTGCCTATTAATACGAGCATTAGATAATGCATTGAGTTTTGACGAAATGAAGGCATAAAAGATGGTCATTATTCTGTTTGGATTGATGTCTAAAACCATATTTACTTTGGCTGCGCTTTGCTTTTGATTGTGTCCAAGGGAGTATCTACTGAGCAATTAGAAATTAGAAAGATCTTGCATCATAAGAGGGAAGTGGGAACAGCAATTGTAATGTGCTATCGAAATCCTTTTCAAACAAATCCCTTCCTTTGTCATGTCCATAACTAACTGATCAAACCAAATATTCTGTGCTCCGTTGTTTACCAGTTTTTTGACATAGAACACAATCCAAATCAATCCAGAGTATTACAATTAAAACCAGCATACTCAAGTCTTTTTCCAAACTGCCATGGTTTTACTGCTCTTATATTAACAGCAGTTCTTACTTTGAGATGAGGTATACTTTTTCCTCACCACTTCCTACATTTCAAAGGTAGCAGAAGGGCAAGTGTACAGGAATATGGGAGAGTAAGAGAAGGAATAAACTTACTTTAGGAATGTTAGCAAGCAAACTGGTGCTGTAGGGTACAAATCATATCTGAGATGTGATGGAGGCCCATTGGTTTTATAACACGTCTGCAATGCATGCAATATTACGATATTTGGACCCTCATTGTTTTACAATTTATTTGTCTTTGGTACATTTCAGAAAAATGAGAAAGTAGTAGCAGCCATATTTTTTTAAATGGGGAAGTACAGCATTGCAAAGACCATGTTACTTTGGTAAGAACTTAATCTTTTTGGTTTTCCTTTTTTTTCTTTTTTTCTTAATCATGAAGTCCCTGTCCAGCAAGATGTCCCTTTCTGCTCGGGTCAGAACAGTTTAGTCAAAGCACTCTGCGGGCCTTATGAAGATTTCAGCGTGTCTTTTCTCTTTTCTACCTAGATGCAAAAGTTTGAATCCCAGTGTCTTTTCTTGTATGAAGCTAGACACTGCAGTACTGTCTAGGGAACTGAGGCTGCTAATAATTTCTCACTTGTCTACAAACATAAAAGCCAGCTACCATCTGGTACTTAGCAATATATAACAACCACCCTTACTTGTGCTGAGAGGTAATTAACTTGCCCTCTATTGCTTTTCACATTAATAATAATAATAAATGTTCAACCACTAGATTTGTACAATGAAAAGTACAGGGTTGAAAGGGCCCTAAAAAGTCATCTGCTGTAGCTGTGTTTTTTATTCTTAAAAAAACCCCCACCAAGCTTATGCAGAAAGTAAAGACATTTCATATCATAAAAATCGAAGTTGGGTTTGCCGAAAGAAATCTCACAAGCCACTGAACAGTTAGTATTAGAAACCCACACTCTACTCTCCCAACTGATGGTGTAAACCTCAGCATATGGAATAAACCAAATACAAGCAAATGGGCCCAAAATTATTTATTTCTGCAAGACACAGAAAATCAAGAAGTTAAGAAATCTGAAGCCAAAATGTGAGAAAGCATCAAGAAAATAAATTACAGGAAGGGACTAATGTGTCTTAAGACATTCTGGAATAAAATAGAACAGTGGTTAAAATTCAAGTACGTGCACACTCGTTTTAAAAGTTTTTCTCTAACAATTGAGCCTGTACTTAGGAATATGTAAGCCAGCACTCGTGAGGTGTCTGCCATGTATCACCATTTGGATTTGGCTGTTTTATATTTTGCAGGTAGACAATGGCCTATAGGAGTTCAACAGGGAGAAGAGAAGCTCTGATAGTTCAGTCAGATACATCCCCTTTTTCTAGCGTTTTTGTAGCTATATGTATATTTTCGTGCTTCATTTCTTTCAAAATTTGTACATACAATCATTGCTATGTGGAACTTAATCACACTTTTGTAATTACTGCATATCCTACCTTTAAACATATTTTAATTGACTGAAGACTGAATTGAATTCTACTGCAAAAAATGACAGAACTCTTCATATTAAGAATATTTTTCTTTTTGTTACTAGCACGAGGGACAGTCCTTTGACTTCAGTAAATTCCATTTCAGCTTCTTACATCTCTTCTTTCACCTTTTGCATAAACTTCAGGAGCCTATAGAAGAAAGACTCTAAAAAGTGAATTCTGGATCAAAATATGTTTTACCTAAATGTAGCTTTTATACATATGGAGATTTCAATTTTGTGATTACTACATTCAAAGTGTCAACACATTCTGAAAACAGATGTGCCATTCATAAAATTTATCCTACCTGTATATCGTAATTGAATTTTTTGTTTGCCTACTTAAATTTGTATAAAACTATGTTCTTAGTTTCATATGATGGCTCTTTTAATTTTGCCATGTATTCCTGGAACAGAAATATATTGGACTAGGATATCTTTATAGCAGTCTTCTTCAAACAAGAGAAGAGGAACTGGCTCCAACTTAGAAATGCTTATTTCATCTCTTTACTGACAGATGGTCTTGTTCCCTACCTTAAGGCCAAGATTAAATTTTGCCTTACTATACTGACACTGGACAAACCAAGTAAAACCCAGAGTCTGCTCTGATTCAGTAATCGTTATGTAGTCTGAGTAGTCAGATGTAGACTGTTCCCCTTGCTCATTCTTCTAGGCAGAAACGTATGTGAAAAGAAGCACAGGCCTCCTCTTTCTCATGTGACTGAAAAGTTTCATCTGTAAAGAAGGAGGACATGAAGTAACAGTAGCTAAAATTAAAGATATTCAGAACAGGAGCCTATGAGAAATTTGAGATGACATGTCTTTCACGAGTGTTTTGAATGTTTTTGAACTTCTAGTATTAATTTTTTGAACAAAGCTGAATGCTTAAAAGATGAGAGAGTATAGAAAGAGGTAAAGATTTAGGATCTGTATAGACTGGTTAGTCTGATGCAAATCCCAGGAAATCATTTCTGTGTCATACTACAGTTTAGAAAATGCTGCATGTAATTGGTATGAATCCACCATAATTTTATTGAATTAAGTCTTCATAAACAAGACTTTCTGCTAACCGTGTCAAACACCTGATTAATGAATGTGTGAGAGTTGATACAGCATACTCAAATAATCTAATTTTTTTTTCTTTACCACCAATATTGTGGTTCAAGCAACCTTGTTTTATATTGAGTTATTGTCTCATATTAGGTAGATTCAAAACTGAAACAGTAAAAGCTTTTCATTAAAGGGGTGACTTCAGGACTACCTGAGGGGAAAGAAAAAAGCTACCTAAGAATGAAGGTAACTTTACAACTTTTCTTAGAAGTCTAAATTAAGGTTTGTCCATAATCTTGTATTGGTAGTTCACAGATCAGACAAATTCTGGGACAGTATGCAGGTGAAAGATATGTTGATTATACAGTAAATTATGAGGAAGGCAAGACACAGCTTTTAGAGTGATCCTCTAATGTCTTCTAATGAAAGGAGAGCAATTCAGCAGAAGGAAATTTAACACTGTGAAATGAAGTTCTTTTACAATCCAGTTTTCCCTTATGATGGCAGACCTTTTTCTGAAAATACTCTCTCAGGAAACTGCTAACGAATCACCACAGAAAATTGCCTCAAAAAGAATTTTCAGTACCCTACTATGGCAAAAAAGACTGAATTGGCCCTTGAATATGTAGGACTAGGACCAAATAAAAGAAAAGAGAAAGTGATCTTATGTCTGTGCACGCGTAGAAAGCCCACTATTAAAATACTGTGTATGGCTCATATGGTTTTATTGCCAAAAAGATGTAAAGAGAGCTATGCAGTACTTCTAAACAGAAGGCAAAAGATGAGCAAAGTAAGTCTTCTAAAAGGAGAGTTGAAGAGTTCTATTTATTCCAGGATGATCTTTAGATATATGTACGATATTGATAGACAAGGTAGCTGATAATTATGGCTGTTTTCAGCCTTGGTGACAAAAGTGTAACAACATGTTTGACTGAAAGTTGTCAAGAATTACCATTTTATTAACATATGCATTCTAGCTGTCAGGACAATTAATAAATATCAATTAATAAAGGCAGGAAAAATAGAAAGCTTATTACTACCTTAAAAATGAAGTATGTTTCAAAAAGAGAAGTTTTAATTCAGGTTTTTTCAGTTTTGTTGGTTTGGGGGATTTTGTTAGAGTTTGGGGGGGGGTCTGGGTTTTTTTCTTTTTTTCAGAAAAGGCTTATTGAATGGTGCAGATGGTTGGGTTGAGTCGTAATTTTTATCCTTCTAGCCTTAGAACTTCTCAATATTTAAGTTACCCAAATCATTCTTCATAAGCCCAGGTGAAAACAGGATCACTCCATTCTGGATCATCACATGCTCTTCAAAAAACTTCCTGCTCTCATTAGATATCTAATAAGAACACCATAATCACATGTCAAGGCTCCAGGGCTTTAGCCAGTTATTTGCTGGGCTCAGGGAGGATTAGTTTCCGAAGCACAAGCAATGAAAGACATTTTTTCTGAGCATGGATGCACTGTTTCCCCAAGACTTTCTCTGGTTTGTCTTGGACTGGATACGGGACATGGAATAGGGTTGGTCCAGTACGCTGAAGTGACATGGAAAATCCTCTGTTTATGTATCTGACTAATGCATCTTTCTTACACAGCCAGGAACATGCTAAAAAGCAGATTTACAGCTAGAAAGTGAAGATAATTTTATTTCACCTTGATACCCGTAAATGTGTAAGGAGCCTTGAGGGAGTGATAAACAGTTGTGTTCTTCATCCCAGGATGCGAATTGCCCCTGTGGGTTGCCCAAGCATATCGAATCAATTGTCTCTGCCATGAACTTCTGAAGTTCCTGGTAGAGCCTAGAGCTCTCCCCTTTTCTGCTCTTTTACAGGAATTCAATGTCATGGGCTTAATCCTACACTCGCTGGCCTGCAGTATATGGCGGGTCAGATTAGGAGATCTGATGGCTCTTATTGGATTGTGACAATACAGATCTAAAAAACAGCCATAGCACGGTCAGAGTATGTGATTTGATGTGTGTTTCATTGCCTGTTTGTACTAAGCATAGTTTGTTTCTTTTCCTGTTGTGCTTCTGTTTAGTAGCTTTAGCCTGTGGGTTTCAGCTTTTCCACTTATAGTCATTACAGCAGCATCACAAAAATATGGAATATGCTTGACATCTCTAGTGACCAAAACCTCTGTGTTCTTTTTCCTTTTCTGCACTTTCTCTGCCGGGGTTTTTTGCTTGTTGACATTTTTTTACCATCTGTTAAAAGACAGGCTAGCTTTGCTGAAGAACCAGTGCTATATTTCAGGTTTCCTTTCAGATCATGTGACATTCACCCTCTGTATTGTTCAAGAACTAGAAGAGCGGGAATGTTTGCAACTGGAGATTCTGTGAATAAGCAATCTGTTTTTAACCTTCCATCCTATGGCTTTTTTAAGTTCTTTGTTTGTATACTGTCCTTGTTCTGTCACAGTGTAGGAGCCATAGAACAGCATTTAAAATACATAGAACTAACAAAATTGGATACAGAAAGTAAGAAAAAGATGGTGAATTGTATTTAAAGATTAAAAGGTAATGAAGAACTTCAATGGCAGTTAGTTACAAGGGAGTCAGTAGCTGTCCTGAGAAGAGAGACTAGGAAACATCTGCATCTTGAAACAAAACCAAGACTTGAGAGCGTATGTCTGTCTTAGAACCTTTGCTGGAGTTCCTTAATATGAGGTCAGTGGGGCAGAGGGGAGAATATGGAGAATAAGTTCGCAAGCAGGGTTTCTCTTCCAAAGCTCAGGTTCAAGCTTATGCTTCACTTGCCTGCTCTAGATGACCCTGCTTCAGCAGCGGGGGTTGGACTAGATGACCCACAGAGGTCACTTCCAACCCCGAAAATTCTGTGATTCACTTACCCAGGCTTTAAGAAGGTGCCTTTTTTGTCTGTACCCTCCTTGCCCCAGTGCAGTAAATAGTGTATTACTTAATAGTGCACGCATGAAGAGTTGACAGATACCCACTGTAAAATATCTTCTCTATTGGCATTTCACCTACAGTATGGGAACTGGTACACTAAATTTTTTTAAATTTCAGGTTTTCCTATTATGTGCAAGTGACTTGAGAAGAAAGAGAGAAGGGAATGGCATTTTACAGGGAAACTGATGGGTAAGCACAGCTGAAAATGGAGGAAGCAAGAAGAGAATTTTTAGAAGACTGGATAGGAGCAGTGATGTACAAATGCGGTGAAAAACACAAGAGCTGAGGAGTGTCAGGATGTGGTAGAGGTTACCAGCACCTGGTGGAATACTTACTGAAGTTTTTGCCTTACATATTTGAGAAAGAGGGAAGACAGTATCAGAGCAAGGTGGGAAAACAGACATAGACCACACCACAGCTGCTGGGACTGTCCCAGAAGAGGATAGTCTTTAATGTGCTGAAGACTGAAAGTCATTAAATAAAACATTACAGAATCACAGAATCACAGAATAGTAGGGGTTGGAAGGGACCTCTGTGGGTCATCTAGTCCAACCCCCCCGCCGAAGCAGGGTCACCTACAGCAGGC
>Ga0065711_1004902_pt1 | contig 23224 bp, 11 predicted proteins | sample Hoacrofraction12_FD_59098 | JGI IMG/M metagenome (GOLD analysis project Ga0065711, IMG submission 59098) | Hoatzin crop microbial communities from Cojedes, Venezuela - Epithelial fraction 12 v2 (version 2) | ecosystem: Host-associated > Birds > Digestive system > Esophagus > Crop | place...
GAGGGGGTTCTGCCCCGCTCTGCTGAGACCCCCCCGGGAGTCCTGCGTCCAGCTCTGGAGCCCTCAGCACAGGACAGAGCTGGAGCTGTTGGAGTGGGGCCAGAGGAGGCCCCAGCAATGATGCAAGGGCTGGAACCCCTCTGCTGGGAGGAAAGGCTGGGAGAGCTGGGGCTGTACAGCCTGGAGAGGAGAAGGCTGCGGGGATACCTTATGGTGGCCTTTCAGTGCTGAAAGGGGACCTAGAGGAAAGATGGGGACAGACTTTTTAGCAAGGCCTGTTGCGATAGAACAAGGAGTAATGATTTTGAACTAAAGGAGGGTAGTTTTAGACTTGGATATAAGGAAGAAATTTTTTACCATGAGGGTGGTGAAACCCTGGCCCAAGTTGCCCAGAGAGGTGGTTGATGCCCCATCCCTGGAAACATTCAAGGCCAGGTTGGATGGGGCTCTGAGCAACCTGACCCAGGTGAAGATGTCCCTGCTCACTGCAGGGGGCTTGGGCTGGATGGCCTCTGAAGGACCCTTCCAACCCAAAGCATCCTGTGATCCTGTAGGCTGCCCCCCAGATACAGTACAAAGCTTATTGTGACATTCTGAGGGTCTAAAGGCCTCGAGAATACTTGACTGCTTAACGGGAGCTGTCGCAGGAGAGAGGGTTGGGGCGGTTTGTCAGGCTGCAGCCTCAAAGGGAACACCGAGAGAGGTCCCATGAGAGTGTGTTTGAAGGAGGCGGCTTCCTCACATTCCAGGGGATCGTCGGTCAGGGAGAGGGGGCGTGATAGACTCTTTCGTTATTAAAATTTCTTTTCTCTCCAGAGCTTTATTTCTAAGTAACAGCATTATTTCATTAAAGAACATTAAGCTTAAGGTTATTAAAGAATTTCACAGGTCCTAAAGAGAGCAGAACCAGGTCTCGGCCAAAGCTTTGCCTGCAAAGAGGACCGGTTCATTGCAGCCTGGTTTGAAAGTTGAGTACAATTCTCATTGTCAACATCACTTCATATGTAATAGGGCCTTAGCTGATGCACAAATACGTAATGTATTTGCAGAGTGAGAGAAGGCAGAGGTATACGTAGCTTGATAAGTAAAATGTGAAACAGGAGAAATTTGTCTAATAAAGTTCTAGAACCAGAACTGTCTGTATGAAAAAAAGAGATTAGATACTTAAATGGATGCTGAGCACTTCTAGAAATATAGTAGTTAAATATTTTTAAGTGCCTGTTTACATGCCAGGGTAGGAGCAGGATTTGGANNAGGAGCAGGATTTGGAACAGAACAAATGTCTGTGCTTCAGAGTATAAAGAAATATGTAAGTGGAAATTTTCTCCAGTGGCTGAAACACCTAGTGCTAGGCTTCTTTCATTTTTTAAGTTCTTTTTATGAAGCCTCTTATTCTGATATAGTGAAATAGTTTACCAGAGAAGATACATATTTTTTTTAAATGTTTTTCCCCGTTTGCTGTTTCATAATATAGATGAGAACATACACTGTTTGTGGCATTGTTTTGGAAACATGGCTTGGATTTTTTAAAGCGTTTTTGTGCCTAATAGCCTTTTCAAAATACCTGTGGTCTTGACTCAATCTCTTATTCAGTAGATACTTAAAAACTAGCTCGAAGTACTGTGTTCTGGCCAACTTCGATGCAGCCAGTGATGGTTCAAATTGTCTAGCCCTAATGTTTATAAATTCTACAGTTTGAGTGAATGAATTGCCAGAAAAGCTTGGGAGACCTGGAATTATCAGCACTGTTCATGGAGTTTCAGTTCCTTAATTCAGTTTAATGTAAATGTATTACTCAAAATTAAATTTCTAGTTTGCCTCTGGACTTGGGCTGTGGCAAATGTAGAAATGGCTCTGTGACTTCATTTGGCTTTGACTTTTTTGGCTCTGTGGTCGTTAGTAGTCTAGCTGTGGAGATGATAAAATTTAAATGATTCATGCTTGTGGGGGTATCATTTTGTTAACTAAGATAGATGTGTCTATTCTTTATGGATAGGTCAAGGCTGAAAATTTATGGGGTTGAGTCCAACAACAAGTCCAGAAATGAGCTGTAATTGAGCAGCTCCTACTCTTGTGAAAGTCTCGTATCCTTTCCGCTTGTCCACTGCAAGTCAAAACACATCTCAGAATTGTTTGGAGGCTGTTCATTGGTTGTGGAGTTTTGTACCGTGCGTGGCATTTTATGTAAAGCCAGTTCCTCCACAAGTTTTTAATCCTGTGCTTCGTGAGCAATATGAGTTAAAAAATTGTAAACAAAGACCGAGACAAAAAAAAGGTACTACTGTGTTCTGACACGATTTTAGTTCGTCAGAGTGCATACAAGGGGGAAACCTGTGTTCCATTCAAATGACACATGTGTACAGAAAACGTGTTCTTTATCTTGGCATTTATTAATAAATAAAGCTCCGGGTTTATTTGGCACAATTAATGTATTTTGGGGTAGCATTTCTCCTGCCTAGACTTATACAAGCACTGAAAAAGATTGGTTTGCTTCTTCAAATTAGAGCTGAGCATGGTTTACCATCATACTTGTATTCCACCATCCCACTTTGCAGCACAGATTACCCATTTTAGAAAGAAGAAGAAATAGCTGTCTTTGCCTTGTCTTTGAACACCTGTGCTTTGCTAAATGAAAGCGGTTTAAAAGTTATTCCTCCATTCTTTTGTGCTCTGGATTGTGTACTTCTGTTGGATTCTAACATGCTTAAGACATTGTATATACAATTTACTATTTTTTTTACAAGAGGCTTTCCTTTGTCCCACTTAATTTCCTGTGACTGGATCAGGTAAGCTATTGAGGTTCAAGAAGGGAAATTCGTGTAGTTCTAGGTGTTCACTTCTTGTCCGGAAATAAGCTGGAAGCATTCATTTTGAAAGACCTGAGCATAGAACTCTGCTGGCAGCAACACAAAATGCCTTTTTTTGTGTGTTTTCTCTTGCAACCCATGTGCTTCTCACACCTGGTGTCCTTTGCATTGCCTAACTTTGTACTGGTTTCTAACGCTGGGTGCTAGACTAATCTTGCTGCAGGTGGTACTTGTGGCATACCATATACACATGGCCATAGGTGAGCTTTTCAGCTGATCGAAACCTCAGCACCTAGTCTTACTGGGCAGCGTAACTAGTCCAGGACCTGTCTGTATCCTGTCTTACCTTTTGTTCCATGTGGGCTTAGCCCAACTTCCAGTGACTTCAAAATAGTGACCGTTACTTGTGCTGGACCAGCGCTGCATAATGGTGTCAGCGCGAGGTCTCCTAATGTGCAGACCGCCTAGGGCATATATGTTGTACGTGTATTCGAGGTTTGAATGTAGTCGTGTTGACTAATCTGGTAACGATGCTGAGGACCGCATGATAACGAGTTACTTACCCTCAAGCCCTCGGGGAGCAGCAATGCCAGAAACTGAACACTGACATACCTTGGTTAGATGTCTCTTCCCAGGAGGTGCATATCTCTTAAAAAATAGTGCATTCCTGTACTGTGTAGGATACTGTCCTGGTTTTTAGTCATTTTTAGACTTCACTGGGGATGGGTAAACAAAAAATTGGAAACCACTGCATTATTTCTGCTTAGTCAGTTACTTCATTTCTAAACTCCTTAAATCTATAGTCAGAATTTGGGCTTATTCTCTCTCTTAAAATTTCTTTCTGATGCTTGGTGAGAGCAGTCTGGCATTCATTTCCTTTGCGCACGTTTCTGAACTTGTTTTCATGTTACTAGGTGTAACTGGGGTATGGAGCCAAACTGCGTGATGGCTGCAAGGTCTGTTTGTGAACAGCTTTCCTGCATTGGCAGTCTGAACCAGGGCAAGCATTTCTACACTGAAATAATGGCCATGTACTCTGCATTTGTATGTTGTTTGCAGAATTCAGACTGAATACTGGCAGTTGAAGATGCAAATACGTAATGCAATAAAGTGCTGTTGAACAAGAGCACAGAAATGAACGGTGCCTGGTTTGTATTTGTGACCTACAGCCTGGCTGTGTCAGCGTGGTGGGCGAGGGTTGGTTGGATTTCAAATAATTGTCTTCTCCGTAACTGCTGTATTTGCTACCTGTGCTTTTAAATTGTCTCAACTTTGTCTCTTGTAGGAAAAACAAAATGAAGGAACTAGTGTCAAACAGTACAACCAATATATCTCAAGCCAGGAAAGCTGTGGAGCAATTAAAAATGGAAGCATACATGGATAGGATGAAGGTAAACTTAGCTTGTTGTTGATATTTTGAATTGATTCACTAGTTTGTGGTACAGCCTCCCTTTAATGTTGCAGAAAGACTCGATCAGCTGAAAGCAAAATTCTGCATTGAGCTATAAAACAGTATTCGGTACTGTAAATTAGTTACATGCTAATTGCTTGGCTCTAGCAAAGCAATTTTCAAAGAGTGGCTTCTAGTCTGCTTCTGTATGACTACCTTTTACATCTGTCAAAAGTGGTATTTTGTGAAATCCTTCAAATCAGCTGGCAGATGCACAAGTGCTCTTTGTCACCTGTAGCTGAATGTAAGCACAGCTCAGGTTTCTCGGTCATAGGGTAAGGTGTCCTTTAAGATAACTCTTTAAGATGTTGCAGTGCTTTTGAATAATGATGAAACGAGCTGAATTGCTTTGACTTGTTTTGTTTTAGCCCAAAAGTCATTGCACAAAAAATACGTATGATTGCAGTGTTCAGTTGTGAACACACAACAGTGTTCAGTTGATTCACACTTGATAGCCTGTTGAGTGTGAAGATCTCGTTTTATTATGCCTCTAAATGTATGTGGGTTAAATATTTTAACTAAAGATGCTATGAAACAGAGGTTGTTAACATTTTTAACTAGAAAAGCCTGTGTGATTATTATTTCCTGTTATTCTGCCTTCCACTAGGCTAAAATTTTGTGAATAAATCAAGCACCTAAAAACTTCTAATGTCATAGAAAGTTTTAAGCAAGCAATGCTCATCTCTTTTGGGTGTGCTCTCTCTCTCTCTACGCCTCTGAAAATAGCGAATAACTATTTGGATGAAAAATCCAGCCTCTACAATTGAGAAGAGTGTAGAAAAAGGAATGCATTTAAACGATCGTTTTTTCTGCGAACAGCTGTAACTGAGTTGTTACAAACCATAACTGTTTGTAACTGAGGTTACAAACTCAGTAAGACACTTCAGAAATGTTGTACATTAAATTCTTCACATAGTCTTAGCTCAGCCGTGTGCTGAAATCCTGCATGTAGTCAGCATGGGGTGATAGTATATAATAATGATTTTAAAACAGTATTGGGTCATAAACTCAGTAATTAGAAATGTAGTATTTATAACTCAAATATTAGTGCAATTCACATGAGTAGTCAGTCTTGCTTATATGAAAATATAGATCAGTTGTTCGATTTGTTGCAGTTTATAGCAATGTCTTGTAAGACCACTGAATTTGTAAAACTATAGTTTGTATCTTGTATACTATCTTGACACATTTATCACATAATAGATGCCTGTTCACGGGCACAGGTGTCTCTGCTTCCCTCAGTTAGGGAAGGTCTGCCTTTTCGGTGCTCAGTGAGCCCAGTCCCCCGGTTCAGGTCATATTGCAGCTGCACGAACAACAGAACTGACAGGGAGGAGCAGCTGAGCATGAGCGGCAGAGGAAAGGCTTGGAGAGATATGGCCCAGTTTGCTGGAAGTTGAAATTGTTGATACTTTGTAGATGGTCTTAAACTTGCTTTTATAGAATCAGTGATAACTGTCACATACCGCATCGTTAGCTCAGTTATGCAGATAGCTTCATTAGTTAGATATATAAAGTTCTTAATTACATATGTAAGAAAGACACGGGTTATTTTTACAGTTAGTTTAATTAAAAAGAACACAGTGGCAGCTGTGGCAGACCTGAAAACCAGATAGCTTGAAAGTGCAATTATTTCACCTTTCAAACCAGCTTGGGACCAAAGAGGCACCAACGAAGATCTACTGTGTTTCAGTGTTCTGAGGGTTCCTATACTAACATAAACCAAATATTAGTTGCAAAAGGTTGATGTCTTAATTTCTAGATTTTCTTTGAATAATTATATGAGGGACTGTGAGAAGAAAGTGGTTGGCTTTTTATTTCCTCAAGATCTGTTTTGCCTTTTAATCTGGGAAACAGTTAAAGCATGTGTTTCAGTGCAGCCAGATTTTACCAAGAGACTTCCCAGTGGTTTCAACAGGAGATGTTGAGTTCCCAGGCCATAACTGTAAAGTTAGAGAAATGAACTTACTTCCTTTTTTTCTGGTGTTTTGCATCTGCTTAAACTAGTTAGACATTTAACAAAACATCGGTGCTTTCTAAATAGTTTAATTAAACACTGTTTTGTAGTAGTAGCTATAGTAGCTGTAACCAAGTGGTTATTCCCATAATAGACAAGACCACATTGTTAACGTTAAAAAGGAAGTTTTCNAGGTGCCTGCATTATTGACTAGGGGAATCAGAAGTTCCAGCCACTACAAAGGCATTTTGCTTTCCGTGCATAGCAGCTGCTGTAACCAGCAAGAGTTAGGTCTGCTCAATTAAAATCTTGTAGTTAGAAGTGTGTTGATAGTTGCCCGTTCCCTGCTGTGCTGCGGATTTTTCAACTGATTTAAAATTCAAATTCTGTCGCCAGTCAGAGCAGCAAGCAGTGCAGTGTTTTGAGGNTCCACAAAGACAACTCGCTGTTGAGGTGTGAAAGAAACAGGACAAATTAGAAGGGGAGGATAAAGTTATTGGTGTATTGATCAGTAGTTGGGAGGAGTATGACTGTGGTGGATTTTTGTAAACCATAAGAATCCCAGAAGGATCATGAACTAAACCTGAACTAAACTTCCCCGCAGAAGGAGCAGCTGGAATTATAATGGAGAAGTCAGTAGCAAGCAGGAGACGCAGATTTCAAGCTAGGAAACATCAGATGAAATCAGATGAACACTGGCCTCATAAGTAGTAGAGTAATGCGTCTTCCAAAGATGCTGGCAGTAAAGCTGAGGAAGCAAAGATGACATTGGTGCTTTATCACAGTTGTCCCCAGAATAAAGCACTATTTAATCTTCTCTGTGCAAGCAGAAAAGCACGGAGGAGTGCTCTGACATTTACAGATCGTGGTGTATCAGTTATTATTCCATTTTCTTTTTTCTTAAGAAGGTAGAAAATATTCCTAACTGGTTCTGAATAGTGTTGGGAGATAAGCAGTGGGATTACCAATAAATGTGTGTGAATCTCTTTGTTTTAGATGTAAAGGATAAGCAGAGTGGGTGTCATAGCAAGGATAGTAATTAGTCACAATCCCTGACAAGACAGATGACATAGTAATTGCAGCATTTTGCCCTGTCATTGAAGCTTATAATTATTAGTGCAGCTAACAGGATTATGTTCTAACTTTGGCTGTTTTTATCACCTCTGTTATTCTGAAATAAAATGGTAAAATTCCACAGTCCTCCTGAGACTAATTCTTTAAAGCATCAGGGTTGAGTGTTTTGTTGGGTTTTTTTCATTTTGGTAATTTGACAACCAGATGCATTTTTCACTACACAGAATAAAAATAATTGTGTAAAATGTGAGATTGGCGTAATACGTATATACTCCATCCCCTCTGCCTATGCGCTTTAAACGATTAAAAAAAAAAAGAAATGTTAACTTTCCATTCATCAATCAAACTGGAGTCTGATTTTTTTCTTTTGCCACTTCTGCAATATGTATAAATTGCTTCGAATCTGCAGACCAAGCTGTATTGCAAAGGAAAGCCAAAATGATAAATGTGTTTAACTTCATTTGAATATTCAAATTCTGTGTGTTTATTTTAATTCTTGATAAAAGCGATTCTGATACTGTCCAGCAGGATTCAGCTACAAATAAACGTAAAGGTGAGTAAAAGCTGTGATAGTGGCCTTTGTTTAGCTTCCTCCACGGCACAAACAGGGTGATCAGCACGGTAATTAGTGCAGTGACAACCCCTGGCACTGGCCTTTAGGCAGCCTCTGCATGCTGACGTGTGCTCCAGCAGCCATCCCTGCTGTAGCCCTGATGCGATGCTCAATGCAGAGGTCTTCTGCCACTGTTGTTCTGAATAATAACACTGAGCAGGAAATTTGCTGGAGGCAATATTGTATTTTGCTCCTTTTTTTTGGCCACAGTTCTGACCTTGCCAATGCTGCTCACAGCCGCAGGAGCCAATGCTTTCATTGCTCCTGGAATGGGATCCGCTGACTTAACTCCCCAAGTAAATGCTCGTCATTCCCCTGCACAAGCCTGAGCTACTCCAGTTTAAGTGAAGAAATGACCATAATTCAGTTTTACAACCACTGTAATCCCAATGGGAGGCTTGCTCCTCTCCAAACCTTCTATTTTTTTAAAGAAGGAAAATACATAGGCTGGTACAGGTTGGGAAGTTTAGTTAGTGACTATGTGCTGAAATGTGAGCATATTCCTCGTTGCAGGTTTTTCTGCTAAATTGTACTATGTGTTATGGTTTAACTAAAGCAAACTAATTTATGAATTAAACACTGTGATGTTGAATAGAGTGCTTGCTGTGCTTCATCATGTTTGGCATTCCTGCCAGCACATTAGAGGACAAGTTAGATACAGAAATTTATCTTGTGCTTTTGCTAGTGAAAATCCTTTTTATTGTTATATGATGTCAAGGCACAGTCATATGTAGAGAAACAGAAAATTACATTCTTGCGTTTATCGCTTGTAAGAATGATGATCGAGTTGTACTTCTCTGCCATTGAATGAAAAGCAATATGCTCAGGCTGGTGCCACTTACCCATCCGTGGAACAAACAAGATAGTTATAGGAAGGTCGGTCTGTTGAGTCCAGCGTTGGCTCTGTGCTTCTGTAGGGTCGGTCTGCTTAAAAAGATTGTTGGTTTGGTGAATAAAATAACTTATTCAGTAGCTTAATAATTAAAGACAAAATGCGCTGGGCATCTTTAATAAACCCTCTCTTTCGGACCCGGAGAATTAGACTTGCTCTCCATTAGGTTTTGTGGCAGTAACATTCATTATGGCAGAGCACTGAAAATGTCATTGAGCTTTTTGTGGGCACCTGTGGCTCTGAGTTTGGCTTGCTCTGTTTGAAGGCAAGAGTTCAGGACCAGCTAATAAATAAATTACAGCATAGAACTGCCTTAATTTGAGGCATGCAGCTGAGCTTGAAGGACGATAGAAAAGTGAAAATGTGTATGTTAAATAATTATGAACATATTGGTGATTGTCATTACTTGAAAATACTTCTCCAGAATGCTGTGGTGGTACATTCCTCCTAAGATTACTGGTAACATGCTAACTTTCTCTTCAGTGGATGCATTCTATGCTCGTTTATACTTTGCCAAGGTGCAGCACAGGTCATTAGCAAAGAGAAGTGTGTTTGCTGTCTTTTGATCCTTCTTGGGCTTGGTAGGAATTTCATAGTCTTGTCTACATTGCACTTCTCTTTGGAGAATCTGCGTTTTAAAAATTCACAAGTAAATTTAAATGAAAATCAGGAATATGGTAGGATACCTGAGTTTTCTGTTTGGCCATTGCAGTTGTGCCTCTCTACTCTAGACACTGCCCTCACACCCTAATCCTCATTCTTTTGTCATTGCTTAGCAAGTAGCTAGTTGAAGTATGTCTGAAAATAATTACAGCCCTTTCTTTGGGTTTGAAGTCTGCCATTTTCCCCCCACTTTTGTTTGGCCTGCTTCTCTTCTGCATATCTCTGCGGATTTGCTCAGTGTGGTGCTCAGTCTGCTGCTTTCATTGGCCCAGCCATCTGTGCAGTGCCTCTGCCTACCCCTCTGTCTTGCAGGCCAGTTCAAAGCAAACGAACATTAAGTAACCTAAACACTCTTCCTTCCTCTCTAGGAGGACAGTCTATGCTGGGATGCCAACCATAGGTGGTTTATGGGCTTAGGCATTCCATAAGGCATGTTTTAGTGGATACTTAAAAAATAAAAAGTCAGTTATTTTCTTCCATAAGTTAATTTAAATTTCCTGAGAATCCTGGTCCAACCCCCACTGACTTTGTAGGTCTCATCTGAAGCCCTGCTACAGGCTGGACTCGTGCCAAAGCAAGCAGGGTGTGGGGAAGCTAAAGCTAACAGTGATGACACACCTGCTAGAAAAATACCAGAAATCCAAATTGTTTTTCCTCTTCACTATAGTTGTGCAAACCTGCTGACCTTAGTGCTTGACTCAGGAGAGGCTATCATGGTGCTCAGAGAGAAAGCTTTTTTTGTAAAGACTTCCTATCTCATTTACTCAAATCTACCATAATACTGAAAACACAATAAATAAATAAAGCAAAGAGATGCAGCTAGTTGTAAATGCCTTGCTAACTGAGCAGAACAAAAATATATATACATTCGAAGTTCTTGAAAAAATAAATGAATCACAATGGCCTAATGTCACCAGTATTATGGCACAAAGCTGGTTTCAGCTACAGCTGAGATGGTTTTATATTTAGTTTTCATTTCAAGCCAAATATCTTGTGTGCGAACACACGGTTACATTTCTGTTGGACTTTTCAGTAAGCATAAGCCAATGTTCTGAATTTGGAAACTCTAGAATTGTTCATTTTAGAAGTATAAAAATATTAAGGTGAAAAATATGAAGGTAATGCTCAAGTTTAATGCTGTGAATAAAGTACTACTTACAATAACTTACTAAACAGAAGATACTAGTCTGACTTCATTGAACAGAGCAATATTTAGCTTAAACGAGAGCAATGACACATGATGATCCTGTTTTGCTCCTGATTTTATTATTTCTTTTTAATCCCACAGTCGTGTGCCTAAAGAACTGTTTGTTTGTTTTGCATCCGGAGGAGCAAAGGGTAGAGAGCGCACTTGTGGAAAACCTTACAACCTTGCTGCTCTAGTGGTGGGGACTGAGGGCTGGAGCAGGCAGGCTCTACAGAAACACACGCTTCAAGGAGCATCCTTGTTGCTTATGGGCCATTAGCATGTCCGTGTTTTAATGGGTGTATGTGCCCAGCCTTCCTTCTGCTGGAGGGGAACAGCTGGACATGAATCATATAAATTGATACTATCTCATGTCACTGTGTTAAGTAAAATGTATATAAGGATTACTAGGCCTAGCGGAAGCAATTTCAGCGTTGTGGTCTCTAGTAATTTAAAGGTTAAACCAATCTACTCCTATTTTATAATAGCCTCCATTATCTTACGTTATATGAAGAATACGTATGTAATGCAGATTGGTTCAGGATGAAGTGTTACAGTAGTTCTCTCTTCTCTTCTATTAGGTATCCAAGGCTGCAGCAGATTTATTGGCATATTGTGATGCTCATATTGGAGAAGATCCCCTTATTATTCCAGTGCCTGCATCTGAAAATCCCTTTAGGGAGAAGAAGCTCTTTTGTACTATCCTTTGAGTCAGTTTTCAATTAAAAATGTCTTCTGCTAAAATTTGGTATCAGTGCTGCATGCTTTTAGCATTTTTGTTTTCTTCAGATATCAATACTTAGCCTATAACTACAATGTTTTTGGAAGGCAGTACATTTTCTGGTAAAAAAAAAATAAATCCTAAAAAATTCAAGGGAATCCTTGTCTTTCAGACCAATGTGCAACTAATTTCAGTTGTTCATAAAGATCCTTTTGGTCTTAATGGAAGCGTCGAGTACAGTATCAAATTGTAGATATCTTTGCCAGTCATAGATTTTTCTGAGACCTAAACGAGTCATACCGATTCTGAAGCTATTTTTAACATTCTCATTTTCTTTGGAAGGTGAATTTCATTCATTTGCCTTTACCAATTTGTATCTAAAAAGAGTAGTGTGACCTTTCCTCACGTAGCACTAGTTAGGAAAAAATGCCAGTGATTTACGATGTTTGGAACGATCAGTCTTATACAGTAAGTGGTGTTTATAAATATGTTTTGTGAAGACTGTAATAAACTTGACTACGAAAGCAATCTTAGTAAAACAACGTTGTAACTACAAGCAAAATGAAGATGTACAGTTACATACTAGGACTGCATCAATAAAACTATAGAAAAACGTGGCTGCCTGTATCTTATTTTGAATTATAATAATTTAACTTACTTTAGAAAGCAGACTGGACTGTAACATATCAGCTGTTCCTGAGGGTCTCAGTGAAGGGTGTAAACCTGCCCTGATCAGTACAGGGAGGGGGATTACATGTTCTAAGCAGCTCTCTACCTGCTTCTGTCCATGAAAGCAAGACTTTATGGGAGAGTAATGGTGAATGGATGTTGTTTTAGAGTCTGCAGTGAGAGCTCTGTGCCATCAACAGCCACTAAGTTTGTATATTTTGAAGCCACAGATTAGTCATGAGACAAACTATCAGCAGGTAATTTGTGGAGATTCTGGGAGGTTTTTGTTTTGACTTTGTTTAAAGTGCAGCGATAGGAAAAGAATGAGGTATGGAATATGACTGATCGGTCTCCTTCATTAAATAAAATTAAGCTCAATCAAGGCAGCTGATGGAAACAACTGTTACATTGTTGACTTTTTTTCTTTTCAAATTATTATTCTTCAGAAAAAAAAGTGAAAGCTCCTCTCTGGCCAGACGTATTAGGAGAGTTCCCTCACTGCAGTGCTTTGTATGTACAGTGTGTCAGTGCCCTGGAAATGTCAGTCCCTGGAAGTGCCTGCGCACCAGCCCCGCACGTACGGGGGGAGACGGTTTCGTTGGGTCTGGCTGAGTGGGGGTCTGAGCACCACCCGGAACGGAGCCTGCGTCCTCCGCACACACTCGTATTCCGTGAGCATCTTAAGTACCTGCAAGGCAAAGATGAGCTGGGGTACTGAGTGCCTGGGGATATACTTAAATGCTGACTTTAGATGCTAAAAAAGGGCAGTTTGGTGAATGAAGCTGTTTATTTTTAGCAGTTTCCATCAATGCTTGTTGTACTGTTTTGTGCAGTGGAAATACAAGATGTCTGCGTTTGTACAGGTTCTGTTTTCTTTGCCAATCTGCTTGGGTGATGTGCCGCACCCAGCTGCGTTCAGCTGCCGGTCTGGTCACAGGAGATGGGGGGGCTTTGGGCTGTGGTCCTGCTGCCGGCCAGCTCATTCACCACATCTGCCCAACACAAACCTCCGTGTTAATTTAATCCCTGAAATATTATTGTAAAAAACCAATATTCCTTCTAACCAGTAGGCTTTTGGGATGTAGTTTGGTTTTTACTTTGGTAGCTGAAGATATCCGTAGTCTAGTAGGCACAGAGCTGCTTCACAGTACCTATTCTGAAAAACATGCAAATGTCTTGAACTGGTCTTCTTGTGGCTAGCTTCATCCTTAGTTCCTATTTGGAAGTTTTCAGTTTAACATTCCCATTCCTAACTTTTAACAAGAATATTTCTTAATGCATGGTGTGTTCCGCTTTATTTTTTGGTGGGTAGAGAAATAGGCTTTAGCTACGTGAGTAGCTGTTTTATTGACAGCTGAAATAAAACTGGTTTTCTGAAAATATTTGCTAAAAAAGAGCAACAAAATGCTTAATAATGTTCTTTAGGGAATGCTTCCTACACTGTACATGATTTGGTAACTGCTCTGATCACCATGGCAACATTTTCATTTGTCCTTCCGCATGTATGGTTTAACTGGAACAGCAAGGGAGGCGAATATAGGGCATACAGCTTTATTCTCGGAGGCTTTGTAACAACTTGCAGTTGTGGCTCATCATTAGCAATCCCATCTCAAATAACAAAATTGCCACAGCTTATGACAGTATTGCAAACAGCTTGCTTCCTGTTTCCAATTAGCGTTGGCATCTGAGGTCCTGAGGGTGAAACATTTCACGGTAGTTTTGGAGCATCACTAGTTACAAGAGCTGCATTTACAAAAATCCAGTATTATCTTTCAGAAGAGGTGAATGTCATTGTTTTGGACTCAAGGTTTTTCTCCAGAGTTTTTCCTGAAGTAGTGAAGGTGTTAGACCTCTTATGTTTTTAATAGCTGGTTCCTGTGTTTGTGGTTTCTTTCATCAGTTCATAACTTATTTGGGTAAAAAAAAAATTGTATCTCTTAAGATGGCTTCATGCTTCTAATTTTAAAAAAGAAAACACATGGAATACTGTAAGTTACGTATTTATTTTAGCAGATGTCTATAATGTATCTGAAGAGGTTGAACTGTACAAGCATGACTCCTTAGTGGAAAACAGGACAGCTTTCTCTAATATCCTTGGGCCTGATTTACAAGGTCCTTGAATGAATATATACTGCTGGCACATTACTAACTTGAAGGGGGGGGAAAAAGGTGTGTGTGGGGCAACCTGGAAAAACAGCAGTTCAGAATTACTGTAACTGCTTTGGATTGCATAGAATGTATGACTTTATTCAAGAAAACGATCAAAATACAGACTTTCTGAAGAGAATGGCATCATCTGCGGTTTTTTATGTCAGCTTGATCCACAGATCAACACTTAAAAGAATGTATTTTCCTCCAGTCCCTCCAAACCATAAAATGGCTTTGTCATTATTATATTTTTTTCTGTGTTGATCTTTGAGGTGGTTTAGATAATCTGCTATTGATGCAAACATCTTGCCTCAAACTCTACACAAAAATACTGAAAATTGTTGGACGTTATCTAAAAATAAATACATACTATATCATGAAGTATAGCATGATTTAAAAAAAAAAAAAAAGCTCTTCAAAACATGGCTTTGCCTCACAGTACGGTATCCTGTAGGCTGAAGCAATGAGTTTTTATTTCCATCAGACTGCCTGATTTGATTCCCGTAATTTCAGTGGGAACAAGACCAGGCCCGTTACCCTCCCAGTGTTGTGCTCCTCTCTCTCGGTTTTATTTCATGTGCCGTTAAGCTTGTCACTTTTTATTTCAGGCCCAGAAAATAATGCACGCTCGCTGCTAGCAGTGTGAGTTGGTGCTGTCATCTCATGGAATGAGAACTTCGGAACAGAGGGTGGATTCCAGGAGTATTTGACATATTGTTTGCAATTCTTTCTTCGTATCCTAGTCCTTGCTGCTCTGATGAAATGAGACTTCCCGATGATGGATTAATGGTAAATTATAATGTGTCGCTAGCACTTGTGGGGCCGGCTGTTTTGCATTCCTCAGATTAATCTCCTTGGCTTACCTTGAATTTAAAATATTATCATTTCAATACTGAAAACTATTGCCCGCCTCTCTGTTACGTGCCAAATTCTCCTTCTTTGCTTCCTACACCATGTATTAAATCAGTAGCAGAGTGCTTGGCTGGTGCTGATAGGCAAGATTTTTGAGCTAGCCTCTACAAAATTATGGTCAAAGGAGGGGGGAACAATGGAGGGGAGTTTAAATTAAGCTATTCTAGGTCACACTGTAGTGACTGTTTATGTCACTTCGCTGTCAGTGACATAAAAGTAAATAGAGGAGGTGTTGTCAGCTGATTCGGAAGGACATCATAACAAAGCATTTTTGTAGTGACTTACAACAGGATCAGCTCCAGCAGAAGGAAAGAGCACTTTAAGAACAACGGTCTGTGAAGGTGCGTATTAAAGCCTGGAACCTTGATATAGCAGTCATTTACCCAACTGGATTTCTGAGATCAAAGGAGTAACAAAAGATGCACTTTGGGAGGACCTGATTATATAGTTTTTCCTGTCTCTTCACTGTATAGAGGTAAAAATCTGTACACATAATTATCCTAGAAAATGCCATAGTTACGGCTCTCTTTTGGGTCTACATCAGAATCTGGATTTGTTTCTTCAAGGAGACTAAAGAAAACTTGGGGGAGGAGTGCTTCCCAAGAAACAGAGGTTTCTTGTACTGAAAACTGGTAATACTTAAAGTCATTAGACTGACTTAAATAGTACTGTAATGTGTGAAAAATAGTGGGCAAAATTACCAGAATAAGTGCTGTATAAAATGTTACAGGCACCTGCATGTTTAATCTTCAGGGAGAATGGTATTTGGAATAAATATTGTACATTTGCATCTAATTGAATTCAGCTTTATAGCACTATTAAATTAAGTACAGCCATAAATACCAGAACTGGTATGAGACCAACTTTTCTGTCTGTTAGTGGAAGATTTATATCTGAGTTTGCCAAGTACATTTACACCACTCACACTTTTGAACGAACCAAATGAGCAGCTTTACCCTAAAATAGGGTCTTTTCTTTCCCAGATTCCTATTACAAGTAGAAATTGCACAGGATCATCTATTACTGCCACCTACTGATAAAGTGATAAACAGCCGAAACAGAAACGCCATCGTCAACTAGGAATGACCTCAAAGGGGGATCTCCTAGTAATACACGTGCTGTCAGGAATACAGCGCCAGCACTTGTGTTTTCGTGCTCTGCGTGGTGTAAGGCATTGCCTGTCACTGCGGGTGCTGTCCAGCCTCACGCTTCAGTTCCAGACTTCCCAGTTTAGGAAAAAGACAAAAGTCAAATACATGGTTTAGTTCAATAGGTCAGGTGTCTAGCTAAAAATCTTTGGGTGTATCAGCCGGAGTTGCTGTGTGGTCCCATCTGAATTTCATTTTCCCGTTTCACGCGCAGCTCAGGTGCCTGTCCCTCATTGCTGCTGTGCCGGCAGCTGAGCCTCCGCTCACGCCTCTGCCTGTGCTCCCGATGGATGGCCGGTGGTGGGACCGCAGCCGGCGGGCAGGCCTGGCTCTAGGGCCATCTGCCCCGGCCGCCTGCTTCTTGCAGAACTGTGTGAAACGTTCAAACTGTGCTCCTGGCTGCTGGGGTTTTTATTTAAGGGTGGGGTTTTTTTCCAATCACTGGAGTCCAGGCAAAATACTCCCTTGTATGCCACAGCCTAAGCGTACAGCCAGAACAGAGCGTAGGCCACTGCCTACGCTTAGGAGAGCATTTGATGGAAAATGCACTTGGCACGGTGTGAGGACGTGTTTCGAACGCCACGCATTCCAGCCTCTCACTGTGCCATATCCTGTTGTGCCTTTGAACTTTAGGCCGCATACTTGAGCCCTGTGTTCTTTCTACAGCATGCTCTAAAGAGTTGCGCAATTTTTTTCAGTGAAAGGAAGGAACGAGCCAAACTTCATAGAAGAGAATCATTGTGGCTTTTTAAAAACCTTTCAAGTAGCAGTGACTTTAAAGATTTCCCTCTGGCAAGTGTGGCTCACGTGACTTTCAGCTGTAAAATTATCCTTAACTTTCTCGTTGCAAAGACTGTTCGCTACTGTGGTTCTCGTACTGCTTCTTCTCTGAGAGGTTTCCCCCCGGGGAGCACACCAGCTTTTATCGCGCTCATCGGAACACAACACGCAGATTTCCAATATCTATATATATCCATATATTAGTCATGTCCCTAAAAGATCAAGTGAAAAAACTTCAGATGCTAAGATTCTCATGAAAAAATACCTCAACAGAAACTTTGAGAATATAAAGAATGTTACAGATAATAGCCTCTCTGAGGTCTTTTCTTCTTTCTCAGACAGCACATGCATGTTTTGTTCTGCGAGTTCGCTTTGGACTCTGGAAAATAACTATAGAAAGCAACTGTGAAATATCTACTCATGAGAAATTAGCCGTAAAAGTGATTATATTTCTTTACAGTTCTGCCCATACCAGCTAAACAAAAACTTGCAAGAAGGATGTGAACACATTTGAGGATACTTAAACAGAATCTGAATAAATGCAAAAAATACATTAAAAGATCATTAAAGAAGCCAAGTGAAGCACTCGTTTAAGAAATGGCAGAGTTAAATTTGCGTATGCATCTTCCATTTGCCTCTCTCATTTGTATGCACCACTATTCCAGCTTGCCATTGCAGGGATTCCCACAAGGCACAGTACAGGCAATGCTCAGTTAATGAGCAGTTACTCAATACTATTTTGGTGTCTTTATTCATTTTGTAGCCCGGGGCCTGATTTACTCACAAATTCCTGCTTTCAGTGTAGAACTACTCCCTGATGAGCTTCTCTGTGGTGCTCATCACCGCTTGCTTCACAAAGTATCTCCACAGTATCCTGGAGGAACGCGAGGGTGGAACTATTCCTGGCTTACAGTGGGAAGCTAAGGCAGAGCCTGAGCAAACGGGTGAGATTGTCGGTACCTGCCTCTTCAGAGTACTTGGCGCTTTCAGCATCTCCAGCAACGTTCCTATTTGCTCAAGCTTCAGCTATGAATCCTCAACTCTACCAACTGGAGTGGAACAGGCTGCGCAAGGAGGTGATGGAGTCACCATCCCTGGAGGTGCTTGAAAAACATGTTGATATGGCACTTCAGGATATGGTTTAGTAGGCATGGTGGTGTTGGATGGATGGTTGGACTGATGATCTTAGAGGTCCTTTCCAACCTATGATTCTATGTTTCTATGACTTTTGCAAGTCAAACACCCAGAAACTACAGGAAAAAAAGCAACGTCAAGTGTTTAGTTTCATGATTTTCCTGGTATCACACAGAGGCAATGAGAGAATCCGGTTCTCCTGCGCAGCAATGACCATTAGCCTCATAACACCATTTCACGTTCCCACCTCATTCACTTTGCGTCTTCTGCAACAGGTGAAGCAGCCATCTGGTGCATTCTCCAGCAGAGCACGTCCATCCTAAAGCAGGGTAAGCACCATGAGGAGAAAATATCGTCGTGTACATTTTTTTTAATGAAACAGAGCCTGAATATTACCTAGCCAATGATAGATTATAACAATAAATAATATGTGGCCAATCTGCTTTATAATGCTCCTAACAGCTTAACTCTCTACCAGGCATGTGATTAAAAAGCGTATTTGCTGTCGCAGGTCTTATCAGGACTTCCTATAGACCATATTCTCTTCTGTACCCACATCCTGAAGTCTTTGTGCTGCTTGTTAAAAATAGCTGTGTATTAGCTGCACATGAAGTAGCTAACCCAGGCAGCTGGCTGTTGCTTGATGATCAGCTATTTGGTGGTGTTCCACAGCTCTGCAAGACATTCCCCTGTTTGCTCTCTGAGATGTCAAGACGTAGCTGCCACCACGTGGGCTGTTTCAAGTCCATTTCTGGTTTTGATTGCCATGAATGTGACCAGGAGTCAGCTAAGACTGTGAAATTTATTATTGCTCTGTTGGTATGTTTGGATAACTGTGATGTCCTGCAAGCCAATTTTGTATGGGAGTTATCAACTAGACTGGGTCTGATTAAGAATAAAAAATCCAACTGAACACCACCTTCTTTGCAGAGGATGACAAGGATAGTCTAATTTACCCCTCTCCAGAATAAGAGATGGTGACTTGCTCATCCACCAGGATGCTTGTGTAACCTTGAGAGACAACGTGAAGCTCCACCTCTCTGTAAAGGAAAGTGAGTTTGAGGAAAGTTGGGTTGTCTTTGTCTGAACACAGCATCAGAGCTGGTTTGGTTGCAAGGTTCTTGCAATCTCAGTGAAAGGAAGCCCCTACATAAAGTTCTTGGACCTCAGAGCAGTCAGTCTAAACCGTGGCTTCTGCCACAAATCAGAGCCATGTGCCAAAAGTGTTAAAACTTCTGCATGGAAAACAGGAGGGAAGAAGAGCAAGTTACAACACTCTTTTGCTGACCTAATTCAGCAAAATTTAAAGCCACCGCTCCAAACAGACATAAGGATGCAAACCCTTCATTTTAAAAAGAAGGGTCAGCAAAATAATAGACAAATAATTTTAGACAAGTACATTTTTTTCCTTAATGTTCTTAGTTAACTTCCCTAACTTTTCAGAAATTACTGAATTATTTTAGCTGAAACTTACCAAACTTTGCTATGTGAAACAGGACGTTGTCACTGCAGCCTTCAGCCCAAAGAGCTGAGGTGTGGAGTAGCTTCAAGGGAGTCCGTTCTTCAACTGGGAAGCACTGCACAAAACAAAACAAAACAATCAGTGCTACTTATGACACCCCATGGTGCTCTAGATTCAGAGCTTCTTACAGATCCCAGCTACAAGCTATTTTATGATCAGCTGGTATGAAGGGATTGCAAGATTAAGTTCCACTGCAGTCATGCCCTGAAGCATTTAACCACTGTGATGGAAAGAGTCAAATCAGTGTGGTTTCTCTAAAGGAAATGCTGCCTCTTTGACCTTTTCAGTCCTTTGAATCTCTTAGTAAAGGAGAACATGGAGTAGAATTGGTAGTCATGCCACACCTGGATTTTTTTTACGGGAGACTAGTAAGTGTCCCTTAAGAGACCATTAAGGAAGACAGCCATGGGCAAAATCTTGTTGGATTCTTGCCTGCATTCAGTGTACAAATGAGCACAGGCCTCATGCCGCACCGGCTGCACGCTGCGTGCTGCCCAAAGCTTTCTAATAGCGTCCCTCTTCATGCCTGTCCATCACGGTCCTTAGAGCTGGCTTGTCACATGCCGTAGACTCTTCCTTGCTGCTGCTAATGACACAAGCTGGCAGGCCTGTCAGCGAAGCAGCCTGTTTTCCAGAGATCAGTTTTCACAGGATTCCTATGCCTGTCCTCAGGAGACCCCAGCGACACTGACGGCAGTAACAGCAACTCCTCTGCATCTGCACTTCATCAAATCTGAAAGCCGAAAGCAGAGGCAGGGGGATGCCTCTTCAGGTAAATAAACAAAATCTATTTCATCTAAAGAAAGATCCTAAGGAAGGTAAGAAAAAGATTCATAATTCCTCAGTACAGGCAGTGAAGTTTAGGTTATGAACATTGGAAAAAAAATAAGACACGCTCCCAGGATGCAAATTTACAACCCTTTAAACTCCAATAAAATCCTTCGTGTTCTGATCTGTAATCTGTTTTTTCTTTAAATAACTGAAGGCACAATGGTTTTGTGAAATGTAATGTATCACTGTTACTGCACGGTGTGTAGAAAGTTAAGCCCCAAATCCCCAAAACAGAATCTCTCACCAGTCCTTCCTGTGCTTTCAGATGGAGCTCTCACAGCTCAATAAAACACCCGACTCCCTGGGGACGAACTCTGCTGAAACACACGCAGCTCTGCCCTGCTTCTTGCTCCTCTCATCTGCTGCTGGTGCCCTAAAAAAATCCCAGTCACCCACCCAGGGCAATAATTAGGCAAATAAACATTAAAAAACTGAATGCTACCGACGGCTCCAGTGTCCACTGAGGCGTGTTTGTCTCCTCTGTGTCGGGCAGGAGATGCTTATCCACAGACATCATGTGATTTTCACAGAAGCACCTTAGGTTTGCAAGCAGCCTGGGGACTCAAATCTCTGTCTCTTCTGCCTCCAGCTCTTGTTCCCAACGTGCTGTGCCTGTACTGTGCTCTGCGTGGCAGAGGCACCACCACAGTCTGTATTGTCAGAAAGCTGCCCAGAAAGTGCAGAATGAAAATGGTGTATTTTTGGTAAATGGTACCTAGAACTGGGATAACCCAAACCAAAATTTGCTGTCTCCCCGGAAAATAATTTGGCATTATGTAGAAGTTATATTCCAGATCCATTTGTCTTTTCATAGTGTATGTATTCAGGATTCTTAAATCTCTGGGAAAAAAATCTCATTTTTGTACGGGCCAAGACTTTTCAAACAGTGTGCCTAAAACTCAGTGCCTCAAACCCATGTTTAGACACTCTGCTATCATCTTGCTTCCCCAAAATATTAATCCTGATAAAAGCCCTCAGGAATGCAAACCGAAACTGCTTTGTAACGAGAACTTCTGAAAACTGGGTTAATGGTTGGGCCTGCTCACCTCACGATTTATACACAGGTGCACATTTTCAGTGTTACGCACACCATGAGAAGGACTGCTGCATGCATCTTCTACTGACAATGAAGTTAGGAGGCTTAGGTTAAATCTTTGGCGACAAAAGTCTTGCAGAGAATGCAACAGAAAATGGAGTGGGAAAGGCCAGGCCTCTACAACTAAACTGTTTTTTTAACCATTTCCTACACGACTAACCAAAATGCATATCTTTCATCCTTTTGACTAGGATACCCTGTTCCTGTAACGTGGGGAAGCAGATTTCTCCTGTTTTGTACATTATACAGGCCTCTACCCTTGAGCACGGCAGGTAATACCATACCGAAAGCAAGATATTACAGAATTGGCTCCTCTGTTTTGCCTGCAAGGATGTACTCTGCCAATATTACTCTGTATTTGCCTATCTTCCTTATAGTCAGTATGTTAAGTTCTCTCCCCAAGCCTTACCCCAGGCCAGGTGAACTGATGGGGATCGATCTCATATAAACATGTCTGGGAGCGAGTATGTCCTTGCATTACTATATGGCAGTATTTCTGCAGCTGAACCTGTCGGAAGGCAAGTCAAATGTAAATTAGTGCTTAATAACAATACCATTTTTTGCATGCTTTCCCCAGTACTATTATTTGCTGACAAGTACACACTCAATTGCATATTAAATACATGTAAGCATGCAGACAAACTGAAGCTGATATATTTCCAACACCTTTTCCTTTTGCTGTTTAAGCCCAGTATATAAAGGTTAAAGCCATCGGTTCTCCTTCTAATATCTCAACCCAGCTGATGAAAGATGAATCTTGATTAAGCTGTTTGAAAGGACTTTCAGCATTTTTCCAATCACTTTTCACAGCTTGGGGATTTTAAAAAACAGATTTTAGTCTTGTTTTCGTAAAAACTCAGTCCCTTCTTTCAATTATTCTGCACACGTATCTAATAGGTTCTATTGCTGAATTCAGTGTTTCTGACAGCACGGCATCAGCCAGCGTTCATGTAAGCCTTATGGCTACTACCCATGAACTTCTAGTTTGTACATTAGCTCCTGAGAAGCCTCTGCTTACTTATCCGCATCGCTTATTCAGGCAGATTCACAGGAGCCCGAGGAAACACTTCTCTTCGTTACCCGCGTTTGGAGGGACCAGAGACAAGCGACTTGCGGAGATGCTGACAGTCTCGCGCTTCCCTCCGCCCAGCCCTGCGCAAACCTCCTGGCCCAGCGCGGCAGTCGGCCGACGGCTGCCCTCTTGCCAGGCCGGGGCCTCCCACCTCCTCAGCGCGGTGGCCAGAGGGAGGGTGCGAATCACAGAACCGTGAAGGCTGGAAAAGACCTCTGAGATCGCCAAGTCCAACCGTTGAGCCAACACCACCACGCCGAGCAAAGGATTGTTCTGGAACGCTGCGTTGTTACCACGCCATGGCGTTTTTCGAAGGGGCATCCCGCCGGTAACGGCAGCGCGGCACAGACCAGGGGCTAACAGGGGAAGGGCACCGGTGAGGCCCCGCGGAGGGGAGCGATCCGTGAGGAGAAGGCGCTGCCGCCCCGGGCCATGTAAAACGTGAGATAAAGCCCCGCTCCCTCGGCGTCCCCGCCCGTGTAAAACGTGAGGTAAAGCCCCGCTCCCTCGGCGTCCCCGCCCGTGTAAAACGTGAGGTAAAGCCCCGCT
>Ga0065711_1034797_pt1 | contig 23223 bp, 13 predicted proteins | sample Hoacrofraction12_FD_59098 | JGI IMG/M metagenome (GOLD analysis project Ga0065711, IMG submission 59098) | Hoatzin crop microbial communities from Cojedes, Venezuela - Epithelial fraction 12 v2 (version 2) | ecosystem: Host-associated > Birds > Digestive system > Esophagus > Crop | place...
TTGAATGTTTCCAGGGATGGGGCCTCCACTACCTCTCTGGGCAACCCGTTCCAGTGTTTCACAACCCTCATTGTAAAGAATTTCTTCCTTATATCTAGCCTAAACCTACCCTGTTTTAGTTTAAAACCATCACCCCTCGTCCTGTCACTGTTGTCTCTACTACAAAGATTGTCCCCATCTTTCCTATAGGCTCCCTTTAAGTACTGAAATGCTGCAATCAGGTCTCCCCGCACGTCCCATGTCATAACTACAAAGACAGATGGTCATCAGGCTAGGAGCAAACAGAAGTTGCCAAGCCCAAAAATGTGTGCCAGGATCCATCCACGTGTCAAGGAATAATTTTAAAGTGTAGGCTTGCAAGCCTTGTGAGTCACCACAGTGTTGGCTCTGATGCTGTTTCTACAAGTGATTCATGTGGACAGGTAATTAAGATATTCTTAAATTTGGCCTCAGGGAAGGTCCTTTACAGAGTCTGGTCACAGTAAAAACCAGAAGGCCCCTCAGTATCATAGATCGACACTGAAGATTAAATGTGCCGAGTATTGTAGCTTTATAGCTGAACTTCTGCAGCAGCTTTTTCTTGATCTGCACTTTTTGGTGTTAATACCACATGTCTAACAAATGAAATGCTATAAAATGCTATTTTAAGCTGATTGTGTTTTATTTTCTTCAAATTTTCATGCTCCAGTACTGATAGCACCAATTGCATTGCAAAATTTGCCTGGGAAAAATACAGAAGCTTAGCCATGTAGGTTGGAAACAACAAGGGGTTTTGGAAGGTGGAAAGGACAGAGGCAATTTGTAGTGGAATGACTGTTAGCAGATCTGAAAAAAATGAATACTCTAGATACTGTTTCATGAGGGAGAAAGGGAAACTGAGCCAAATTATCCATTTCTCAGAACTGGACTGTATAGAGGAAATTGGTCTTCCAAAGGAATATGGGATTTCCATTCCTATCACCCCATTACTCTAAGAAGAGAGCCCATAAGAAGGAGATGGACACTAAAGTACTCATTCTTCTTGACTGAAATTATTTCCTTGGGTCATCTTCTGGCGTTGCACTTCTGAATACTGTCTGCCTTGAAGGGGCTGTCTAAATATTCAGCAGTATTGTATAATATATGGGCAATGCATGGAATGAAGTCACAACTCTCAAGCCCATGTTTTGTCCTTTTAAGGGACTGTTTGTCAGGACAACAGTACTCTAATAGTGGTTAGTGATTCAAGTAATCATATTTTAGTATTGCAAGTCTTAGAACAAGGTGTAATAAAATATCCTGCAATATTATATTAATATGTCATATAATACTATATTTGTGTAGCTCCTTTCATGTCAGATGATTCCTGCTAAACTGATTTTCTTTTTTTAACATTTTGCATCATGTGACAAAATGTAAAATATGATTGTTAAACCAGTGCTATTAGGGTAGAGTTGCACTAGTAAGTAGTCCACACATCCACATATTGCACAGACAGCATTTCCAGAGCATAGAAGCAGGCATGCTCCTGCTCTGTGACATTAATATAACCTGTCCACTAGTTTCATGGCATTTTATGATTTGGTGAAATAACTTCATTGTAATGTTGATATTCATCAAAACAATCAAAAGTGCGGTTGTGTGGATGCTGGAAAAATTTTCTTGTACAGCATGGGATCAAACCAGCCTCCGTAAGTATGTAATGAAGTGCTGCAACAGTGGAAAACCAAATGTCCTTGTGAAAAAACATATTACAAGGACAGATGCTAAAAGCAGTCTGCTCCTATGTATAGTCAGTTATTAAAATATGTCTGAAAACACACATATACACAAAAGTTTATCTTAGCCTGTCATCGTAATCAGACCTATTATTTGCAGGCCTGTATTTATGTCTGTCACGTTAGTTTTAAAAAACTCTAACCCCCAATCCAACTAAAGGTATCACCTCAAAGCAGATCATTTTATTTCCTTTGAGAAAAGATGCAGACATATTCTTAGGTTTAATAAAGCAACCACTGCCAAACTGACCTTCATTTTATCTCAGATACTTTCATCTTACCACCTTCCTTTTCTATGGCATGCAGCTTTCAGATGTGCACCTGGTGTGTGAGATCAAATCAAAGTTTCCACTGGAGAGGTGTTTCTTTGCATTGAAACTTGCAAATCCATTTTAAACTCCCACACGTAGTATCTTAATTGAAGCAGATCAAAAAATTTTCTGGTACTCTTTATAATACAATATGATGTGCAATCTAGGTACATTTTTCTTTGTTCTCTCTTGGAATGACTTTTGATTAGAAATATCTCTATGATACATTGTACTCTATTAAAAGGAAAAGATGGTCTAAAACCAGACAGAATATTGCTTGTTTAGCACCTCTTGTTTGGAAGCATGATACACATTAGACCCAATCCATTCACTGTTCACCTTCATTCTAGCAGTCTGCTAAGTGATGTATAATTAGATTTTTTTCCCCTTCCATCCAGTGCCACAAATGTACTTTGAAAAGAAAAATCTCTGTGACGTACTGTGAAACTTCCATGGACTGAACTTTGTGGCTTCCTTGGTGGAAGGTTTTATTCCTTAGTAATTTTGTGCCCATTAATCAATTATACTTACAGCAAAGCAATCTAAAGCAGCTGATAACCAACTTTGGGATATAAGGAACTAATCCTGTGTAACATCCTGAGGGCATGGGATTAATCTACACTATTTTTTTGTGTGTGTATTTCATTCTGAAACGTTCTGAAGAATATAGGTTTCAAGGCCTCAGTATTCTCATGGACTGTGTTATAGATACTATAAAAAAAGTCAGATATCTTAAATCACTTTTCTGCATACAGACTGAAGAGAAGACTAAGATACAAGTCCCTTCTCTGAAATGTTTTTACAGTATTCAGGCCGTGTTGTGCTCCGAGGGCATGTGAATTTTTTGCTCTGTGAAATTCACAAAGAAGAGAAAAATGAGAAAATGCAAATTCATGGCTCTTCCTCCTTTTATAGTTGCCTGTGGCACATTCTGTGGGAAATTCCTGAATGAATACTGTTTTTGAAAAACAGAATTCTTTCTGCAACTCTTCTGTTTGATGCAGCCATTCACTGCCTCTGGTGATGAACTCCTCCTAAGTCTACACTGGCTTCAGAGTATATTTAAAAAAAAATCCTTTATGAAGATAAGGCTGCTGAGACTGGCTTTCCTTTCAGAAATAAGGATTTTTATATGTTAATTTGAATATTTTTTGAAAGTTATTAAGTAGTTTTGTCTATATTTGTGTTCAGCTTGCATTACCAGAATAAGATCCTTTAAGAGACTGGCTAGACTGTTGGTATAACCAACACCTTCACTGTAAATTACATGGTAATATTAAGCATCCAGTCTTTCAAAAAATCCAAATACTGATATTTTACTAAAGATGACATGCTTTTGTTGCAAGTGTTGTACCTTGGTCTTTTAAAATCAAAATTCTTATTTACTTGAGTTGCTCATCATCTGCAGTTGCAGTTTGTTGCAGCAGATTTCCATTTTGTTATTATGCCAAAGAAGATGTAATTTTTTCCACTGGCTTATTGTTGTATTTACAATATGTTTCTCCTTTTAATATTTTTGCTTATTTCTTTATTAAATCATACATTGTGCTCGTTAAATTTGGCCTCCAGTAATGTTTTTTCATTACAAAGTGATTTAAACTGCATACAAATAAGGTTTGTACACATAACAACATACTGTACTGAGGTGCATTCACTCAAATGGGTAACATTAGCCAAGGAAGCAAATTTGAATGACACAGAAATGAACGAAATCAAGTGCTAAACTGGCACTTCTGAGGGAAGAAATGAAAGCTTTTCCCTGTCTTCAATGTCTTTCAGTAGTGTTTGGATATTAAAGCCAATCACAGGAAATGATTGCCATTCTTATTGAAAAATATTTGGGAAAGTGAAGGTTCTCCTTCTCTGCCAACACAGTTTATATTTTATGCTCTTAAGCACAGATATTCCGGTTTTCTCATTTTGGTTCTATAATTTGGGTGGATGTAAGTGCCTCCTTATCCTCAGCTCCGGTTCATGTCACATGTTTCACTGACAGCAATTCATCAGTAGGATCAGGCCTTCTGTTCCTGTGATTTTCAGCTTTGCAGCATATAGTCATTATGTTCGAAAAGAAATCTTACTGTTGTCTTAACTAAATCAGAAATGAAACCACCTTTCCCTCCCTATAGCACAGTGACAAATGTATAACCACAACTTTGCTTGCTGTTTTACCTCTTCCCATGGCCGTATGTGAGCTAGCATCCTATATGGATATCCCTATTGAGTAAAATCGGTATTTCTTTATTCACTCCACATATTTTGTCTTTAAAAAATAAGAAGATTCAATTCGATGGTGATGTTAACATGAGATTCTGCATGCACAGATCTCATCTTCCAGTGAAGGTGTGAGTTACAAAGCCCAGCCTAAGCTGTGAGGATGCTTGCCCGTTGCTGTCTGTAGCAGGGCATCACTTTCTCACCTCCTTTGACAAAGATGCTGCTGGAATTGAGAGCTTGGACTAACTGAATGACTACATCGGTCCTTTTCTCAGAGCAGGTATACTAGACCGCAGACACCATATGCAAACTGCTTCCAAAGATTAACAGTAGTTCCTTACACCTCACGGTCCTACTACAGAAATATTCATGATGAGCTCAAGGCAGACCTATGGTTTTACACCTCATCTTGATTCCTGCAAAGCAAAGTGTATTGTGCCACTAGCGATGTTTCAACCACCCTCCCGTACAGAAACTGCAGCAAGAGCTGGCCATCTAGTGGAATAACAACTGCTGCATGCAGTGGACTCCGGCCAAGCAAACACGAGTGAGCACATGATATTTCCAGGTTTTAAGGTTGTTGTGTCAATGCAATGAGAACATATTAGTAATAATCACTTGATCCTTTTGAAGCAGCAGAGCCTCAAATTCATGGAGGCAGTAGCTCACCTGGTGGCATTATTCCACAGAACATCAAGTTTATTTTTCAGAGTGCATTTTTTTTAATCTTGTTTTTCTTTTTATCTCTGGAAATTGAACGTTCCATCCCTATATACAACATGGCAACAGATTACCAACATAGCAATTTCTGTACTCCTTGTTGCTTTTTAATTTCCAGTTGGTATTTTTTTTTAACTCAATCAATAAATACTTCACTGATTATGTACAGAAAATGTATTGATTAAATCAGGTGAATTTTAGAAGTTACACTCAGCAGTACCATAACGGTTTATAAAGGAAATCTACAGACTTTTGATGTATCTTGGCATGATCTGGCTTTCAGGAAAAGGAACAATGGTCTGTTTCATGTTAATGAAAGAAAGCTTAAAATCTGGGAAGAACATCTGGAACTTGAAAAGACTTGCAGTGAACAGAATAAAATAAAAATAGTAATCCTGTTCCCATCCCCAGTGTGTATTAAAGTGTCGCAGTAAAGAAGACATTGTTCTGATCGCTAGTGCAGACTGAAAGAAAACTATTTATACATTATTCTAGCTGAAGAATACAAACAGTGTTTAAAAAAGATACATGGGAATGTAGTTTCTTTAACTTGCAAGTTAATTAACTCTTTTCTACTGTGAGCATTAGGAGAGGATGCGATTTTGCTTCAAGGATTACAAAGTTAAAATTTAAATGTAGTATGTCTTATGATTATCAAGTGGCTTGGTTCTTCAGGAAACACGGAAAAAACTGCAAGCAATTCTGTCTGATTAATTGAATCACTTCTAAAAACAATCAAGCAACAATTTGCTTCATGTTCACTAACAAAATTTTGAGGCCAGAGAAGACACAGGTATTTTCAGTAATGAATTATAACCTTGACTGTACGTAGGAGCTCCTTCAAGTGTGACAAAATTATTTCTGGCAGATTACATAGATAAATCACTATAAAACTCAGTCTCATAGAAAGTTTTCATGAAGTATATTAAACTTCTAGAAAATACCTCCCAGCTTCATGAAAAACCAGCCCTCACTTTCGACATATTCTTTTAAAAGAAGTCCTGCGCATACATCTTCAGTTGACTGGTCAGTTGACTGGTGAAATACAGGGTAAAATTAAACATTAGCACAGTTACTTTGTTTTTACTCACTGCCAGTATCATGACCTTTATTAAAAACTGAATCATTGATTCTTTGATCTCTATCTGAAAACACAAGAGCCCATCAAATACAATTTGAAATAGTATATGTATCTCCATTAACACTGTCTAATTTATCTTTCCATACTAAAATTCACCCTTAACTATCAATAGCAAAGCCCAAACACTAATCTGAAGGAGTTGTCTAGAAAGCGTTTGGAATGGATTACATTTTCTTCCAATTCCTCCTTCTCGTTTCTTTGGAGCCTAGAATATCATTGGCACATGAAGCTGTGATATTTGCTTTTACTTCTGTCTTCCCTTAAACACAAGAAAATTAAATACTTGGTTTTGGTTCTGCTGTTCCACTCGCTTTCTGCTGAAATGTCTATTTTTACAGCCTGAGCAGTAATTCATGTTTCTTCATTGCATTACTCAGGTATTCACTCTCCACTGCATTACCTGCTATTCATTTCCATGTTTACCTGCTAGCAGTTCTGTATCGAAAAATTCAGTACTTTGTTCAGATTAGGTATATTCTCAACACGAGAAGTACCTGAATATTGGTCTATCAATACCTGTGTTTTCTTTCTCGTCACTATCTGTCTTTTCACCTTTATCCATTCCAGTATCTTGGCCTATCATATTTTTTTTTAACCAGGTTTGGAAATTAATCCAGTTTCTTTTGACCTTTTCCCCTTACTTCTCAGTTTAAAGCTCTTCTTATCAGCCATAAAAGCCTTGATGTCAGAAGGCAATTTTCCCAGATAGTCAGATGGAATCCAGCCTTTGAAAATGCTCTCTTTTAGCAAATGCATCCCACTGGCTAAGTATTCCCAAACCTGCCTTTAGCACTGATCTTTGAGCTATCATTATGTCATCATGTGTCTGATCTTCCTCTGTGCTGACTAGAAAAAAATTTAGGGCAGTCCCTAAAATAGGACATAATTGTCTTAAAAGTTAAGATATTCCTAAGCTAGAGATGGACTGTGAAATCAAACTGTTACCAAGGTTTAGTATAACTCCCTGTAAAACAGGCAATGTCATTGATAGTAAAATTTATTATTAACAAATAAACCATGAACTCACAAGTTCTGCATTTGACATAACAAGAAAGGTGTGTTCTGATCAAACATTTCATCTGAGCTTTGCTTTTTATATCTCATTTCATCTGTACTCTATCATTGCCATTACCAATGGTAACCAAGATTGTCTCAAAACCCTATAGTGGTTATTTTAGAAGACCTGATCATTTCAAATTTTGGTAGGGAAAAATGAAGTGAGGTTGGATTCTATTTCTTGTGCTTTAAAAAGCTCTGGTTCCTGCTGAAGTCTTTCATGTTGAATCATCTCTTTGGCAGAACACTTGTTCAGGTCATGCCCAAGGAAACACAGGAGATGACGTTGAAGCACTGCAGTGACTATATACCCTTTGTTAGTGGAATGTTTTCTAATTATGAAACGACCCCACAAGTGAAAAATACTTTTTTTTGTTTCAAATAGCAGATCACTAAGCAAAGCACAATATGTAGAAAATTGGGGCACAAGAGTCATAACATCTGTCTCTTTCCAAAAGAAAAAGTGGAAAGGTTAGCTAAGTGCCACTAAAAGGCAAAAAGGAATTGATGGAGCCTTAGCTTGCAATAGGAGAGCTCAAAGCAGGGGAGAGTAAAGTAGCTCTGGCAGTTCTGAAACACTGAACCTAAACTAAATTTCTTTAAAATCAACAGAGATATGAGCTAAATGCAGGAGTCGCTGGACTAGGCCCACAATGCTTGTGCTCAGAACAATAATGTCCTTAAAAGCTCATTTATTTCAGATTTACTCTAGTGTCATTCCACTAATTTCAATAAAGTAATTTTCGATCAGCAATCAACTACAGCGACTTTATGTTATGCAGATTCGACTAGCTAGCTTTCAGGATATCTCTGTTTCTAGGAAGGACTAAACCACTTCTATTTTCTTTCCTCAGGCATCCTCTCAAATCTAATTCATATCTGACAAATGAGACAAGAAATCAATAGTATGTAATATACAGTGTATAATGACCTGGAAAGTTTTTAAAATAGCTGTGCTTGCTTCAGAAGAGGTATTCAGTATACAATTATTTGGCACTGCTATACTTGGCCAAGTTCCACTGAAAATATGGATCTGTAAAACCAAGGCAGACAAAATGGGATTAATCTGTATGCTTGTGTTATTTTTAAGTTGCCTCACACAATGCACAGTCATAGACAAATCAGATTTTATTTTGATCTTTCCCATCATATTTAGGAAAACATGAATGGAGCAATATTGAAAGCTGGGATTGTTCAACTCCTACAAAGACTATATACTGTACATGTACCATATGCTGCACACATTCCCACATCTTTGCCCTTAAAGAGATACTGGTGTCAAGACAGCAGTTTGAGTTTCTCATGTTTTCATCAGCTTTCTTACCTCTGCCTTGGCATGCGGATAAGTGGTTGTTTATGGCATCTCTTACTAAGGCCAAAAAGCTTGTGAACAGTTTTCTGTGCCTTGAGGAATAGTTGCTTCATGCTGTTTTCTAGTTGCTCATAGCGACGTTGAAAATTAGAATCCATTGTCCACAAATGCATTACAGTAGATGTGTTCAGGAAATAATTCATGGGCAGCCTTTTCATAAATAATTTGAATTCATCTGGAAAAAAAAATAGTCCTTAATTATATAGTCATGGCTATTGTTACAGCAAAAATTAACTTCTAATTTGTTTTTCCTCAAACTTCTAACTTTTTTAAACTTGAAGTTTTGCAATTTTAGAATTGAACATTTTAACCCTTTCAAAGTAGAAAGGTAACTACATTTTTAGTGGTAATATTAGAATAAAACCAGCAAAAGTCAACATCTATGTAATTTTTAAATTGGTGTTAAAACAAACACAAGCACTCTCATTATTTCTCAACCTGGATAATATGAATACTAAATAAGAATAAGAGTTTCTTACCTTCAAATCTAGGATCAGAAAGTAAATACACATTTAAAGATGAATGTATATTCACTCATTTGGAGAAGATAGGAAACTGTCTTAAAAAGAGTATATTCCACTACTTAGGAAAAGCAAGTAAATGTGATTTTACAGGCCAGTTCTCTTCCAGCCATGATATTTCACCTGAGACAAGCCACTAAGGATCAGACTTTCAAAAGTATTTAGAATTGAAATGGAGCCTTTCAAAGCATTTTACAGTACTCTGACACTTCAGAAACGTCCCCCATAACTTCTTTTTGACTTAAGTCCCCATTTCTGAAGTGGTAAAAAGAAGTCTTCAATCACAGGGTCACTGTTCTTGTGAACATCGTGTGATTTGTTCTGGTTGCTCAGTCCACATAAGATACATAGATTGTATCTTGTCAACAGAATTTTATTAATCAGTGAGTCTATTTACATAAGTACGATAATTTACAAGTTCATTTATAAGTTTTGAACCTAAATAAACTTCCATTTCAAAGGTCTCTAATTACAGGGCTAAAAATGAGAAAATGAGTAGTACACTTGAATGCACATCTTTATCCTTTTCTTTCTTGTTTTCATATATCAGTACATTTTCTTGTCTGCAGTCCTGACTGCTGCTATCCTCCCACCCTTCACAATCCTTTTTTTTCTTTCAGCTTATTCCCGCAGTGAAGTCACTTATTCCCCAGGTTGGCTTTCACCCTGCCAGATGCTCCATTTGGGTAGTCTACACTTCAGCAGACCACATGAATGCAATGATCCACCTGACTGAAGTAGCTTCCTGCTTAGAACTAGAGTTAATCATAATATTTAACATTGCTGTAATTTTAAGTTTCTCATGGGAGAGGGTTGGTTAGGGAAAATGTCTGCTCACATGAAAGAATACTCCATTACTATTACTGTTTGTAAGTGCTTTGGTTTTAGCTGTAGGTTTAGTTTAGCATTTTAAACAACATTTTTACACAAAAAATGCAAAAATACTTTCTTTTTTATGGGCAGAGAAGAAAAACCTTTTCTAAATGAGCTAGAGTGACCCTCGTCCACATCCTGAGGGACACAGGGCCATGATGAAATAGAACGGCCTTATTTTGGCACAGTATTTTCTGTGATGGATGAAGATTCATCAGAAGACAAAAGGCATTGAAAGGTCTTCTGGAAGGTAAAAAATGAAAGGCAAGGGGCAAAGATGATGATTTTATGTTTAATAAACTGGTTTTAATAATTCATCTGGGAGATCCTTGGCAATGTGTTACTCATTTTGTCTTCATGCCTTCCTCTTGGGTATTAGTTATCCACTATTCTCCCCTTGAGGACAGCACCACAGCCCCTCTGCTGCCTCTGGGTACAAAAAATAAGGGACTGAGGAAACCAATTGTTTATTTATTCTATGAAGTATTCAGAACCTCTTACCCTTTGCTTTTTCCTTTCCTTAATTTTGTCTAAGAAGTTGGTTCTTATCCTCTTCCCAAAAAGACCGAGTGTCTGTTCCTGGGCTGTAGCTTAATAATTGGAATTAACAGGAGTATTTAATAAATTCTACTTTACCAGATGATCATCTCTGTGAGTCTAGTGTAGTTCTGGAAAAGCCAGTTCCCCATTTTCCCCTTCCCAAGTGACAACTAAGTCTTGTCTCCTCGCACTACAGTCCTTGTTTCCCTTCAAGGCTTGCACAGGCGCTATGAGAGAGGGTTACAACAGGCTTGTCTAAAGGAGGCACAGTCCAATTGGCTTGATAAAGCCTTCCAATCCTGAAGAGCGCATTTTCAAATTTAACAAAGTGGTAGTAAAAAAAAAAAGAAAGAAAAGAACTGAATATGAAAAAAGGTTAACAGTTAACCTAACAAAGTACATCCTTTGCCAAAGTGCAGATCTGCAGTTTGCATAAATCACCAGGCTCTACTGACTTTGAAGGAGAGTACTAATACACCTAGTGAGGATCAGATCCAAAAGCCAACATTCCTGACTACCTGCTTTAATCACTAATATCTGATTTCCCTTCTGTTCTTCTGAGACACTGCTGTATCTACTTAAATGCAGTTTTATGGAGCCAAAAATAAACCCAAATCCCTGAGGAAAGAATATACTCAAAAGATGCCTTTTCAGTTTTCATATTGCTGGAATAACTTGTTTAAGAAACATTGTCAATTTGCTGTCCTTTGCACAATGGCAATAAGCTCCACAGCTAACAACTAATCGGATGCAGTGTTTAGAAGTGATAAGGAGGGTTTATGCTCCTTAACTTGCAATGTAAAAGCATTTCCAATAAGAAAATGTTTCTTTTCCTCCCTGCAATAAACATCATCTTTGACTATCCCTGTGCCCTGTATGATCATGCTAATGAGCACCATAAGGCAGGTAAACAGAGACAAAATAAGTATTGTTACACAGTGCCTTCTGCAAAAAAGAGAAGAAAAGATAATGTGCTCATATCTTAAGCAGACACATTTCATGATCTGTGAAACTACGACATGAACTCCTATCACTGAGAGATGATTAAACTATTACACTCTAATCAACACATTGTACCAGCCATTCCTGAGGATTAATAGCCACCATTACAGAGCCGGGGGCCACAGAAATTGATACTTTTAAAACATGATACTTGATACCACATATGATATTATTTCAGCACTTCCTCATTTATTTTCACATGAGTAGCACGTGCAATATTATTTTCTCATATTCTTAACTATTTATAAATAATGGGAATAAAATTAAAACATATGCAGTAGTTGATCAAACAAATTTATTTAACTTTCATTGTAGGGCTGGTCATGTCTGTTTTTCATTTCCCCCTTTCTCCAAGGTAAATCTTCCTTGTATTAATGGTGTCTAGAGATTGAAATGGCATACCATATTTCAGTGGCAAAGAATAAATAAAAAATATCATAATAGAAGCAAACATTATTGCTGAAATCAGATGAATATCAGACATATTTAGGCTCTAAGAAATACCTGGAGCTACCTATCTTGTAACTTGAATTCCCAGTGTTATTCAGTATCAGAGCAAGACTCAGTGCTGAATACAATGATTAACATTATGTATACAGAACTAGCAAAGATCAGAAAAATGCAGTAAGCCTCATCAAAGGATCTGACAATGCTCTGCTGCAAGGGAAAAAGGTACCTGCTCTGTGCTGAAAGAGAACAGGACCCCTGATTTCTCTGCTATGAATATTTCACAGATCCCTGATATTTCGAATTATAAGATGTGTACAAGACTATCACACCTGCAAGATCACGGCACACTTCTGGTTTTGTTTCAGCTGAGGCTGAGTGGTTTTTGGAACTCTTGTTTCTGTCACCTTGCACTACGTATTCCTAAGAAAGATTTTCCCTTTACTTTGTAGGACCAAGAAGATACCACATGGGCCTGAGCCATGTAGTCACTCTTTATACACTCCAGCTCTCCTCTGACAGCATTGTCAGTGCTCGTGTGGATGAGCAGCAGGGGATAATAGCCTAAAAGGAGCCACAAGAACCTCATCAGCCTTTCCTCAACTTCCCAGACCAAAGTCCACAGAAGACCTGCCCTGATAGCAGGTCAGGTCTCCAGAGAGGGACTTTACTCATCAAACGCCATTACCCACTGCTTTTTAGTGCCTGCAGGTGGGTAAGGCTAGGCTGGCTCTGATGACTCCCCAGGACACTGAACTTACTCTGCCATCACAGATCTACAGATGGAAAGGGAGCTGTGTTCCTGGTGCCAGAAGCCTCCTGTTCCCCACCTTGATAGTCTGCATTTGCCACCTGATAGAGCGCAGACTCTGGCTGCCCACCACGTGCAGCTGGGGGCTCGGATGCTTGGCTCTTCAGGGTCCCTGTTAAGGTCTTGTCTTGTCTCTTCATCTTCTCCAGGCCTTGCAGAGGGAATGCTATTCCCTCTCTGAGGAGTGTTTAATGAGATGATGTGCCAAAGGCAAGTGCCTGCAATAATGCCTTTCCAAATTCCTGCCTGTCAGAGGAAAAACTACTTAAGGAACTTGAAAATTTACATTAGATGAGAAATTTCAGCTGCAGTTTTAGATCTGTTGGGGTGTGGGGATTTTTTTTGCGAAATAACCTGTCTCTTTCTCTATGTTAATCATTTGTCTACACCTGGTTTTAATACGACTCCAGCTCTCCTTTGGCACAATTCCTTCTAGTAACAAGCCAAAATAGACAGATAGTATTGAATAAGGAAAACAAGCAACAGTCAGAAGAAACAAGAAATACTAAGACCAAAAGCCTTCATCGAAAAACCCTAAGGAAATATCTCTAGTAACTCCAGCAATCTATTCACCTACAGAAAAGATGACACACAGCAGCAAAGCAAGCCATCCAAACCTGCTCTGCCAATTTGCTTAGCCTCTGTGCCCATTTCAATGCTGATCTTAGCTGCCGATGCTGTAAATAAGCCTACTATTTCACATAAATACTGATTTATTTTTGTTATAAGTTAGAATCTGGAAAGAAGACTAGCAATTAATTTCACACAAAAGCTAAGGAAAGCTGCTAAAGCTATTCATTTCACAACAAAAAGCCTCTTAAGTAGAACTGCGCAGAGCATAGAAAATCCGTTTTGTGAAATGACTTCAGCATTCCAAAATTAGAATGCAACCTAAATCTTTTGAAATTCTGTAAAATTCTCCAGATGCTTCTAACTTCTCTGAAATCTTCCAAGAGGAACATTTCAAGGTTTTCTTGTTTTGCTTTGAATCAGCCAGAATACTTCATCTTGAGAGAAGTTTTAAACTTTTATATCAACCTTTAATTTCACGTTGTAATGTAAAAGTTATAAAGTAAGCAATGACAAAATGAATAAAGATTTCAAAATTAAGATCAAAACGCTTTAGTGTATTCTGTCAAAAAGCATCATTTTGCAATTATTTAAAGATTTTTCCTGCTTTTTTAAAACAGCTGCCTCAATATTTCGTAATACTTTGCAGATAAATCTTTGTCTCTGCTACACTCCAACTGTCTTTTCTGTTTAGACTGCAAGGTCTTCAGAAAAGACTCTGTCTCTTATTTTATCTTTATAGGGCAGTTAGCCCAATAGATCCCAAAATTGATTGTTGCCATGTATTACAAATAATAATAAAAAATTTGCTTATGGCTCCAGGCAACTACCACCTCCATTGAGTCCTCCATGGTAGCTGCAATTAGTGTGAGGAGCAAGAGTTCTGGTAGGAAATCTCTCAGAATCCCCAACAGTTTACCCCACTTTCTACATAACTGCACTGTATGTCAAAAAACTTCTACTTTGACAATGTAAATGCAAAGCTAGTAGTCTGACAATAAAAAGCAATAGGACCTACATTTCAAATGGCTGGATACTGTTGCTGTTCAATAAAGTGTTGCCTCAATATTGTGTAGGTATTACTGAAGAGATTTGTAAAAGATATATGTTTTTTAAAATATATCACCATGATTCAAAAGCCTGGAGAAAATAAAGTACTAAAATGAATATATGTTTGTTTTTATGTTGCAATGAATTTTAGTTGTTCATGATGTGTTACTTAATTTGTCAAAGAAGTAACAGCTGTGTTCCAAGAAATATATGTTTGAAAATAATCCAATTCAAGGAAGCATAAGACCGCACCTTGAAACAACCTTATTTTTCACACAGAAATGATACTAAAGCTGAATGTGTGTCTGTCCCCTGTCCACCCCCCGCCATCTAGGCTAAATAAGTCAGCTCTCCCTACAATTAAAAGGTCTGCTTCTCTAAAGCAAATGAAATCTCCTTTAAGCTTTCTGAAGGACAAACAGAAGGAAGAAAATGTGTGTGCTCTAGAAGGTATGGACCATATATGGAGGAGGAGAAGCTCAACACTTGATATTGGACAGACTATTTGAACTGGTACAACATAGCTGTTTTAAGAATCTGGGGAAGGAAAATTTTATGATTGTTGCAGTGGGGTAGGTTTACGGGTTTTCTTCTGTTGGCTTCCTTTTCTGAAGTGAGGAATGCTGGAGGGAGAGCTCCTCTAAACCCCGTGCTTTGCAAGGAGGAAAGAACAGGGCTAAGTGTCAGCGCAGGTGAAGGTGGGATTAGTGGGGAACAGAGATTCTCTGATCGTTCATTAATATATAGTTTCTGAGGAACCTTATGCAAATGTTACAAATGATTTTACATATATTTTATGCATGTTTATATATAGGCATGTGTATGCATGTGTATGTTTTTATATATTAATGCAAGTAATGTCAAACTGCTACAGGAATTGGAAACCACAGTTGCTCACCTCACAAGCATTTGGACTCTCTTGGTGCCCAGATAAAGAGGAAAAAATTGCAGAGTCAAAGTTTGTAGGAAAGGTAGAATATCATCCTGCAAATAATGTATTAATTCTGAAGTTTTACTAGGCAGGACATAATAACCTTCCATACACTGTGCTGTGAGCTGAAAGGACTCACCTTTCCTGTAATCAAGAAGTGACGTGTTTCTTACTCTCAACCTAAATATGACCTTGACAGCAAGTTCACTCTTCTGAAGCCAAAAAGCCAGACTCGAACAGCTGTCTCTGTAAATCCCAATATTTGAAGGATATTCACTTCATCCTGTCAAGTTTTTCTTTTGGGTGTGATTACTTGGTTCACTATTCTTAAAAATGTTCCTATCGCTGCACTTCAAATGGATGGCCCTTGGAATGCATTGTAAGCTTTCAAGAAAAATTTCTCAAAAATTTATCAATGGATTATTTTGGATTTTTTTGTAAAGAGTTTGATCATTTCAACATGGTTTACAAGTATTCCTGCAGCACAGATGTTTCCATTTCTAACCCGTGCTAGCTATTATTTTCTTTCTACAGCACTATAAATGCACATAATGCATAGGACATAATTCTTACATGTAGATTTAGACATAGCCTCTGTCACCCCAAAAGTTACCTTACTTGTTCTTGGTCATGTTGGTTACTCCTGCAGTTTGGAAACTGGGTAAGTTAAATAAAGATGTAATGTATCACAGAAGGACAGTTCAGGGAAGAGAAGGAGTGAAACTGAAAAGTGTTCTTGGAAAACACATTGAAGTAAATAACCACGGTTAAGCTGTTACAAGAGAAGATTTAAGCAGCTATGAATCAGAACAGACAACACTGCCCTAGAAGAAAAGAGCGGCCACAGAGTGACATCCCTCTTAATAAAGAAAGTCCAAAGCTGCCAAGGCAGATTGGAATTCCACTAAGAATGAGGGTTTTTGTCACTGGCTTTGAAGGGAATTACATTATGTCCTGTACACTGTGGACATAAGTAGAATTATATTAGATCAAGCCTTCTGCTCCTCCTCTTATTACAATGTCATCACAATGTTTAAAGTGTCTGAGACTGCAATGCCATGTAAAACTTTAAGCTGATTTGCCAGGTGCTGCTTTAGCAGGAGCCATATAATGCTTTTAGTTTTGGAACAGGGGCAATTATATTCATGGGACCTGATAGTCTGTACGTTCATTTTTGGAGTAGGAGAAGAACAATTTAGACACTGACTTTCTGAAGAAATTATGCACATCCCACCTGTTCATTTTATTAAAACCATGACACCTCCACAGGGGTCGGAGAGGTGGGGGGAGTATTGGTCACAGAAGAAACGACAGCTTGGTGTATCTGTTCATGCTATTGATTAAACTTCCTGACAACCACATAGGGAAGTTAATTACTGGCAGGCAAATTAACACCCTTGCAAGATAATAGAGAAAACAATAATTATATTAAGAACTCAGGGGGCTAAGTTTTCTTGGCCTTGAGCCTGAAGCTGTAAGCACAGTTTTAAAGAAAAACACCACTCTACTGCTCAGGGGCAAATGGTTTGAACCATATTGATTGAAGTCTTTATTCTTAGTGATTAAAAACCACCTTCAACTGCCAGTGAGTCTGTTCAGACTTTTCACAAGGAGTCTTTCAATTTAGATTTGAAATGAGACTCACTTTGCATTGCAATCAGTCTGTTCTGGTCAGAGAGACACAGCGTGCTACTCGACTGCCCTGTGCCATCACGCCTTGCACGCACAGTGCACGATGATCTTGCAGGGTACATGCTCTCATCCTTACGAATCAAGGAGAACAAGGCCTATTAGAGAGCAAGGTTAAGCCTGTTGATTTTATAAATTGAAGAAAATCCTCCAGCATTCAGTTTTAGTTCCAGATTTCATTTTTAAGCTTATGTCACATGCATTTGCATTGAAACACAGTAACTGGAAAAGCAGTAGTATGTCACTGGACTGTCGTAAGAGAGAACGTCTAGTGGAAACTCTCTTCACTGCAAATGACAGCTTGGGACTCTCAATTTACAGTCTGCCTGTGACGCCAGATCAAACATGGTCATCTTGCAACGTTATTTAAGACCTGGAATCTCAGCATAGACTCCGAAAGTCACTCTGGACACTATTTTTCCATTATAATTGCAAGAAGCTTCTTCCGATCAGAGTGTACATATAGCAACATCTATGTTTAAACTGACATTTCCACTTTAAACCTGCAGTTACCTTCTGCCCTTTTACTCACTTTTAGTAATTTGGAACAGGTGTAAATGAGCCATTTGGTACATTAACTGTGTTTTAAAATGTCTATCTTAGAATGCAGTTTCTCTTTTTTTTTTTTTCTTTTTTTCCCTTTTCTCCTGTACTAGAAGGATCATAAGGGCCCCTACAAACACAAACGTAATTTTCACTTGGTGATTAAAAGTCCTTGTGATAATTTTGAAAACACCATCACTGTACTTTACACAGGAGTTACTGAGGGCATTGTTTAGATCTTAGGGTTGTCATTACTGCTGGTAATAAGGGAGAAGGTTAGAACCCAGGCTGATGTCTACATCATGTAGTCAGTCTGCAGGCTTGGCAGCTGGGAAAATTTACCTTTTTACTTGTCAGCTAGGTGACTTTCATTTGAAGACAGTGAGAGGTAGTAACAAGGAATCCCATTGTGCCCACTTTCGCTAAGGCAGTTTTTAGAAAGAATTCATGCCAGAGAAGTAACAAAAATCTGTGACTTATTGGGATGGCAAACAAAGGTGTTTCTGTGGGATTCTGTGTGATTCTGTGATTTTAGAGTATGCTCATATTTCACCTGCTCTCCAGCAGGTCCGCCCCAAGCCTTTACTGATGCATGGGGTTGTTCCTCCCCAGGTGCAGGACCCTGCACTTGCCCTTGTTGAACCTCATCAGGTTCCTCTCTGCCCAACTTTCCAGCCTGTCCAGGTCATATTTCATACAGGAACATTACAGTATGCTCATATTTCATACTCTCAAAAAAAGAAAGGGATGCCTGAACTTCCTCATCTTCAGTATTACTGATATTGAATTCAGTCATAAGCTTATCATCTCCTCTATTAGAACCAGCTTTCTTCAACCCTTTGAATCCAATTCTCTTACGGAAGGGAATTTGGGAACATCATTAATTGAATCATTATAAAGAAATGGAAAAATGTAATTGAACTGAGGAACCAGGACTAAAATCTCAAAAGCAATCTATGCTGATGTAAACAAGAAAACTTTCAAGCAAGGTAACTTTCTATGTAGTGCTATACATTGACTGAAGATTCAGATCTAATTTTTAGGAGAACCTTTCAAAACTGTGGATTTCTTCAGACTATTTTAACTCAGTATGTCTAAAGGGTAACCAATGCTCAATAGCAAGACATCCTGGAGTTATTAGGGAATTATGAAATGCATTAGACCCGAAGTCCACATCCAGTGAATCCAGGGATTTAAGAAGAAATAGCTTGCAACATCAATTTACTCCAGCTAGTGTTTTGCAATCAAAGCATTGATGGAGGATGGATGCACAATGAAACATAGTTTCAGCAAATACTAATGTGAAAGTTAACATCAATTTACTTTGGCTGCACTTATACCACTTGCACTTTCTGTGATACTGAAATTTGCCTTCTGAAATATCTCTATAAAGCAGATACAGAAGTGACTGAAAAAATAAAACTCTACATTTTGAGAAGACAAACTTGTCTTTTAAAACTGTAGAGGGATACATTCCAACACCTTTAGATGATTACTTTTGTTGTTTAATTATGCCTGTGAAGCCACAAGTCCTGTAGCATAAACAGTTTTTGTGTTCAATGGCACAAGTTCTTCAAGGTCCTAGATGGCTCTGATCTATTTAAGCTGTGGCTGAACATTTAAGCACACAAGTCAAATCTATGAAGTTAATGGACTACAAATGATTAAAATAAGTACATATTTCAGTGCTTCAGCGAATCACCTTTAAGCCCAACTGCGACAGTAAAATTTCAGTCGAAATTTGTTGTAAGGGTGCTATTTCCTTCCATAGCATTTTGTATTCAAACTATATGTTTGAAAGAATAAGTTTTCAGTTCCAAATCTACTTTGAAAGTACAACTTGCAATATTTGTTGCACATCTCCTCATTCCATGCCTTTCAAGGAAATATTCCAAAAGAGATTTTGTTGCCTTCAAGGGGGAGGTGGGGGTGTGTGTGTGTAAATCAACTGCTCAGCACTTGGAAAATACACAAACACAAGGCAGCAAGCTGCCATTGCATGTGCGCTATGTAAAAATAAATGCTTGGATGGAAGATTTTACTTTCATGTTTCCAGGAGGTCTCATAAATGTTAGCAATAAAAAAATAAATTATGAAAATGCTCTTTTTCCATCTCCTATTGTTTGAGCAACCCTATCATCCATGTCCTTATTTATTTTAATAGCCTTTTTAATTTAGAAATATGAAATTAAGTTGCAACACGGACTGCTACAAATTTCTTTTAGGCGTCAATGAGCAGACCATCTTAAAAGAAAATTGCTATCACTTAAACTGTTTGAATGAATTCACCAGATTTCCAAAGGCACTCAGCAGCCAGCCACACCAGGATTATGGTACAGACAATGCATGATCGTATTCTTATCCTTGATGTCAGAGTCCAGAGCCTGCAGATGTTTTTACAGGTCTTCGTGGCTTTCATATGTTTTAGAGCAGTGGGTCAATCTCTATAAAATGCTAAATTGCCAGTCAGTCGTCAACAGAGTCGTATGTTAGAATTTGCTTCTTTGTGTGTAAACTCTTGCTAAGAGAGTCCCAAAATCAGTGATGTGTAACAATACAACATATTCACTAACATCATCTTCAACACTGCTGTAACCGTAAGCTATGGAAGTCCTACATTCTTCAAAAAATGGAGAATTTTTTCAAGGAATCTTTCAATGCACTTTACTGTGTGAAACTAATTAGCTCTTGAGTGCTTAGGTCAAAGTTTTTTCCTGAGATGGAGAGATAAAGTTTACTAACAGAATGAGGTTGAAAAGATGGACAGGTACATCCTCCTAGTATTGGTGGCAGAAGGGGTGCAGGAAAATTGGCAATATTAAAAGAACGCCACATTGAAAAGGTGGAGCAGGCTACAGGCATACTAGTGAAGATTACTGTGCTTTTATCTACCTAACACAGGCAAACTCCATACTCTGGAATCTCAGTGAAACTTCGTGTCTTGTGATAACAACAGGTCAACTAGATTATCTAGTTGTCCTTTCAGGCTACAAATTCCTGTGAAAGGCTAGTTTCATGCACAATAAGGAAGGGTAAATGAAATGCTGCTCGATTCCATTAGAGGTGATATTTTAAGGCCACATATTAGAAAAAAACACAGCTTCTTGGAATAATGTTGTCAGATAGAGCTTTGCTTATACCTTAATTCAGCCAAAGGCCTCAAGAAACTAGTAAAATTTGTTAATAAATGTTGAATAGTTTTAGTATGGATTTTTGCTAAGGAAACAGCTGCTCATTTGCAAGGGTAGTAGCTGAGTCTGGAGGCCACAAGAAAGGATAAAGGATAAACAGATGGTTCAGAGTAAACAATTAAAAGTAACTCCTGAAGTTTCTTTGAGACCTTAGTACATACTCTGATATTAAGCGCCTATGTGAAGCTCACCGAGCTAATAGTGATCGAGTATGTATTGCTGGGGGGGAACTAGAGAGATGAAAAAGGCAGTATTATTTACTGAGAGATAAATAACATACTGCTCCATGTCCTCCAAAATGAGATTCAAGAATTTAAAAGGTGCCAGAAAAGCTTGAATGAAATGAAATCTGCACATAACAATGAATGACACATTCTGAACTGGAATATGTATGGTCATCTAATCTGTAATAAATACAGTTGCTCAAAAGAGAGTTGTCACTTGGAAGTGGTAGCACACCCAAACTGCACACCAGAGTCCTCCTATGTGAAAACCAGGAAAACTCTTTGATCATAGAATGGTTGAGGTGGGAAAGGACCTCTGATCCAAACTCCTGCTTAAGCAGGGCCACCTAGACCCAGTTGACCAAAACCATGGCCAGTCAGCTTTTGGACAGAATCATAGAATCATTAAGGTTTGAAAAGACCTCTAAGATCATGAAGTCCAACCATCAACCCATCACCGTCACGCCTACTATTCCATGTCCTGAAGTGCCATATCCACATGTTTTTTGTTTATTTTAATACCTCCAGGGATGGTGACTCCACCACTTCCCTGGACAGCCTGTTCCAACGCTTCACAACTCTTTCAGTAAAGAAATTTTTCGTAATATACAATCCAAACCTCCCCTGACACAACCTGGATCCATTTCCTCTCATCCTATCGTTAGTTACTTGGGAGAAGTGACCAGCACCCACCTCACTACAATCTCCTTCTTTCAGGTAGTTGTAGAGAGCAATAAGGTCTCCCCCCTCAGCCTTCTCTTCTCCAGGATAAACCACCCCAGTTCCCTCAGCTGCTCCTCGTAAGACTTGTGCTCTAGGCTCTTCACCAGTTTTGTTGCCCTAATATCTCTAAGGAGGAAGACTCCACAACCTCTCTGGGCATCCTGTGCCAGTGCTCTGTCACCCTCACATTGAAAAAGTGTTTCCTGATGTTCAGATGGAGCTTCAGTGTTTCAGTTTATACCCACTGTCCCTAGTCCTGTCTAAGTCTCTGATTTAGACAAAGACTGAAGGATATATATCTCACATCAAAGTTATAAAATATCTATTTAAAACCTTGGTTTTGTTTAGTAAAGGACATTTTTGTTCTCAGAACATGCTATTAACATGAAACAGATCATGCTGATACTTGTGAATAGTGTTTTTCATAGTTTAAATGGTTCACAAGCACCAAATTTTTCAGAATCTGTCTCAATAATCACTGTGGCTAGAAATGCTTAAAGACCGTTTGTGACTACCAGAAGAACTGTTCAGATGGTAGTACATCATTTATACAGGGAGGCTGAAAGGGCAACGACTAAGCTGTCTATCAAAATTTTACGTGCTGACTTTTTCTTCAATGAAGTACAGACCCATACACGTGCAAGGCTATCCACCTCATCTTTCCACAAACGTCTTTATGCAAAACAGTTTATAAGTTAAAGGCAGAGATTTTCTAACCTACCTATGAGATGTGGAAGTCATGCTTTGTATATTTATTAAATCAAAAATTATTTAAATAATTCAAGGGCTAGAGAGTGGGTGTGGAGTATGTCTTACTGATGTTAATAATCTATATTTTGCACTTTCTAATAACCACACCTACTACCAATTACCTAATTGACAGATGTATGTGAAGTTTCCATTTTAGTGATTCACACACCATAGCCAAAGAGCCTTTCTTAAAAAGACAGAATTTAACTCTTACCCATTTTCCCCCTAACGTTCATGTCTGTCCTGAACAGAAGACTATACATGTAGCTGACAACTATTCAAACATGTAATTTGATGCCCCTATACAGCTTGCTGTAAGAATCCTTCACAGATTCAAATATGTGTGCTCTTCCAGCTTAACTAAAATTGCTCTTAACTAGATGGCATCATGTGCTGTTGTTCCAGCACTGAACAGTACCACATCCCATTCAAATGGGACAAAATATGGTAAACAGTACTGTGCCCTTCTGTAGAGTCAATATGCTTGTCCTAGTTTGAGAAGTAGTAAATGACAGCACGACGCCATAAATACTTGTTTAGCTTCTTCTTCAATGACCTGGATGAAGAGTTAGAACGTACCCTCAGCAAGTTTGCTGATGACACCAAACTGGGAGGAGTGGTAGATACATCAGAAGGCTGTGCTGCCATTCAGCTTGACCTGGATAGGCTGGAAAGTTGGGCAGAGAGGAACCTGATGAGGTTCAACAAGGGCAAGTGCAGGGTCCTGCACCTGGGGAGGAACAACCCCATGCATCAGTACAGGCTTGGGGTGGACCTGCTGGAG
>Ga0065711_1034798_pt1 | contig 23222 bp, 10 predicted proteins | sample Hoacrofraction12_FD_59098 | JGI IMG/M metagenome (GOLD analysis project Ga0065711, IMG submission 59098) | Hoatzin crop microbial communities from Cojedes, Venezuela - Epithelial fraction 12 v2 (version 2) | ecosystem: Host-associated > Birds > Digestive system > Esophagus > Crop | place...
GGGAGGTTGTGGAGTCTCCTTCTCTGGAGATATTCAAGACCTGCCTGGACAAGGTCCTGTGCAGCCTGCTGTAGGTGACCCTGCTTCAGCAGGAGGGTTGGACTAGATGACCCACAGAGGTCCCTTCCAATCCCTACTATTCTGTGATTCTGTGATTGTTCTTTTTTATCCTATGATACACTATGCTAGATTACCCCTCTACCTTTATATTATCACTTCTAAGAAATATCCTTGCCAACTGTAGTATCCATTTCTCCCTTCTTTAAATTTGCTTTTTGGACATTTATGCAGCCATAGTCCCATAACCTTTTTACTACGAAGACTCCTGTACTCCTGTTGGTATCAAAAGGGAACAATGCTGAGATACAAATTTGCACTGGCTCCTTCTTTAAAAATTCCCTGTATCATTTTAGTTCACTGTCGCCTTTTGGTTTGTATTTTTATGTGCACTGCTGGAAATGTGCCACAAGCTGTATTTCCAGCACATCTTCTTCATCACTTTATCCATGTGATCTGTTGTTACTTTGAAAAATGGAATAAAGAAAATAAAATAGCAATGAACTGTGTGAAAGTGCTAATTAATAAAAGCAAATGACCTCAGTAAGAACTACCTTAGCCTCCAGCATTGATTCTTCATGGGCTTGGATTCAAATGCTATTCAGAACAGCACAGAGCATCTTTCTTAGTGCCACAGCTCGTTTTCCAGCTCATCACATTAAAAGTTGTGAGAGGATATATGACCTCCTCATAATACACCTGCCTGTACTGTGCTTTTAACAGAGCAATAAGCTCATTCACTAAGGAAGAGACGCAACACAAGGCTGATGGCTTGCTCCCCCTCTCTTCAGAGGAGTAGTTCAAAAAGGTTCAGACTCTTACTCAGCTGATGCAGCCACAGCAGCTGTTGGAGCTCTTCCAAAGCACCTTAAAATGACCTTACTTCCTTGGGGTTGGGGGGTGGGGTGGGCAAGGGGGAGCTACAGCCTCATTCCAAAGCACTCATCAGCATCAAACTGGGTTTTGAGGCAGCTTGGTAACAAATATAACAGGTATTGCAGACAAATATTTTTCGAACACTAGCCTACTGAGGTGGTACAAATATTGAGCCAGGTCTTTCACTGCTCTCAAGAACCTAGTTTTGCTCTTTATTAACTCAGAAGAGCAATTCTAGCCTCTGCTTATGCAGATGTCTTTCTTACAGATTTACTTTGCACCTGCTTTATAAAAAACCCTAATCTTAATGATACTTTTGCAGTATCTGACATGACTGCTGTATTTTCCGAACCGGTAAGGATTTAACGCATTACCAGAAGGTAATTAATAAATCCTGTAACTCTACAAGTATACCACACACATCTTCCTGTAATAAGAAGCTTGAGTTCATTTTTTGTATTTATTGAAGAGCATTAATGAGTATGACTCTTTATGACATTTACAGGAAAGGTGGAACAGAACAAGGGAAGGTCTGTTTTCTGTAAACAGATGTTAGTTCATAAATATTTTCAGCAAAGACAACAGTTTTTCCGTTGTTCTCCAGAGAAGTGGGTTGGAATTGTGACTGCTAACCTAGTCCCTGTGGCTCAGTCCAACTACCTTGCATCATGAAATGTATCTGAAAATGTGCACTGTACCAAGCTGCCTGATTGCACTCTATATTTGAGCTGAAAAATCAACAGAGGCAGCCACACTCAGGGAACTAGCTGGGACTTCTGGACCTCATGAAACCCATGGGCAGGAATAGATGAGGACAAAGAGCAGGACAACTTCAAGAAGATCCAGAAAGCTCAGAAAAGATCAAGTCACATTTGAAACATTTTCCTAAGTAGAGCAACATTTCAACTACCCAAGATAGGCAGCACTATGAAAACCGTCACAGACGTCTGACCCAAGCGTGGACGCAGAACTTCATGGATCTTATGCTCTTCGCAGCTTCCCCTTACTCCATAGAGGCCTATATTTGTTCTAGCGCAGCCAACAGTGGCAGAGTTTGGGCTCTTGCCATGAAGGCGAGTGGCATGGCTTGACCATATCCACATTATTAAGCTTTCCTGGCTTCCCATAAGGGGCTTTATCCACACCGCCTGGGTGTAGAGCAAGCACTGGCTGGTCCACACCGGGGAGCATCCAAACAAGCTGGCGATAAAGACAGCTGTGACCCTGCACATGAGCCCATGACCTCTCCCTGCTTAAGTCTAGTATAGACATAGCCTGTGTGTAAGTTTACTCTGAGGTACTTTACTTCTATGTATACTTTCATTTGCTTCACTGGAATTACCCAGGCAAATAAACTCATATAGAGGCATAAAAGTTCTTAGGGTTTTGATCTATGTGCATCTTATAAGTTAATGGTAGATTATAAGCAGTTAGCTTCCAGTGCCTCACAGTGTGTGGAGGACATCGTGCAATTTGGTTTTTGTCAGTCCTCTTGCAGCTTGCCAGAGTTTTCAAATCTAACATTTTTTACTTGTCATTTAAACCTGGAAATGAATTAAAAGGAGTTAGGAGGAGGAAAGAATTCTTTGTTGAAGAAAATGTAAATGGAAAAAGTAGTATAAAAAGAAAGAGATAAAGGATATCTAAATAGAGATGTAAGAAGAGAGAAAAAACATCTGGGAGACTGACCATTCAGTGACTTCAATCCACTTTAAATTGTCAGGCAATCAATCTCACTGTATAAAATTCATGATGTTGGTAACTCCTTTCTATATAACCACCCAACAGCATAATTCATTAGTACAGTGTCAGTACCCTCCCCAACACTTATCTGATTCACTCCCTAGTCTATCTGAAATGTAATATCTGAGTTCTATTTGCACAAACACTGCAAAAAGCTATTCAGCCATTTTTACTTACACATAAACAGATTAAACCTGTGTTTTCTTGTTATATTTCTACTGCTCTTGTATCAAATTAGTTTAGTTTTCTGTGATCAAGACTCTAATACTTGTACTATGGTTGCACTTAGAAATTCCTATCCAGACTGGGCTCAGTAATGTTAGCAAACAAACAGAAGGCAAGAGAGTCTCTGAACCGTAAAAAGTTTGCAAGCCAAGGAGATGTGCCAGGCAAAGGGAAGAAGAGAGGAAGCACAACACTGATTTTAGAATGAGTATCCAACTTTGAAACACAAGAAATAACTTCCCTGCCAGTCACAAGCAAAATCAATTCCAACATCCAGGTCCCACCCCAGCGCAGAAATCAAAAGCTACTTATGCAGCCATGGAATTAGTCCAAGCAATGATACTGAAGTGAGTAATATGGACTTTGCAGAAAGTGCGTTTCAGACTGTGCTTCATAGCAAACCCAGCTTTGAGAGCTATGATCAGGAATTAGGGAATAGAATATAATACTCCTGAGTGGCAAAAATCATGCACGTGCCGTACAAGTGCTCCCCACAGTTAACCTCTGGCTTGTTAATGCTGGTCACGCAGCATCAGCTGTGCTTCCCTGTACCACATCTGTACTGCAGAGACAGCACCTCACCTCCCTGCTGAGCTGCGGCTGTGGCACAGGAGAGGTAGCACCGTAAACCACTGTAAAGCAGAATATACTCCATATTCCCTGTGTCCCTCCACACGCAGGCACATTGAATCCTCAGCACTGAAGCATGGAGCGAGAGATTGAAGCAGGGAGCCGGAGCCATGTACTGCCTGCCCCCACGGCGCTGTGCACCTGGGGATGGGAAGCCCAGAGACCCCAGCACCACTGTCGGACTCCCTCCTGGGTCCCAGGTAATAGCAGAGGGGAAGGGAGTGACAGAAGACAACAAAAAGAAGTGCTGCCAGATGGTTTATGGTACAAACCTCCCCCTTCTTTCATCTCCCTGACCTACAGTGCTGCTGGGAATGGAGGGGGCAGGGAAGAAGATGAGGCTGTGGGTGGGAAACTCACCCAGAGGAGGCTGGAAACCACTGATGCAATAAATTCTTCCCGGTAGCAAAGCATAAAAAAGAAAGATTATCTTCAGAAATCACTAAGAAAATAAATTTTGAATAGAGAAGAAATACAATAAATTCACAGGTGATTCAAAAGTAAGGGGACAACATTTGTCAGATTTTTTTTCTCATCAATCATTTGTCTGGCTTTGTTCAATGCAAGCACTTCTGCACATAGCATTTACTAATTATCTTTGGTCAGCAAGATCAATCACATAGCCTTTGTCTTTTTCTAAGACTGGTTCTGCAAATTCTTCTACTCTGCAAGTAATTTGAGAAATCTTAATTATCTATTATTAAAGCAAGCCCAGTCTCCCTGTACTTGGAATATGAGGGCTGATGCTTCCCATCAGAGGAACAGTTTCAGTTCAAAATTTCCACATCTTGCTGTAGTTTCTACATTTCGTTTTGTGACAGAAATGAGAGAAGCAAGTGTGCCCATTTGAAAGCTCTCCTCTGAAAAATTCAGGTTATAGGGAAAGTGGGGTCTCTGCATTAAATTACACTTTCTTGTCCTTTTAAGGTAGGTCTTCATACCCACTAAAGTGAGAAATTGGCTACTTTCCCACCCAAATAGGGATGGTTGTGTAGTTGTCGATGCACAAACATGTTTTGTGCATTTTCCAAAAAGGGGATCTACAGCAGCACAGGCTCCGCATCAGCCATGTCCTGGCCCCACTGTAAGGAGCCACCACAACTCCTACCTCCATCTTTCTTCAGGTTGAAGCCTGAAGTCCTGCCTGCAAAAATGAACACGTGAACAGAGGAAAAAATTATTAGGCAGTGTTCAAAAAAGCTGAAAGTCTTCACATTTGCTTCAGTGAAAGCCCCAGACAGGAAGGTTTTAAAATCCTGGGCAGCAGTTCTGGTGCAGGGAAGCCAGATGCCTGGTGACAGGTCAGTCTGCTCTGCATCCCTGCTGGTGGGTGAGGTCAGCGGAGACATCATACCCCGTTCACCAGGCGAGTGACCCCATGGAGCTCCTCACCCCAGCTCTGCTTATCTGCATCCCACGACCTGCGGAAAGCTCTTGCGCCCATCACCTGCCATTGGAGCCATCGTTTCTAGCAAGCTGGACAAAACCCTTGCTGAGGCAGACGTACCAGGCTGTCACACGCTGCGTTTCCGCACAGTTTGTCGTCCCAGCAGCTGTGGAGTGTTTTGTTTGTGGGTTAAAATGAGGAGCCGCACACTCGAGTGCCAGGGCTTTTTTAAACATTGCATTTGTGTTTCCAGGGAGGTAAACAAGAAATACGCTCTGGAGTTTCTCAGCTAGTTGCAATTGGCATGAGTGACACGCAGCAAAAGCCTGGGCCAGCACATGGCAAGTTCAGAAATCTCTTTTCAGGTTTGAAGAGACCAAAATGTTTGCTGCTCTTTTTTGTGAATAAATAACAGAATCAAGAGGTCAATAAATGATTTCTGAAGGACGCACGCAACGTTCCTGGAAGTGCCATGGTTAAGTGTGTTTCAGTGTCATTTTTTCTTCTAGTCAAATGGTTTATTTATTAAAAGGCACCACAGCTACACTGGTCACTCATTTACCAGTGCAATGCACTGACCAAGCTCCTTTGTTCAGATGCACTTGATCCTCTTAGCACTGCCAATAAACCTTCGTATGTTCTCACTGCACCTGTCCACAGAAACCATCCCAGTTAAGCCCTCACTTTTCCTAAGCACTACTTGGGAGATGACTGTATGACTATGTCGAAACAAGATCCTTTATTTTTAATCATCTGCCCAGACACACGCTGGCAGGATGCTGCATGTCTATTTCGCGTATTTCTACAAATGCAGAAAAATCTTTAACATAGACATTGTGGGCAGCACTGTGAAGTATTAAAGGGCGTGGGTAAGATTCCTGCAAGCCTTAGGGGGTAGCAGGATGTTTGACATTTCACCAAGCATTGAACTTTCTGGTAGCCTCTAAGCCGTGAATCAGTGCCGGTTGGGAAACTGTTCTGGGAAGTATCCATGCTACCTTCCTCTGTTCCTCCTCTCCTCCCTGGGACTTCCTGTGGGCTAGAAGAGTGCTAGACTAGGTGAATCTTTACTAATCCATGGTGAACCTTCAGTGCACACATGAATGAGACAGAAGCTAGCAGAATTCTCCTGTGTTCGGTTACAGTCTGTCCCTTGACCCCACTCCTTCCGGCCACAGCTGCCTGTGCCAAATTTCATTCTACCAGCCATCAAGGTCCTCGACCTGGATGGCAGCCTGCCCTCTGCGACCTTAGGCAGACAGTACTTTCACAGATCCCAGCCCAAATGGCTTCTACAGCACATACAAAAATTTCACAACAGAGCAGAGAAATAAGTCTACCTTTTCTTGTCTGAGAGAGCTCCAGAGCCACTTGGGCATCCTTCCTCCCTTAGGACTACACTTCAGGCTTCAGTGAGTGATCCCTTCTACTAACAAATTTATTCATGTATGCCTGGCATACTTAAAATTATCCTGAAGTGGGAGAATTTCTTCTTTTATGGAAAATCCCTGGCTTCCTCTGGGATCAAAAAATGGATTGTCTTATGAAAAATGCAACGTAGAAGAGGAAGGCAGTCCCCTGCAGCATGCAGCAGTGTCAGAAAGGCACTAACTCCAAAGGGCGCCTGTGTGCTCAGCACTCAATGCCGCTTGCCACAGCATTTTCAGAGTAAAGGCCTTACAGACAGGCTCCGTACAAAACGCTGCCCTGCTTCATTGAGACACGGAGGCTGGCAGGAACACCCCTAAAACAGACTGCCTTGAATCCTGGCAGCCATGGGACTGCCACCGGTTCGGAGTTCAGTGCCAGCTCCAAAGCCCACCCCAAGCAGGGCGGCAGCTTCTCTCTGAGCACTTTGCTGACACAGCAACCCCAGCAGCAGCAAGCAAGCAAGCTCATTCTTCTGTGTTGCTTCAGGGTCAGGGCCATTGACACACATTACAGTCACAGCAGCCACTGCATTGTAGATGTATATCTAGGGGCTGGCACTGTCCAAAGTCAGCGTGCGATCCATACCCTTCTGTGGGGAACCACCTCTGAGCATGAGGGGTACAGTAACAAGTCATCCCTCTCAAGAAGTAGTCATCTCTTCAAAAATCTTCTCCTTTCCTCAGATGATTCCGACTCAGAGCAGGGGAATGGTGAAATGTATCCGCTAAAATGCATTTTTTTTTCCTGAGAATAATATGGAGAGTCCAGTCTCACAAAAACAGACTGAGAGGTTTTTTTTCTTGAACTGTTGAGAAACGTTCAGAGGAAGGATCTGACTGAATGCCCTGGAAACTGAAGTAATCACCTTTTTTGTACAAACTGAGCTGCTATCATCACACTAGCAAGGTTTCAGCAATCAAGTGATAGCTTGCAGCTAAATATGACTTGATTAGATAAATAATCCGGTGCAAATGAAGCTGGGAACTCTCCTACTGTTTTATTCATGCAATTCCTACATGCAGACATTGGGTCACTGATTCTGTATTCTGATGTAAAAATGTGCAATAAAGACACACCTTGTAAAGAGCCAGTTACAGGGGACAGGTGTTAATCTTGATATTACAGGCCGATTTTCAGCAATGATTTGAAAGGTGTAACATACGCATATGGGATACCTCAGATGAATGAATCTCTAAGCACTATGATAATTTTCCAGAGAAACAATTCCAGAGGGGATCTGAGTCACCCACCCTGCTTGGCGCTATGGAAATATTTTTAAGATTTAGAAACGCAGCACAGCCTGGTTGTTAGGAAACAGTCCAGGGAGTCACTCTCAGTGCTTCACATGTGGATGTACGGCCGTCTAGCCTTTTACATGAGCGTGAAGTTGCCAGCAGACCTGAGGATGCTCCAGCCTTCCCAATGGCACTGCCTGGAACAGCGTGTGTGCTCCAAGTCACGTGCCGTACCCACCTAGCTGCACTGACCCATTTCCCCTTCCCCGTGTCTTCTCCATACTGCAGCTCCTGTGTTTTCAAACTGTGATTTAGTGCAGGTTATATAAGAAGAGCTGTACTGGGGCAAGGGGAATATTTATTTAGTTCAATATCCTGTCTCTGGCCAAAAGTCAGTGTCTAGCAAATAGTATAAAAAACCCCAGCAAGCACATGGTGGTAATTCACAGATTCACAGAATCACGGGGGTTGGAAAGGACCTCTGTGGGTCATCTACTCCAACCCTCCTGCCGAAGCAGGGTAACCTAGAGCAGGTTGCACAGGTTTTGAATATCTCCAGAGAAGGAGAGTCCACAACCCCTCTGGGCAAACTGTTCCAGTGCTCTGTCATCAGAACTCATCAGAACACTCTCCAGCCTTCAGGTGCTACATGAGCCAGAAGTTGTGTCCTCAAATGTAGTAGTTCTTCATGGATTTCTCTTGAATTTTGGTAAACTTGAAATATCTGGAACATCCTGTGGCAGAACTACTCCACAGTTTAAATTCATATTGGATGATAAACCACCTCCTCCTCTTTATTCTAAACTGACCATATAAGCAAGAGATTCCTATCTACCCTCTTCATGGCACTTATTAGTTTATAGGTTTCTGTTATACTTTCCCTTTGTTTTTCTGGTTTTTGCAGACTGAAGAATCCTAGCTTATTTGCTCCTCGCATGGAAGCCAGTGCATAATTTTGATCATTCTTGTGACTTGCCTCTGGATCTTTTCCAATGGCATTGCACATTGCTGAGTTGGGGAGTAGACTTCTGCATAGTATTCAAGGTGCAGGGGAAACATGGATTTTTTTGTACAATGGCATCACAATGTTTTGTTCTTTATTCCTTTCTTAACAGTTCTTTGCATGTTATTTAGTTTGGATTTGGGGATTTGGGGGGGGGGTTGTTTAGGGGTTTTTTGGGGGGTTTTTGTTGGTACAGAGCATCAAGCTGATATTTTCACAGAACCATGTACTACAGTCCCAAGCACTTGGCAAGAGACAGTTTAACAATGACCATATAGTAGCGACTACAATGAGGTGCTGGAGGGTCTAGGGTTTCTGTGGGCCTCCCAAGTACAAATGAATACTTCCACCCAGCAGAGACATATACACGACTATAGTACATGTGGGATGCTACATAAAGTGGAGAACAATCTGAACAGACATGTATTTGCCCATTTTGCCTTTGAAAAACATATCACATATATCTACTCTATGTATCAGCTTATACATACTTCATTCTTCTTAAAACACAAAAATAGCATAAGACATTTTGAAAAGCTAGTTCATGTACCTTTTCCAAGTTCCACAGATAATCAAGATTTCTGGGTTTATAAGAAAGTCTTTTTCCTTGTGTCAAACATGTTGCTATGTAGCAAATTCAAATACGTTACCTAAAATAGATTTTCAAGGCAATAAAATTTTTGGATTATAAAATATCACAATTCTACACACAGTCTATTTTTTCTTTCCTTAGAAGATGAAAAATGCTTTCCAAAGCAGCCACAGAAACATTCTTATTTAAAATTACTTCATGCAGCTATAACATACATAGCTATGGATTTATTCCTAATGGTTTGAGTGGACTCTGTGGTAGTCCATTATCCATCATTACTGAACACTTAAAATTAAGAAGCAGTCCAAGATTTTAAATGGATCTTCAAACTCCTCCAGCAAAAGCACCTGAACACACCAGATGATTACTTACCTGATTATATTACGATGGAGGAGACAGGACACAAGTGATTAAACACCAAAGTGCTTTTAAACACAATGCAGTTAACATGTCATTCCAATAAACGTTTGGCTGACTACAATATTTCAAAGCAGAGGACATGGCCTTCTGGTTTTGTGGATCACAGGCTCTCTTTGATGTCCCACAGCTATTCTTGCAGGGCAGGTCAGAAACTATTCCATTTTAATCCATTTTGATTAATGCCACAAAATGAGTTTTCCTGACACCGGCGATTTTGCTCTGCTGGGGAGTGATTGAAGGGGATGGGCTTTCATCCCAGCACAGCAAATCACTGGCAGCCTGCTGCAACAAAGAGTTAACCATCCTCTTCAGCAAATGAGATGAAACTGTAACTTGTTTTCTTTTAATTAACTCCTCAGTAGACTGCTCCAGGCCCTCCTGGCACCCCTCAGCTCCGAGACAATAACAGTGCTCCCAGCTAGGGTAGATTTTGGAGCACTCAGCTTTCCTGGGAGTAGCCATGCTCTGCGTGAGTTAGGTCACACTTTTCTCACGCTGTCTCAGAATGCTTTCGGAGAGACTGATTGTGGGCACAAGGCAAGTCAAACGTATCTGAAGCCATTTAGACAGACTCAGCATGTTGGTGAGTCAGGATGACCAGCAAAGATAATATATCAGCAACCCACACTGACTCCGCTGTTCATAATGAATTCCTTCCTCTGAATTTACTTTCCACTGATTACCCTCTTGGTTTTTGGAGTTTAGCATTACTGCCTTAGGACTCCCAAGTCTATTTATTTTATGTCCCTGTGTGGGCTTGGTTGTGCTTTTCCGCACAGTGTACTCCTAGACTGTGGGGCAAACCGCCAGGCTTATGAATGAGCTTTTCATGGACAAGGCTGCCATGTTAGTATCTTCATACACAACCACATAGGAACACTGCAGTGATGCCAGGAGTTGGATTCAGAGAGAAGACCGTGGTCAGGACTACAGCACAGACTGCTCCAGGGTAGGTGTATGCAGGTGGGGTCACTGTAAACACCCAGAGCCTTCTGCACACGTAGTAGAGAGGAGGTTAACGCAGTCACTGCAGATGCTTCCTGGTGGGGACAGACACCAGCCCACACCAAACAAAAATGCAGGAGAGACTGTCAGGAAGGAACTGAAGCTGGGTACTGCAGTGCAATATGTGTGCTCCTAGAAAGTTTACAAAAAGCATGGAAAATATGCTTATATGGATTCAAACTCATAGAAGAACACAGAATGGGTAGGTAAAGTGTGCCAGTACCATGTCCGGTTGGGTCTGCCACTCCGTGCAGTGAAGGGACTGGGCAGGCGGTCTGTTTGGGCATGCGCTATCGCAGGTGAATAGAGCGGGTTTTGGACAAAGTTTGTCGTTAGTTTATAGTGGTGCAAACTTATCTCCCTCTCTCTCTCTGAAGTGATGCTGATAAAGATGAAAACAAAAACAGATGCCCAAATGAAAGGATAATTCTTGTTCAGATAAGAAAATGGACAGTTCGTTATACATAAGGAGAAGTTGTTCAGCTAGCGTGATGAATTCTCCCCACAAAACAGATATAAACCAAGTGTCTGAATCTGCTTCTGGAGGCGCATTTCTGTTCATATTGACTAGAAAGAGAACCTAGATGATCAGCTTATACTATGTCTCTAATTCATTTCAGAGCTCTACATTTAGGTGAGATCCCTCTCACTGAGCATAACACAAAATCCAGTTAAGTCAACATTAATTTTCCCTGGGCTCTAGAACATCAGACAGAAACCATCATAACAGCTAAAATCTTATTCCCACCTGTAAAGCGTGAACTTCCAGAGAATCAATGTGCAAATATCATTGGTTTCAAAACAATTCATTGTTGATAAGTGGTGCAAAACACATAGTCTGCAGCACTGTTTCCTTTATATTTAGGTGACAAAGGTTCATTCTGGTCAGTACCTTTCTCATAACATACACTAAAATCACACCTGCAAATTAGGCTAGGTATCCTAAATAGAAAATGAATAATGTGAAAAGAAGTGAAGACTATAAGCTTGGTATCATTGGCAACACCATGATTCTGATTTTAAAACGTTGTAAGAGGTCTTACATTCAAGTTGCTGTCATAAGATAGGAAAAATTAATGTTGTCATAATCATGGTCTCTTTGAGATGCCAACACATAAATATTAACCTCTGCTATCTTAAACAACAGTTGAAGCAGCTATTAGAAAAGGATTAGAAAAGAGCATCAGACTCTTCAAAAGGCAGTGAAAAGCCAGGCACGTCCAGCAACCCTCCACTGCCTGTTAACACCCTGTCCAGAATCCCCAGTGGATTTGCCTCACTCCGCATGGAGACGCAACCTGTCAGACAAACGGGCCTGTCTGTCAAATCTGCACCACAATATGTCTGTTTAGTAGAGTGTGAAAAATAACTTTAATCTACATGGGTGTAGCAAAATACACTGGTGAACGTGCACATGGGGAACATTTTTTCAAATTATCTACTGAAAATCTTCTGAGATGTGCCCGGCTTTACAATGGGAGTGGTAGTCACACTAGTCAAGGAAGACGTTTTAAAGTTTAAAGATTTAAATCAAAGTTAAGACAAAAATTATTTTTTCAATCATGTAGCATCTGTGTTTCTGTAACACAGACGGCTTAAAAAAACAAGCAAATTTATCAGACTGAAATGAAACTTTAATTAGATAATCTAGTTCTACATCGCCAATATTAATTTATAAGAACACTAATACGCACTGATGCGTGGGTTGCTTGAAGGAGACTGCAGGATTCCAGAGCTGGAATCATTCCAGCACTTTGAAGTCTGATGGTCTGAAGGACTAGTTTTATTTTGGATTGTTTCTTGCCCCTTCCTGGTTTTGGGAAGAACGATGACTTGTCTGCTGCCTTTTAACTTCCTGCTCAACAGCTCAGTCAGGGACGCCAAATGAAGAGACACTGAGGTAAGATATGTACTCTACCAGCAGAAACTCATAGGAAAAAATTAAGTTGGGAGGGATCTATGGAGTTCTGTTTTCCAAATTTTTACTCAAAGATGAACTAACCCCAGTAGTAAATTGGTTTCCTCAGGGTCTTGTCCAGTCAAATCCTGAAAAGCTCTAAGGATGAGAGTTCCAAAGTCTCTCTTCACAAACTATTCAAGTCCTTCAAATCTCTCACAGTGAACCTTTTTTTCTGTATATCCAGGCAAAATTTACCTTGCTACAAATTTCTGCTGTGGCCTCTTGTCCCTTCACTGTGTACCTCTAAGAGAAGCCACATCTCCCCTCTAGCTAGTAGGAGGCAGCAGCTAGAGGGTCTTTACACTTTTCACCTCCAGGCTAGACAAATCCATTCTACTTAGTGGCCCTTCTGCAGACTGTCTGCAGTTCCTTGGCTTCCCTTTTGTTCTGGAGAGCCCAAAATCAGGCACCATACTCCATATGGCAGCAAACGAGCACTGAGTAGGGGAATGATCACATCCTTCAGTCTACCGGTCACAGTTAATCGAGCTTCAGCAGGTGCTTAGCCATCATCACCAGAATGGCCCACTGCTGACTCAGTAGTGAGTGTCAGCTTTATTAATTTTAAGATATCAAATATATCCATTTAAAGTTCAATTTTCCAGAAGCACATAGCACCATCATCACCTGCTTTCCATCTTCATTGCTACCACCATGACTACTATGTTTTTCATCACTAGTGGGTAGACTTCCAGTCTCTTCTGGAAGAGGATGTAAGCAAGACAGACTTCATCAGTTACCATTGCAATGTCCAGGGATTAAACTTTCTCTGATTCTCTGGCACTTTGATCTCTCTGATCTCAAGAGCACTTATTTGCCCTTTGTAATATTAACAGCGTTACTATCATAGAGCCATGAGCATACATCCACTTCATTTTTTCAGCTCTAACTCAAGATCAGCTTCTGCAGATGGAAGGTTATCTTCAGCAGAACAAAGATGGAAGGTTATCTTCAGCAGAATAAACAACACTCTTCTTTCTTTTTGGTGCTTTTTTTTATGGCTCACTGTAAAGCTAAAATCTATAGAAGATCTTAATTCTGAAAGTAAATAGCCACTGCTGAGTATACCAGACCCAAAGGATAACTCTGCGCTGTAGATCTATCCACACCAAAAATAGATAGTTTCCAATAAGCATGAAATCAGATAAAATACTGTGAAATTAATCATCAGATATTGCTGTGGAGGCAGTTCTGCAAAGCCCACAAAGAGCGTGCTGCAGCTAAAACCTGTGGCTCCGGGGTTCAGCCATCTCTTATCCAAAGCATAGCCTGATGCAGCCAGGCTGTATGACCTCAGTTTAGCTTTCTTAGCAGAATTGTTGTTAAAGTGACAAAAAGTACATGAGCTACAGACTGGAAAAAAAGATAAAAGAAAAAAAAATGCAAGATGAAAAAACAAGCAGAGATGCAATTGTTGAATAATAATTGGTAACAGTTAACTACTCGAGAGGAAAAATATTGAACCAATACAAAACCCTAAGAAAGAAAAGCAGAGCACTGGCAGATGGCAACTTAGCAACAGCAAGGACCAGACAGTCCCAAGAAGCAATACAGGACAATTCTTCCCCACTGGACTGATGACTGGCTGGCCAATAAATAATTGATTGATACTCTTAAACAGTGTATATCCTCCTTGGAAAATGTCTTTATGCGTGGTAAAATTACCTGAACAAGCACAATTGCAGTAGGGAGGGGTTGCATGGCTATCTTGGATAGCTTGAGACCAATACTAAAAAGCTCCAGAAGCAAATATTCTCATTCACAAAACAAAAAAATCACCACCAAACATAGGTGTTTACTATTCATCTGGTCCTTAGCAAGAAAATCATAGAAACATAGAATCATAGAATACCAGGTTGGAAGGGACCTCAAGGATCATCTGGTCGAAACTTTCTTGGTAAAACCACTGTCTAGACAAGATGGCCCAGCACCCTGTCCAGCGTGTGGACATGTGCAAATAATGCCAGTGCCCACAGAACCTTCTCAGACTATTTTAAGGGAATTTTTTCATTTTGTTTATGTTCAGTGAGTGGTTGGGAGTTCGTGGTTGTTTTTCACTACCGTCTCCCACATTTCCTCTGTGTGCCATGACTTTCTTCACTCTTCTGGATGACCAGGAAAGTGTGGTAGATGCTGTCAGACATGAACCCACAAGGCTGTGTAAAGCAATACCTTACCATGACACACATAAGGCTACTCTGCAGTCAGAAGTCTATGGCTGAACAAGACTCCCTGCTCAGCCAGGACTGAAAGATCTCCTAGGGATATGGCTGCCACCAGCTCATGCTGGAGCACTAATGCAGCCTTGCTGCCAAGAGTTGAGACACCTTAACTCTGTTTACAATACATAGTTCATGGCTAAGCAAAAACAAAATGTTTTTATAGCTCAGTTCAGCATGGAATTTCCAAGACATCTTCCTCTTTCTGACCTTTACTTACAGAAACATGATGGCTTGTGAAGGCACAACCCGCTCAGCGCTTCCTCAGGGAGGCTAGTTTCCGTGGCAATAGGTGTTTCTGTTTCCTATATTCTTCACCATTAGAGGAATTGAATAGTAAGAAGAGGACTTTCCTTTAGTCATGTGAATGCTAACGAGAAAATTGTCACCTTAATTCCAGAAGAGCACTTTTAGCAATGAGTTTTGGCATTTTTTATAATGACTTAATGTGGAATCAATAATCCTCATTTCCTACTGCAAAATTGCTTAGCTGTTGTGGGGTTTAACTCCAAAAGCATATATGTTTCTTGTGGGAATGGCTCTTCCTTACAGTTTTCATAGCAGTTTAGTTTTATAGTGTGCTATCTCGATGAAAACTACGAAGAAAGGCGTATATTAAAACATTATTCTCTCAATGAAATGCAATATTTTGGGGAGAGAAACAGGGCATACTTTCAGTAGCAGTGGGTAACAGTTTTTAGCAAGATATTTAATAACTTCCCTAAAAAGAGAAGCAGGTGTGTAACCTGGCATTTTGCTAGGTCAAAGCTAATATAAATGTTACTGTTATTCCAACTGTTGCAAGTTCATTAATGAGCACAAGTTGCCATCCACTTGATTTTCATACAGTTCCCTGGTCATAAAATTATTTTTTTAGTTTACAGACAAACAAGCTTGCTGCTTCATATATAACTCCTCTAGATGTGAAACAGAAGAAGAGTTCCCTGACAAATGTGTTAGGTAGATCGCACTCAGTTCCTCCAGCACAGTATTCACTGTTTTACTAATTCCTGTCATAAGCTGCAGCATTTTCCTGACAGAATCATAGAATCATAGAATCATAGGTTGGGAAAGACCTCTAAGATCATCAAGTCCAACCGTCAATCCAAATCCCCCATGCCTACTAAACCATGTCCTGAACTGCCATGTCTACACAGTTTTTGAACCCCTCCAGGGATGATGACTCCACCACTTCCCTGGGCAGCCTATTCCAATGCCTGACCACTCTTTCAGTAAAGAAATTTTTCCTGATGTGCAACCTGAACCTCCCCTGACACAACTTGAGGCCATTGCCTCTCGTCCTGTCGTTAGTTACCTGGGAGAAGAGACCAACACCTGCCTCGCTACAACCTCCTTTCAGGCAGTTGTAGAGAGCAATAAGGTTCCCCCCTCATCCTCTTCTTCTCCAGACTGAACAGCCCCAGCTCTGTCAGCTGCTCCTCATAAGACTTGTTCTCTAGACCCTTCACCAGCCTCGTTGTCCTTTTCTGGCCATGCTCCAGCAACTTAATGTCCTTAAGACATTGACAGACAGCTACTGTGTTCCCACTTTCAAAATAAGAGGCAGCAAGAAGAGAGCTGATGTGTACTGGAGGCGTAGTCAGTCTCTAGTGATATCGAAAGGTCCAGTTTCGATGTTCTCTGCACACACTACCTTCTGGTGGGCTTTAAGGACAAGTTCCTAAGGCAGAGATCGTGCCTCTAGTAAACATGCAGTGAGTAAGAGAGCACAGGATGTTAAAGGATATTCACAATAAAATGTGTTAACACCAAGGCTAAATGAAACAGCAGAGCACTGTGGAACTTTTTAATGTCCAAAACAGCAGTGTGTGAATGCCTGGCTAACTACCCTTGAAAATAAAGTCAGTCAGAAGTATCGTTCCCTTTGTTGACAAAGAAATTAATTTAGAGGATCTGCATTTCCCTTGCAACAGCTGTTGGCAAAACAAGTAGTCTTGTGGTGGGTGACACACTGAACGTCAAAATCTTCCACTTGGTTGGGGCCAAACTGAAATGACTTTCATCAGTGTCCCAGCCAGCCCCCAGTGGGCAGCACGCCATCCCCGGTCACTCAACAACAGCCCAGTTCCCAGCTGAGCCAGTACCCTGCCCTGTACATCGCCCTTTTCCCTGACTGATGGCTGCACATGTGGGTGAGTGAAAATGCAAGGAAAATAAGTAAATCGGTAGAGAGAAATCATTTGGGACAGATCGGAAAACAGAGAATACCCAAAGAGAATCAATTCTCTTCTTTGTTTGTCAAGTAAGCAAAGCCACTAACTCAGAAGACTGCTGAAGCAACTGTACAAGTTTCAGTTTTTCTGGGTTTGAGCAGATTCCTTGTTTTGGCTTTGCAATGGTATGAGGCCTTTGAGTTTCTCTTTGAGATCAGCATTCGAAGCAAGCCAGAAGCTCAGAATCACCCTCAGCTGGAATCAATGACATTTTCCGAGCTTCAGCAACATACTTGGTATTACTCAACACACACCCTAACTGAGCAATCTTTCCCCAGAGAAGGGAGAGATCTATCCAGTCTCGTTTGTTTTCAAGCAACATTTCATACCATGTTCTCAATTAATTGTACTAACACAATTTTCATTGGAGAATCTTGGGTAAATTCAGGTTTTGATTTCCATCAGGCTGTATTTCAGTCCCTGTAACCAATATGTCACTAGAAAACCAAGGGCAAACAAGAATCTAATGCTAGAGAACTGAGTTTTCAACTACATTATATGAATTCATTACACACTTTTAAATACCTTCTTCCTTACAGAGTGTTTCCTCCCTCAATATTTTACATATTTCTTTCTCAAAATTTGCAATTCGCTATTTGGATTTATATCTTTAGGAGAGAGAGGTATACGTTGTTTCAGATTAATATGAGTGAAGTATCGAGTTGAGTGAAATATAAAATGTGATTTTTTTTAATAAAAAAGGATATTCAGCTGTAGATATTTTGTAAAGGAGCATATCCACAATGCCAAATAACAACAGTATAAGCAGATATTTCATTCAGTAAATCAAATAGCCAACAAAACTCTGTACATACCCTAGAAATTTTCTATTTTTGTGCCTAACTTTGAAATTGTTTACAGTATTCTCATTTCAAGGTATTATTCAAGACCCAAATATACATCCCAAATACATCCTACAGTACACCTCAAAGACCTGCAGACCTGATTTATTTTTAATTGGACACACAGAAGGAAGTTGATTCTGCAGCCAAACAGCAAATGGAAAATACCAATACATCTATGATATCCGCTTTAAAATAGGGTGATTGTTCAAGCAAACAGTTCACATAAGTGTGGTCACTGACAATGAAATTTTTCAAGCTCTTGCCTGAATGTCTGCTCAAATTAAACCAAACATTTCCATAATCCCTATCTCCAAGGTAGGCATGACAAGGGGAGACATGCTTTTAAAATATTTGCATCCCAAATATTTTTCTGATTTTCTTACTGTTACAACATTACAAGCAACAATGCTGTGTGATTATCATTAAAGTTGTTCTGAACATAGGCAACAAAAGATCAGAAATTACATTCATTCTTTCCCTTCAGTGTTGAATCTCTGTGGGAACAGTTACATCTGAATCTTCACCAAAACCTTTAGCTGGCCTTAGGAGCAGAGTATTTCATATCTGTACACACTGTAAATCATTCCTGTCTTCTTAACCGCATTATTACCATATTCCCTCAAAGGGCTTGCTAGTTATTCATATTATCATCAATAACACTGTGCATCTGGTTAGAAATTATCATGCTTTGGGAATACAAATCTTATGTACAAAATTTTGCTCAGGATATTTTGGCCATGTGATTCAAAATTAATTCATAATGTTGACATATGGCTAATAATTTATGATCAGTGCTTTTTTGTTTATCCCATTAGGTTCTACAGTTACAGTATACATGTATATTTGTGTGTATTTTCTGAAATAATTTGTTGCTTCTATTCAGTATTGGCCATTTAAATGAAATATGCAAATTTAACTTTGCTAATACTATTGGATTTACCTTACATAAGGAAAACTGTCTTAGCTCTGTTCTTTGTGTTATCTCTAGTATAACTATTGATTTGCAGTAAATAGCATATGTTTCAATTCCAGACCCTAGCAATCTTCACCTCAAATGCTTGGTAATATTGATCCTCCTCCGTGATTGTTTTGCCCATTGGTTTCCATCAGTCTCTAGTCTTGTCACTGAAGGTCATTTTCAGAACCATTTTCTTAATGAGAAAAATTCAATAAAGTCATCTGATAATTCAAAGACAATTTAAAAGAATGGGTTTTCAGAGCAGGAAAATGTCACTGGAAATGTGAAGACCACTGAGTGTCATTCAGGGCCTGCTTCAAGTGCTCAGCTCCTCTAAATCTAAGCCTTTAAATATGTTGGTAGAGCAAAGTGGAGATGAGTCTCACTCCTCTACATGAAAAGCCAGAGGAGTTTGCAGTCCGCAGCATCACAGGTGCGTAGGTAGGAACTAAAAACTGTTCTGGTCAGAAACTGGCCACCAACGGATTCTCGTTACAGAGCTTCATTTTGATCCTGTAGATTTTTTATAGTTTTAAGTTGTATTTTTGTGTGATTACTGAATAATAGAAAAAAAGGATATTACTAATTACCGTGCTTTAAAGTGACAATAACAGTGTAACTGTTACTAATAACAGGCGACTGTTACTGATAACTCGGGTTGTTCCAGAGACCTTTTCCTGTGGGTGTTTTGAGAGCTGGTATGCAAGGACCCTGGCAAAGAATCCGATCAGAGAAAACTGGCATTCACCCACACTAAGTTTGCAGCTGTCTCTATGCCAGCATCAAAGCACTGCTTTAACAAGACCAAAAAGGACAGCAGGTCTGAGTGGCAGGGTGTACTCATCCTAGCCCTGGCCAGCAGAGCGCCTGCAATGAAAAGAGCTATTATGGGACACTTTCAAGCCAGCATTTATAGTGTAACTCTGCTAACTGACTCATGTTCTCCTTTCAAATACAGAAGAACATTTTAAAAGCAACTTCACTCAAAATGCCAAAAATCTGTAGTCTGTTTACTGCTCTGGTTATTGGTTTTTAACAATGCCAAAGGGCACAGACACGTTTCCTAACTACTGAAGCTGGTATGTCTTATGAGCCACTTACACAAAGTGCAACTTTTGCTGAGAATGTCAGGGTGAAAGGCCACAGTCCTGTCCGACCATGTGCTGTGCTGGAAAAATGCCTCATCTTTTTTCTTTCCAGTATTGAACGCTGCTCTAGTACTACTGCTGTGCAGTCAGACATGGTGTGTCTTCACAAACTTGTCCTGCACATCTTTGGGTCATTTGTCCTGCACCTCCTGGTCGCTCAGACTGAATGGTTCAACATGGCAGCGCTTTCCTTTCCTAACACCTTGCTCACTGGCCTGTCAGCTCAGCTACTTGGGCAGAAGCCTTTAATAAGCAACCTTTGTGCCACAGCCACAGACTTTTAGCTAAGTCTCTTCTGGGGAAGCAAGGTCTGTTTTGTTGGTTTTTGTTCAGATGACAGTGGGAAAATAGCTCTTTCCCTCACTCTCTTCCAAATAAGAACCAAGAAAAGAGCAATGGACTAATGCTGGCAGTGGCATGGTAAGGATGGGGTCTATTGGATGAAACAGAGAGTTTGTTGTGTACAGTACTGGTAGCAAATTTCATTTTCTTTACTACCTACAAGTAAACACATTTGTGTGTAAGTTACACAGTTTCCAGTGACTCTCCTTCAGCAACAATAAAAAGCCTCTGTTTGATTTCTAGGAAATGCCAAAAACAGTTCATCTGTGACCTAGAATACCTATATAATGCCCCAATTTTTAGGACTATTAGGTAACACAGATAGTGGTAAAATTTTGAATAACATGAGAAACATTTCAGTTCAGCTTGTAAGGTTTCTACTATGCATAACCTTTGTGAAAGCAATAAAACAAGAATTTAAGCAACCCAACTGCATGTTTTCTCATCCTCCACCCCTAGCAAATACATGGCCGCTGCACACCACAGACTGGGCCTGAAGATCGATCTGAAATCTGTCTCCTAGAAATGCCTGCTTTCTTGCATTGATTCACCAAACATTCCTCAAATTTCCCTCTGCTGACCCATTGCCAGGAATGCTCAGATTTACTGAGGAATGCTCAGTAAATCTATGCAAGAAGAACTTAGCTGTAAGGAAGATTCACTAAAAGAGAATCACTTGAGTTTTAACCACAATCAGGACACCCGTGCACTGTGTTGTCCCCATGTGCACGCTGTTAGTCATCTGAAGCTCTGCAGCATGCTTGGAGGGTGTCTGTGCGAGGGAGCTGTGGAAAACCAGCAGAGTTATCATTGCAAAATGTGTCTGACAGCGTACAGCAGAGATAACAGCAGGAGATGACTGGCTACCCAGTGAAAGAACAGCCGCAATACTACATGGAATTGCTTTACTTCTGTTCTTTTGGGATAAACGTGGCACCACGATGATGTTCACAAGTGGATTTTGCTGCTTCAGTTTCTTAGTTTAGTGCCTTAACATCCCCAACCATATGAGCTGGAGCTCAGTGGCATGCTATTACTAATAGATTCTGGGTTGAAGATAATATTAAAACTTATTTGGTGCATCTAAAAGAACTATAGATTCACACGCATACAAACACTTCTTCACTTCAAATCCAAACCTGGACTACTCTGTACAAGTCATTCTTCTCCAATAAGCAGAATATTATCATATATATATTATGCACCAACAAATGCATTTTTATTGGTAAATTCTTCCAAAATTGTCTAACTTTTATCCTGTAAAACAAAAAAGCTTGAACCATTTGACGTAGAAACTTTCAAAAAGCTTGGTTATATTTCTCTTTCCAATACCATTTTTCTTTTAACTATATTTACATTTAAAATTTAAAGAGGTAAAAGCAAAATAAATATAAGACTTCTTTAATTTTATGTCAGCTGAATTGTTGTTTTGTAAATTAAATTATCTTTTGAACAAGTAGCAGAAGCACAGTTTCCTGAGTTTCTTATTTGACTTGAGAGTCAAAAAGTCAGTTCCCAACACAGGTGAACCCATAAGCATTTTGTCATTCCTGAAGAAAATTCGGAAAGCCATGGTCTCAGATACCTCTATAGACACAGCATCTCTAATATTAACACTATTTTCTGAAACAAATTATGAACCATGAATTTAAAAGGTGAATTTCCAAACATTTTAACTATATGTGTTAGGAGATACATTTAGTCTGTATTTGTTTTTTTATACTGCAGTTTTCTGAACAGAAAACGAGAACTTTCATAAAATATATGTTAAACTGAAAGCATTTCTTGCAATTCAGGTGAAGAGATGCAAAATATTTTATGGTATGGCTGCTGGAAACAATAGATTTCCATGATATTTTCTTACATACATAATTTATTAGCATATGGAAGAAAAATTATTATTTCTAAACACTCTTGCTTCATCCTGCTCCACAAATAGATTAATTCTTTTCTAGCAGGATATTTGAACAATACTTTATTGCAGCTAAAACTTTAAATAACACCAGTGTGATCAAACCTGCACTATTCATGCAAAGAAGGTAAATTATTATCTCTTCTGCATTTCATCAACAGAGTTTTTCACTGGAAATTGTTCTCTACAAGAACGAAATAATTTTCTTTTGGGGTGGATATGATCAACTGTAGGCTGTGAGCATCATGTTTTATTATTATTCTGTTTTATTAGGGATAGAAAAAGGTATGGTACACATAGAATTTTTTATGATAAAACTGACAGGCTATATTCTCAGTATCAAGCTAAACTCTTCAACTACAGCTACTTTTCTCAAAGGAGCCTATGATTAAACTGAAGGCCAGTTCTAATCAAAAAATCTTAACTAATATGATCATGTGTTTGGGGGCCCAAGTTATAAAGCCCTCTTAAGCATGGAAAAATTTAATTAATCAGCTTTAGAGAGCCTAATGAATTTGATTTAAAGCAAACTCATAAAGGGTACCTAGGTGCAAAATGTCTTTCTCCCACAGATGCACATGAAGAAATTGCAAGCACTATGAAGTAAACCAGGCTGTGGCTGCTGATTTCTGATGAAAACAAAATCACACATTGCACCATGTTTTAACAGTAAACATCTAAAATGAAAGGCCCCCCAACTTCCCCACCATAAGATCATACCATGGTCAAGTTTTCGGTCTAGACATGCAGATAACACATGCACACAAGGGCACTCTTCCTCCTCTACCTGGCTGAAGTGACAGAGACTCTAGTACCATAGAATCATAGAATCATAGAAAGTTTTGGGTCGGAAGGGACCCCTAGAGGTCATCTAGTCCAACCCCCCTGCAGTGAGCAGAGACACCACTAACTAGATCAGGTTGCTCAGAGCCCTGTCCAACCTGGTCTTGAATGTTTCCAGGGATGGGGCCTCCACTACCTCTCCGGGCAACCCGTTCCA
>Ga0065711_1007446_pt1 | contig 23221 bp, 18 predicted proteins | sample Hoacrofraction12_FD_59098 | JGI IMG/M metagenome (GOLD analysis project Ga0065711, IMG submission 59098) | Hoatzin crop microbial communities from Cojedes, Venezuela - Epithelial fraction 12 v2 (version 2) | ecosystem: Host-associated > Birds > Digestive system > Esophagus > Crop | place...
AAAAAAAAAAAAAAAAAAAAAATCCAACGCATAGCTGGACAGCTATTCCTGTGCTGTACTGCGGCAGCATCAGTTCACCCACCACACATGACTTTAACTACGAGAGCTTCTTCCAAGATAATGTCTGTCTCAGTGAGAATGAATGCCTTATCCACAGCAAGAAGTGCTCTCTGAGATGCCAAACTGTTTGGTTGCAACAGACAGACGATAACCTCACATGTTCTATATTACTATGCTCTGAATTTCAAAAAACTCAAGAAAAACTACCTCTGTTTCTCCCAGATGCCTGAAGATCCGTGGACTGATTAGCTAAGAGTTGTTTTCTGGGATCAGCTGTTTCTTGGAATTCATCAGCTAAGGGAAGATAAATGCAAAGAAGATAACGACCTTGAAGAGATGTACAACAGAAGTCACGAGGTGGGACTTGCACGGCATTATTCACTGGAACACCTCTAGCTACACAGAAGTCAGAGCATATTACCTCTTCACTTTTAAAAAATTTATCCTGATACTTCTTGAAATATTCATGCATGACTGACAGCAGAACCGAGACAGTTCCCACCAGGACTTGACTTCCTCTGCAGCAACGAGGTTGCCTACCCTCTGCAGGCAGAAGAAAACTCTACCACAGAAAGTGCTGATCCCCTGGAAAATGGGGAATGTAGCCCAGCTGTTTGCATAAGTAGCTTCACAGGAAGGCTAAGTTGTTCTGCCATACTGAGAGTGGAAGAAACTTCAAGAAGCAGTAGCATTGCCACAGCTTATAGGAGAGTCTCAACTGCCACTTTTTTGACAAGAACGTTCCCTCCAGCATTTGTGAGTGTGGCAAAAAAAAGGTGAGTTCTTGAGGTGACAGCACTGTTCCCGTGACAGCCTAAGGACACAGGCAAGGCAAGATGTGTAGGCATCCTCAGGGGTGAAACAGAAATCTGAGTATTTCAAATACATAACGGTCCACAAGCCCAAAAGCTCATCTAAGTTTCCAGGTATGTTATGAGGTCTAATGAGATACACCATCTGTGCTTGCAGATAAAGCATTTGTGCTTGCCTGTAGCTGCTACGCACGCGCCAAGGCAGAGCGAATACAGGTCACCCTGTACAAGACTCCTCAAAGCTTCGCGGGCCAAACAGGACTGTCCTGCAATTTCGGCACCCAGCAATATCCCTGAAATCAACACATAAAACATCAGCTATGCTTTATCATCATTGCTTCTACGTGTCATCCCTACTATACACTGTTACAGAGGAAATTCCCAGGAGACATTAGCGCAGAAAATACGAGCTTCACAGGCCAGGCAGGAGCAGATGAAGACAATAAAGACAAAACATTGGGATTTGTGAAAGAGACGTAAAGACATCTGCAGCTAAAGTGGAGAGAAACCTACCACAGAGTGCTAGGTGATGAAATACTGGCCATAGATGATGAGGCCGACAAAAGAGATCCAACTAAGCTTTACAACTAATACACAACATTTCTCTCCTGGAGTCCTGGTGAACAGCAAGCTGAACATGAGCCAGCAGTCTTCCCTGGCAGCATACAAAATGGGTAATATTTTGTGCTAGAGGCTATCCCCCTGTGCTGAGCGCTCACTAGACCACATCTGGAATACTGCATCCAGCTCTGGGCCCCCAGTGTAAGACATTAATAAAGTGGAGTGAGCTCAGTGAGGGCCATCAGGATGCTCAGGGTGTTGGACCACTTACCCTGTGAGTAAAGGCTCAGGCAACTGAGTTTGTTCAGCCTGCAGGAACAAAGGCTTTAGGGAAAACTAACAGCAGCCTGCCAGTGCCTACAAGGAGATTACAAAGAAGACGGAGCCAGGCTCTAAACAGCGATGCACGGCTGCAGGATGAGACACAATGGGGTTAAGTTGAAACAAGAGAGGTTCAGATCAGCCGTGAGGAGAAACTTACCATGAGGACAGTCGAGCAGTAGAACAGGTTGCTCATAGGGACTGTGTAGCCTCCATCTTTGGAGGTTTTCAAGACCTAGCCTTGGGTATTCATTCAGGTCTGACTTCATAGTTAACCCTGCTCTGAGCCTAGACTAGAGATCTCTCGAGGTCCTCTCCAACCTGAATCATCCTATGATCCAGAGCTTAGACTGTGTTCATAAGATGCTATGGTTTGTAAGAAGCTTAGAAGTATACTACTTTAAGCCAGACAACCTGACTCTAATAGTGACCAGCAGCAAACCTTCAGCAAAGTGCTAATGACTAAAGAAAATATACAGCGATCAATTCCCTGCTATTCACCTCATCAACAGCTCTTTGTCTTTATCCGTTCCCATCCAGCTTGGCAATCAGTTGAAAGATTTCTGAAGTTTCACCGTTGCCTTCGCTGTCAGCATACATCTGGAATCATCTCCAAAATTAACTTACTCTCCCATGTAGCATGTATCCAGGTAGGAAAATTGCTTAAAATAAAAGAGGCTGTGAGACTGACAGAAGAGTGGGATGACAATGTGTATGAACTGGATGTTACTTCATGGAATTTAGATGATTCTCTACTCAGTTTGTCTACTAATGAACAGCTAGTAAACAGAATTCACAAATTGCATTGAATGTCTAACTCATTTCTTTTATAGTTTACCCTTATATAACTCTTTCTTCAGAAAACAGAACAGACCTCTGGTGATGAATGAGGATCATGCAGGAGACAACCCCCTTGCTGTAACAGTTGGAAAGGGTTTAGCAAATAAGCTAGGGAATGCTCAAAAGAGCAAACATCTAGGGCTAAGGGACTCCACTGATTTCCTGGAGAATGTGTCAAAGCTATATTTTGCAAATCACATAACCAAACTTTTCACAGACTATTTTTTTGTTATGATGTGCAACTTTCAAAGAAAGTACGGCCAACGCAAATAAAGGCAATAGGGGCTATGGTTGGAAGACACAAAAAGTTACATGCAAGCTAAGTATTCTAATATAACTGGGTCTTAGGGTCAAGATGGACAGCCAATTAATTGTACTCCTCTGTGCTTTAAGATTAAACTCAGCCTCTTCATACCTTAGGAATGTTTTAAAAATAAACTGATGCTGGAAGCACCACTTATAAATATCATGAAAAGGCCCACAAGGAAATTATTCAGAGATCACTGTGAAAAAAGATTTTTAAAGTGTAGTAAATAGGAACTATAGCCACAGAAAATTCAATGGGAATTATAAAAGTTTGAGTGAGTAGCTCCTTAATGGCATAAATTCTGTGAAATAAAGTAAGTTCTGAAAAAAATCTGGAGAGCTGATAATGCAACTAAAGTCTGTCAGTGAAATATATAGATGGGAACAGATTTAACCCTAATTCTTAGATTGGGTTTTTTTAGGTGGGTTTTTTGTTTGTTTGAAGTCTTACTTTAAGAGAACTTATGCACATATGAAGCTTCTGATTGGCATCCTTTAGGTGTGACAGTCTAATACTTAAGACAAGTTAGGTCTGAAAATGTTGTTATTAAATTCACAAACATGACTGAAAGAACGGACAGGTTTTCAGCAGCTCCTGCTGCTTTTAGAAGAAACCACCAAACCAAAGCTCAATGAAGGTTAAGTAGATTTATTTGTTTTTTAACCTAGTAACATTATTCAGGCTATCTGAAATGTTTCATGCAGCCAGGTAAGGAAAAGGAAGATAGCTTTTTCCGTTCTTCTAAAGATGACTTTCAAAAGGGGTGCAGGGTTGCACGTAGCTCTTTAGACGCTAAGCCTGCACGGCATGAAATCTGCGAGTTTGCTTTTAAAGAGAAAAGTGGAGCAACAGATTTCATCACACAGCATTATATTGACCATCACACTAATGAAGATCTGTAGATTGTTATATTCATTGAGAATATTAGCTACTTAAGCCAGAAGAGTAAGTGACAGTAGTAATGAGCTGTCATCCTCTGCACTGGTTGGCACTGCATGAGGAAAGGACATTCCGCTAATATCTTGCGTCTACTTCCTGGCCACAAAGGAGCAGCAGAATTAGAAGGAAATATGCTTTTCTGCATTCCCTTCTGTTTCTCAAGTTTAATCTTCTGCCATTCCACTTTGATTCTTGAATTTGATCTCCTCCTTCCTCTCCCCCTTTCTACCTAGCTCCTTATTAATTTCACCAGGCCCCTCACTCAGGTTTCTGCCCTATCTAGTGCAGTCCACGTGTCTCTCTCACACACAACTCCACCTTCCCATTATCTTTTCAGACAATTACAATCTTCCCTTCCAGGAGCCGCCTCCTTCTGAACCTCCCTTCTTTGTCCTAGAAAGATATTCATCCCCTCAGGACCTTTAATTCTTCCCCTTATTATCTCGCTCTGATAAATTACTGCTTGGAGACACTAGTCCCTGGGTACTTCTACAGTCAGGATCCTCTGCTGATTTACTTCTTGTTGCAGGATCAAAAAGGAACTTCAGGAAGCGGAAGATTTCCCTGCTGCCACTAAGCAGTATCACTCCAGAGCTGACAGCAGATTGCAAAGAGAGAGAGAGAGAGAAAAGGCAATTATTCAGGACAGAAACAAATGCCTACATATATTTAAGTGTCAACTTAACTTGAAAGTTTTGCTAAAAATCTTTCTGGTGCTGTTGTGCCGTTTTGGCCGCTGTCACAAGGCAAGAACTGACAAACATTATGTCACTCCTTCAGAAAATCTGCACAGCTGCTGGAACAAAGCAAAGATAAGAAACTGGTGGCAGCAGTACAGACAGCTGTTTACAAAGACAGCACTTAATCTAGATTGGTGCCTGAAGCCTTACCTTCCTGACAAACCACTGACTTTTCTATTTCAAACCCAGTCTTGCAGCAGTGTTTGGCAAGCTTCTTTGAATTTTGGAGAGAACCAACTGCATTCTGTGACTGCCTAAAAGGTAATGCCTAATTACACTAGTTTGAAGCGATAACAATAAAACTTTGATGAATCATACAACTGGTTCCAAGTTTATCTATGCCAGTTGCCAAGTAGCTCTTTTCAGTCTTCCTTTGATCAGTGAAAGTGACCTTGCTGTCCTTTTCATATCAACTGTAAAATAAGCTTGCAATTAGTTCTTTAAAGTTCAAGTGATTCTAACGAAATCTCTTATGACCATAAATGCAAATTAATGCTTTAGTTCTACATCTTGATAGTTTAGGGAATTTGGATTGTTCTCTGTCCCAGATACACTAGAGTAGGGAAGAAAATATTAACAGGACCAAAAACACTGGGATAAACACAATAGCATGTCACCAGAACTAGCAATATATTTGTGCCTATGTTAATTAGCAAAGATTATGAAACAAGAGTACAACAGTTTTTTAAAACATTTGATGAAAAGAGCACAAAAACTTGAATTATTTCTACATAAGCAAAATTTATAGGCAGCTGTTCCTAAAAAGATGCATGTTTCAGCTCTTCCTTTCTCATTAAGTCAAACAAGAGTTAGATAATAGAGCTGAAAACGATTTTGGTACCAACGTATTTATCGTGTTTCCCAGCACATCAAGCTGTCAGACTAACAATTAGTTTCATTTCAAATTAAACCTGACAGGCAGTCCCTTGGTGAAAGAACATGGGTTAATTTAACTAAAACACATACCCCTTCTATTTCAAAATGCCTCCTTGATCAAGCATACAGCTTTTGCGATGCTTTTCCTGCTAGGTGGTACTGCTCTGCCTGTCATCCCACAAATTCTTACTGTGGACACAGCAAACCTCTAATTTACCAAAACAAAGATTTCCTCCCCTCCCTAAAGCAGCAGACATGAAATCTGGATTTCGACGTTCCAATCACTCACTAGCATAGCCACTAATAATGTATAAAAACAGAACGGGAGCGAGAACTTCCACTTTAGCCTGTTAAATGAGGATGACCAAATCCTCTGAGGAACTGACACCTAACAAGCACAGTAACCTCTATACTTCATTGCTTATCCTCAGACAGATTCTTCATCTATGCGTGCCCTTACCCTTCTGCAACAGAGGTCTATAAAGTGGCTCCAGGATCGAGTAATAACAACCAAAGTAACACAGTGAGGACACTTGATGTTTAGCTACCAGAAACCAAGGACACTGAAAGACAGCTGTCTTCCCATATCTAAGTGAAAATAAACACTCAAAGAAACGCCAGGAAAATTAGCCTTGAGGACTTGGTATTTTTAATTCAGTATCAGCCAGCGTTCCCTCTTGTTCACAGGCTCATCTTGCCTCAGGAAGAGGTGTCAGGCACACAACAGTAAGCAAACTATACAAGAATCTGATTATAAGGAAATTTCTTCCCAGTATATCACAAGGAGGCTGGCATTCTTGAGGAAGATAGTTTATACATAAATGAGACTATAAACATTGCTATTGTAAGTCTTTCTTTTTACCCTCCAAAGCTCTCCTTTTCAACGACATCAAGTTTCTAGGTCACACGTGCTTCAGCCAAGCATTCTTTTTTTGCTTGGACTTTTAAAAATACAGTTATGAGATATCCAGTGGTTTGAGATTTCACTCCACAAAACAGAAAACAATATAATTAAAGTTCTACCTGTAGACACATAATCACAGAATGGTTTGGGTTGGAAGGGACCTTTAAAGACCATCTAATCCAACCCCTGATTCCATGGACAGGAACATCTTTAACATTGCTTCAACTGGGTTGCTCAAAGCCCCACCCAACCCAATTTTGAACACTTCCAACGATGGGACATCCACAACTTCTCTGGGCAACCAGTTCCAGTGCCTCACCACCCTCACAGTAAAGAATTTCTTCCTTGTATCTGATCTAAAGCCACCCTCTTTTTTAAAGCCATTGCCCCTTGTCCTGTCACTACAGGCCCTATTAAAAACTTTGTCCCCACCTTTCTTAGAAGCCCCCTTCATGTACTGGAAGGCTGCTAGAAGGTCTCCCCAGAGCCTTCTCTTCTCCAGGCTGAACAACCCCAACTCTCTCAGCCTTTCCTCATAGGAGAGGTGTTCCAGCCCTCTGGTCATTTTTGTGGCCCTCCTCTGGACCCACTCCAACAGGTCCATGTCTTTCCTGTGCTGAAGGCTCCAGAGCTGGATGCAGGACTCGAGGTGGGGTCGGAGCACAGGGGCAGAATCCCCTCCCTCGACCTGCTGGCCACACTGCTTTTGATGCAGCCCAGGATACGGTTGGCTTTCTGGGCTGTGAGCACACATTGGTGGCTCATGTCCAGCTTTTCATCCATCAGTACCCGCAAGTTCTTCTTGGCAGGGCTGCTCTCAATCCCTTCCTCACCCAGTCTGTACCAATACTGGCAATTGCCCCACCCCAGGTGCAGGACCTTGCATTTGGCCATGTTGAACTTCATGAGGTTCATACTGGCCCACTCCTCCAGCCTGTCAAGCCTGCCAATCAATCTCAGCTCAGTCCTTCTGCTCTCTTAGGCAGGAAGTGCCAAAGTATCTGGCAAAGCTGATCTTTCTCTTTTTTAACAGACTTGGAGTATGTTGGACAGATTTTCAGGACCTCCCCAAAGCACTCTTGCAGCGCATTTTGTCGAGGAATCTCAAGTTCAGCAGCTATGTTTACTGCATGCCAGGTAATGAAGAACAAAAACATTCAGGACTTGCAGATTAAAACCAAAACTCTGCATTTGGTTCATGAACTTCAGTAAGAACCAACACAGATCTCCACACAGCAGTGGCACAGTTAAACTTCAGATGCAGAAGTTTACTTCATAAATAAGTTGTGATCTGTGCCCTGGATGCAGCTTCTCAGTGGGCCCTGACAGAACACACAGCAGCAGAGGAAGGACTTATGTACCTCAGTGGTGATATCCCTGCACTAGGGAGTAAAGGTCCTAAGTTTAAAGGCAGATACAGAGGGGAAAAGTAGTGTTTAAAGCTGGCATCTCCACACCTCTGCTTACACTAAGAGCATAACAGCAACGCGATTGCCTTGCAGGGCTCCTCAATAATATCTCATCTCAACTGGGCTGAGCTGAAGCCAGCTTGCTGTCCTTCATACATGCCCGAGTCCCTGAAGAATTTGGTTATATATCACCCAGAGCAGGAGACACTGCAGTTATCCATGGATAAAATCTACAGTGGCTCCTGGGGCAAAAGAACAGTTGCCTGCAGTTCCTCTTGGATGATCACAGACAGGTGGGAACACAATCCAACAGTACTGCACAACCAATTTTTTTTTTTTCACAGGTTGCTTATACAAGTAAACATTTATGCTGCTTTTGTTTACTACAACGAGATCATAAATTAACACAGTTGTAGTTTCTAACTCACAATTGGGCTCATATAAACAGAATTATTCACCTCCACAGAAACATGAGGGGAGAAAAAGAAGTCAGGTTTTTTGCCCCCACAAGGCTATTCATTCTTTTCTTCTCAAGAAGATATCTCTAGTTGGAGTCAGAGGGTTAGCAGTATAGTCTGTAAATCCACAAGCACTACAAGCTGGTTCCTGGCTGGCCTGGAGAGTAGACGCAGGACTCAAACTCTCTGTCAGTAACCTCAGGCAACAAATCCCTCCTAGCTGGTGGAGGTGGGGGAAGGAGGCTAATTCACATTCTGGCTGCAGCCTAGACTTCAGTCATTTTATCTGTTAACCAGCACAAAACTGTGCTAGCCCACGGCCGGCGCTCCAAGGTGAAGCTTGTAAGAGCTACCGCTACAGAAGAGAGATGTAGCTGTTTGACCAGCTGTCTGACTCCGCTGACAGCACACTGTCTCTAGCCTCGCCTTTCCTTCCCTCCCCACTACCACGCCAGACAGGAATCCACTCAAGGTAGCAAGGTACCACATAACTATTTCCGACAGCAACCAGACTGCCAGCTGCTCGGAAGTGTTTCAATGTGTGCAGCAAGGCAGAGACTACAGTGCAACTGAAGGAATCTGTATCAGTTTCTCATGTTGCTGTGGTATTTGATCATAAAAAACTCTCTACATGCAATGAACCAGTCACTTTGCTACAAGACCTACCAAAAAACCTTCAGTGATGTCTTTGTAGCTCATGTAAGAAAGGCCACATGATAAATATTTCCTTGTATTACCTTGTATTTTCACTGGATGTTCTAGTCTTATATTACGGAAAACAGTAAATAGAAGCATCCCACACCACCCCTCTACATGACTTACTGATACTTCTATTAGATCCTTTTTATTTCATAGTACTACAGAACACTTTAAGTTGGCAGGACCTTGGAAGTGACCAGTCCAACCTCCTGCTCAAAGCAGGGCAACCTTGCCATGACTTAACCAGTCAACTTTTGAGTATCTCCAAGGATGAGGGTTCCAAAACTCTCCAGCACCTTTTTCAGTGGTTGACCAACCATCATCACCAGTGGGTGGGTTTTTTCCTGCTCATGTCTAGTCAGAACTTCCCTTGTTGCCATTGACAGCCGTTGCCTCTTTTCCCTTTCATGGTGGAATTCTGGGAAAAGTCCGCCTCCATCTACTCTGTATCTGCTCATTAAGTAGTTTATCCACTAGAGCATGTGGTGATCGGGTTCCTTACAAGGGCTTACTTCTCCTTGTTCGTTTCAAATGCATTTTGGAAACACCAGTACAAGATACCAGTTGCTCTGACTGACCTCTGTTTCGCTAACGTGCCAAGGTACCCTAGTAGGTAGCTCTGAAGCAAGGCGGCTCACTGAAGCAAGCAGGCAGGTCCCTGGGGTGGCGAGGCCCACCGGGCAGCTGCAGGTCAGGTTTGGGATTCAACCCAAACAGCTGCGATCCCGCTCCCAGCACGCCATACCACCCGCAGCCCGGCTCCAGCCTCCAGCGGACTCCAGCCTCACTGATGCCCCGAGACAAGAGGCTGCACATCTTCAGAAGACTCTTCTTGCCTCAGCAAATGCTGCTGCTGATGTAGCTTAAAGAGATTTTCTTTTTAACACCATTGAGAAAGTGTCTCTGGTCCCACCTACTGCCTGGACACGTGACAGACGTCAGTTCTGATCATTTCAGGACTGCTTGTAATTACCAGCTGACGAACGCTACCACAGAAGTCAATATTAACGCTGCCAATACTGCTTCTACCAAATGTGAACTCTTCCAGGACACCATCTCCAGAAAAGGATCACTTCCAAATTATTTCAAGATGCCTAGCAGCAGATGGACCACAGACTCGCACACTAAATGAAAATTGTCACACCAGGAGTGCAGGGGGGTGAAGCGAAGCTCATTACTGAGCATGAAAAGTCATGAATGTCAAGTACCACATAACAAATTAAAGCAAATCTACTCCGCATAAAGATTTTTCAGGCTTCTTCCCATACAGCGATATTTCATCCCTTCCAACAGTTTACTTTAGGGAAGTGAAAGTGACAGATGTACAAAACCAAATTAAACTTTTAGATCAAAGCCATCCATGTCTTGACATCTATCCAAAGACTGACTATCTCACTAGAGTTTATTTGCAAAATCTATGCTAGTTAAACTACCATGTGGCACTTCAATTTTTAATCTATGTTTACCAGCTTGTTTTCTCAATTTTCAACTGGAAAAACACAGACATTTCTCTACAAAATCTCTGCCAGGTTAGTGGTAAAATTCTTTTTTCAAACAACTCTTACATTTCCTTCCTTTTCAATATTTCGAAAGCTAAAACATGTTTTTTAGATGGGTTTCCACCCCCCCCGCCTTTAGTCAAACTGATTTTGGCAGATCATGAATCACCAACTAACACTGCAACTCTTATCTCCCTTCATCTTAAGAAAGAGGAAATCAAACTGAAAAATGTGTAAATCAAAGTTCCTCTCTCCCCTCTTTGCTTTTCATTCTTTTCTTGTATCTGCTAGAAAAGCTGAGTCTATATTTATGTCTATGACTATAGTCTGAAGAAACCAGGAAAGAATTAATCATATCCAATTTGTGCCACATGTTAAAGATAATGGATACAAATCTAAGCAAAGCCTAGGAGAGTTAAGCTGCTAACTCATACACTGCTATGCCAGAATTGAACTTCTGGAAGCATTCCTTGGCAATCAAATCTTGGAAAACAAACCAAACAAACTTGTATGTATGTCTCAGATTGCCCTCCACTGCAGACTAATTCTCAGAATCTAGCCAGGAGAGACTTCCTGAGGTACTGTAAACAGTATCAGGGTTATGTCTGAGCAATTAGATTTACATTTTCTCTAGCCCTTTTTGCCTAGGGAATCTTGCAAGATTAAAGATATTAATAATATCATGTGCAACAGCAGTGAATCCAGTTGTTCCCTGAATTTGCTGTAGAGCCTACAGATATGCTACAGACTAAACAGGCATAGGATACAGAGACCTCTTCTAAGGCTATGAAGGCAGGCCTGTCGACACCAGCTGTGAGTCAAGACTACTTATGCTACTTACAACAGGATTAAGAAAAGCAGCAACTTGTTAGAGTAATTTAGAATTCAGTTTTAAAATGCCTTCCTAGACGGTGCTCTAGTGCAGGCTTCCAATGCTCTGCAAACTACTTCAGCAGTACTGCTGGATTGCCTCCATAATCAACTAACGCCACCACAACCACTGGGAAATTCCCAAGTACTTCTCTTCTTCAGTTTCAACACATCAGTCTTCCATGAGATCACTGTTTCCTCCCAACACACCTATGCCTCTATTGAAACGGCAGCCGATCTTAACGTGAAGTCAGCCTACAATTAGCCGTACAGTGTTCGACCACAGATTCACCTTGCTGACTCTCAGCGGGCAGCCGTGAGCACGTGGGGAAGGAGATGAGGACGGAGCACGCAAAAGAGCGCTCCCAGGAGCACTCTCCAGGAATCCGTTGCTCGGAAACTTCCCAAGCCAGAGGCTGTGGCCTTATACTTGGTATCCCTCAACAAACTACTTTCCATGAATTTTCCCGTGGCTTTTGTAATCCAAAATTTCTTCTTGCAGAGTCTGGTGATGTCCTTCTGGAGTCCCTCACCACTGGCAGCGCGTTTAACAAAGCAAACCAGCTCTGTACCGCCTGCAGGCTTGAAGAGTTCAGTGTTTACATCCTTGTTAAGGTCACTGACAACAATCAGTGTTTTAACTGCTTGCATATATGAAGTCATATGTCTACTACTTCCATAAATACAGCTTTTGTTTATTCATTCAAATCCTAAAGCTTGAATATTTTCCCAGAAGCTTGGCCCAACACTGCCTTCTTTACTGAAAGGTGAGATGGGCTATGGAATCTCACGGCAGTAAACACTTGCTGAAATTATGGCAGACTAAACAAACTGTGAAGATTAAGTGACTCCAATGGTAGCAAACATCAGTACAAAGGCTGTGAAAATCTGAGATGACTTCTGATAGAAATTTTGCTGTTAGGTTCTTTGTACAGACACTTTGTCCCATTTGATAATCTTCTTTTTTACCACAATTTGTAGTAACATAATTAAGTTCCAGTACAAACAAATGAATGCCACTTACCTCACAGAAGCTATTTACTTGCCAAGGTTTCTCTCAAATATGTACAAAGAAATAACTTCGAAAATGAAATATTAAAAACAAGTAAATAAAGAGTTGATTTGTTTCAGCAATATGAGTGCTGAATTAGATTCAGCACATGAATCTATTACTTGGAGTCCTTTGTTTGCATATTTTTGCATGCCACCTAATGAGTGTAACTGTTAGAAAACTTTAGCCCAGGATTTTCTGGAGAGAAAATGAATGGATTTTCAAGGTAAAGTTACTGTAAAGTTACCCCAAAATAGAGGTTACGTATGTTGGCTAAATATTTGCTGCGACTGGTATTAAAATCTGAATGAATGATGAAGTGAAGAGAAAATCTTCAGTCTATTTGGTATGCACAGAATTCCAAAAAATGCAAGCAAGGCCCCTCATTAAATAAACTGAGTTACCGTGGGATATAGCAGAAGACACTCTTGAGGATCAGGAACTGGAAATAAAACACAGGAATAAATCAAATATCATAATGATGGAGGTTAACAGTGGGATCCTGCAAGAATCTTGAAAAGACATCTAAATAGCAAGATGATAATATGTGCTAATGTTAGTGAATTATTCAGGATAAAAAAAAACCCCTGAATGTATACAGTTACAAGGGATCTCAGAGGAACGATGGAACAATAAAGAGAAAGAGAATAATGGTACCTTGATAAATGCAGAATATACACACTGGGAAAAACAATCCTAACTGTACACACATAATGATGGGCTCTACAACAGTTGTTAAGCTCAAAAACAAATGTTGGCATCACCATGAAAAGATCTTTGAAATCAGCAGCTTAATACCCTAAAGGCAGTTAAAAAGACAACTGGAATGCAAGAACAATTAAGAGAAGGAAAATAAGCAGAAAAATAGAACTACACCAATGTGTAAGAGCCTACGGTATGCTTTTACTCCCACACTGCAATTCTAGTTATCCCACCAGAAAAACAATCAAGAAGATAGAACTCAAGGAAATATATACAGTAGAGAGGAGAAGGTAAAACAAATATAGTTATTCACTCTTTCTGAGCATGTAAGACTTGGAGGGCACAGGAAACAGCTACCAGGCAAGCAAAAAGAAACCACTTTCTACAGCATACACCGCTTAGACTGTGGTGCTACCTTCACAGGAGGATGATTATCAAGGTGAGAAATGTACGTATGCTCAGCAGAGGGCTAGAGGAATAGGCACTAGGTCCAATGGCAGTAATTTAACATGATCAGCAAGTTTCTAAGCAGTAATTTGGATTGCTAGATGTTGGGAGAGTTCATCAGGCTCATTCTACACCGGCCCTTCTCCTACACCACCCCGAAGTACCATCTGTGCGGGAGTGCTGCACAGGCAGGCGAGGACAGAGCTCCATCCTGGCCCTGCGCAGCCATTCACACTCTCTAACAGAAGAGGGAGGAAGATACTTCTATGAGGTTGTAACTCCCCCTTTCCTTCACTGTATTAATAGTTCTCTTTTGGTTTAGAAGACATGGCAAACGGCAGGGAGAAGTATGAACTATGCAGAGTCTTGAAAAGCCATTAGCTAATAAACCTACATAGATTTATAAAAATGCTGGAGGGAAAGATAAAATCTGGTGCATGAACTGCAGACAGTTATCTTCCCTTTCCTCCTCCCACTGTTGGGGGAAAACAGTGTGCATTAACTTGGTGAATTTCCTCTTCCCAGTAAAAGGTATTAAAACATGAAAGAATTATCAAAGCAAAAAAAAATAATCTACTAGCCTTTTTGGTATGCACAGATTTCCACAAAATGCCAGCAAGACCTCTCACTAAACTGAGTTACCACAGTATACTGCAGAAGACACTCTTGAGGATCAGAAACTGGAATAGTCAACAAAAATGACACATCACTGCTTTAAAACATGTATGATTATTACATATCTATTTCTATTAGAACCACGCAGCTCCTAAACACCTAAACGCCAAGTCCTGATTGTCAGACCAGCTAAGCTGTTAGCTCTGCATAGGAGGAGGAACCCGTACACAGAGGTCTCTCAACATTAGAGCTCTTTCCAGAAAAAGAAAAGGTGATTTTTAGGAAAATATAACAGGAAGAGGACAACTGGCAATCACTAACTAATACAGAAATAATTTCAAGAGTAAGACACAGCACAAAATATGAACAACAAAGACTGGGAAACAAGGCGTCGTAAAGAGAGATCCTCCAAAGGACAGCAGCAGTAATCATTATCAGCAGGACTGCAAGTTTTCTGTATTTGTGCTTGCTTACAAGATATGAAGGAAAAATACAGTATTAACTTCAAAGCCATCCAGAGGTCATCCAAACCATCCCAATACAGGGAAGGCATCAGAACAGTCAGTGTTATCAGCCAGAGGGCCTATGTTTGGAGAAAACAACAGAAAACAAAGCTCCACTCCTTAAAAGTTTTCGAGGTTCTGGCCTTTTTTTTTCCCATTGTAAATTGGAACAAGAATAAAATTTTTCAAACACACGAGCAGAAACAGAATTGTCTAACATCTGAAAACACAAAATTAATTCTACAGCAGTTTTCAAAGCAATAAATAAGAAAGCTAAATTTCATTTAGTCAAAAGCCTTGTAAACAACCTTACGTGGAAGAATCTGCGGTAATGTTATTAGTGTCACAGTTGATATAAAACAGCATACACATGGCTACATACACTTCTCCTCTAGAATCACAACTTAGCATGATTCCAGAAATAAAACAAGAATCACGGAAGTGTAAAAATACCCAGTTCACTTTGCTGAAATTTCATTGCATCTCCTCCAATACATTTCCACAAACAAGCCAAATGGGGCTGTGCATTAGCTGGGCAGCTAATTCAGTAGTGGCCCACAAAGAAGTTGCTTATTAGCAACAATGACATGCTGCGTATTAGAAAATATACTAATATGTTGCATGCAAAAATAAAAGATTTTAAAAAATAGAAATCTAGCAGTGGCAGCTTTCATAAGTAAAGTAATGCAAAGTACTCTATCACCCTAACAACCACCAAACACCGTTCATCAATGTGTGTTCCACACGCTAACACGGGGTTACAGTCTCAGGAAAGCGACTGTCAGGACTGGAAGACAATCAAGCTCATTATCAACGTTTAAGGTGTACAAGCATGAACACACTCAGTAACGAAATTTTGCTTACTATATTATTTTGAAGACTTTCAGTAGTTTCAAATACTCTCAAAAGAGACACTACATCTTCAGCTGTTCTAGCAAAAAACAGCCCAGCTCTTCCACCGTGGTACCCGGAGCTCTGCATTTATTATTTTTCTGCAGTATGGGGTGCTAGACGAAGCATGCCATGGGTGTCTCCACAACCCAGAGCAAGCCTAGTATTTAGTAATGGCTCTAACAACCTGAAAAAGTTACATTACCCCACTGCAACAAAGACAGCTCCTCTTTGAACGTGTTAACAGCCCCAGGCTCAGCGTGTTATATATAGTGTAATGAATGAGTCCCAGAGAAACTGAAACTCATGAGAACTAAGATTTGCGTGAAGGGTGCTAAAGTATTTTTTACTAATTGCCGTTTATTTAACAGCATGCCTGTGACCAAGACGCAATCATGAAAATGTTACAATAAAATCAGAAGGCAGCAAGCCTACTGCAGCAAACACTTTCCCATCTAGTAACATGCTGCTACGAACAGCTCTATCAGCTCCAACAGCAGACTAAATAGAACTCACAATAAGACAACCAATGTTTTCAGTGTTGTCTTTAATTACCTCTTATGTATCTCCTGCTTCTAGTACCAGTGTCCTGGAAGCAGCTGACTGAAACTCCCTCTTGCTTGGCCCAGTGACAGTTAACAAATGATAATTCTAAAGTTTATTTTGATATTAAACTGCTTCAAAGTTCAGCACCTGCTGAAGCTGAGGCAGAAGAAACTTAAGAGGGAAGAAGGTGCTTCTTGAAAATCTATATCCCCCCCTCCCCCTTGGCACACATGGTGTCAATCTCACACACCTCCTACTCATTTTCAGCTCATGGTGACTTCACTTCAAACATAGGGTTTTGATTCTAATTAAATGAGCAGCATCTGGTCCTCTGGCAGCATTTTCTGGTAGAAATTCATACCTTTAGCTTTTAGAAATGCTCTCAGTGTTGCTGAACACTTAAATAATAGGGATTTGGGCTCAGCTGGCATAATGAAAAGCATTTCGTTACACTTTTGGGGGTGGAGATGTTTGTGCTTTGTAACGCCTATGTAATACCTGTTTCAACACTAACTTTGTTGCCTTCAGACTGGCACAGTGACCTTCATCCCATGCATTCCACCACTTCAGAAAGATACCAAGAAAAAAAGCACAAATCAAAATGCCACCACTCCAGCTATCACTTCAAGGTATTTCACTTTCCCGTACAGACATGGAATGCCATGCTAACTAAGCTGTGTCACTCACAAGACACTGCTTCCCTTGCCATCCGTTTTCCTCTCACATATGACTAAGCTTTGCTCACTTTCCTCATCACACAGAATACAAACCGTAGACTTTCATTCTTTTAAAATCTTTTTCTTGCACCAGCTTGGCTGACAATTCAACTCAGCTTTCCGGCTAATTTCATAAGATGGCATATGTTTCTTTGGGACCAACCCTGTTTCTCGCTGAGCTGGATGGCGTATCTTCTGTTCACTTTGAGGGGGGAAAATATCAGATCTTTTTTAGTTGTTTCACACATGCACACAGTACTTCAGGAATATGAAAAGAGCTATCCATATAATGTCATAACTAGCACTTACATTGATGGATTTATCAACTTACTGCTTCAATCATCAAGAAATACTGGAAGCATGAAACAGTCTTTCAGGAGACTCACGTCTTCCTGTATGAGAACGCTTCATTCATAATCTTGTCTAGCTTTTTCTCCATTCCCTACATTCACAGATATTTTCACTTCTTAAATGGAGATATTCACAGCCTCTTTTATTGCCCTACAGTAAGTAGTTCTGCATTTAAAAATCGGCATTACATAGTCTATTCTCTGTACTTTCAGTTAAATCTATAACTGTATATGTATTTGATATGGTTCAACACAGGTTGTAGCAATTACTTTGCTATTTCTCCAAGTAACTGGTCATCTGCAGAAGGTATTGTCCTGAAAATCACATGAAAATTGCTAATATTGTTTTTTGGTTTTATAATTAAACAAATTAGGCACATATATACTTTGTTAGACTTGAGCATCTGCTAATCGTAAAAACTCTACACGAAAGATTAAGACACAAAGATGAAAAATGAAGTGGGAAAATGCATTGAAGGCAATATTCCCTTAACTCTGAAGTGAATTTAAGTCCAAAATAATAAAGGCAAGAAGGAGGAAGAAAAAAAAAAAAAAGGCACTGCACACAGAATCTTTTTGGAAAACAAAGATGTTTTGGAGAAGGCAGGAAGCTATTTCCCTCAATATGCTGTGTTCTGTATTCTGCTTAATAATATTACAGAATTATAGCTGCAAATTTTTTACAGCCCTTCTGCCAGCAGAACTTCTTTTTAGACTTTGGAATATTTAACCAAGTCAAGAAAAAGTTAGTCACAGCAAACTCTGGTATGACAATAGGATAATGCCCAACGTTTGCTGCAGTTTGCATCTGTCCCAGAAAATGCAAGCAGCCAGGTTGCTTCTTCATTGCATTTCCCCAGACATTTCATCCTGTAAGGCCAACTGCCCCCAAAGCGCCACATCTGAGTAACGGGAGCTCAAAGGCCAAAGACATGAATAAAAACCCTCAAGAGTCACATCCATTATATCCATCCGTTTATTCAAGTTTCAGTTTTAATATGGTCAAGCATAAAATGGCAATATACAGTCTGTGAACATAACCTTTATGTAAAGCCAAATCAGTTCACGGAGGTAACAGAACCAGGCCCCCAAAAGAGGGGAAAAAAAGAGGTGGTTAGAAAAGTGGTGGAAGAAATGTGAATTCTGTCAAAGAGGAGGATCTGGATGTTGATGACGGATCCTTGCACACAGTATCAGTTCACTCCTTCAGAGTTGCCTTCACTGACAGAACAGCCAAAGGGACCTTTTAAGCCAAAACGTAAGTGGCCCTCCTGCCAGAAAGGGAGACTCGGTCAATCCTCTACCCACCAAAGTTGCACATTTCCTCTCCAAAAACATAATCAGAAGATGTAGCAGCCTATCTGTTCCAACTTATCTCTTTCTTTTAACCTTAAATATTCACCATGTCGAGTCAAAGCTTGCCTGCTTTTCCAATATTTTGGTTTTATAGATGCATGAATACAGGTAAAGAGGTCTTTTTTTAAGCTTTATGTTGGTGGACTATGTGGGAGGAACACTAATGGGCTATTCATTCTAAGTATTTATGAAAGTACAATGCTACCTGTTCATGGAGGGGTTTGGCTTCCACGTTTAACAAGCTGTAAAGTATCTCACATTTTTCTTTTTGCTTAGAACTCCCAAGATTTCCGCCTCTCAAACCCCTGATGTCTCTACAACAGACAACACGAACTAACCAGACTGAAAGATCCTCATCTGTGCTGGAAATTACCTCCTACAGGACTTGTGTGCAAGTGAACTGAACCAAACATCACGTCCCAGGTCTTGGCTGTGCTAAAGGGCAGCTATTCCCAAGATAAAGGGTCAGGACTTTGACTCTACAGTTTCTGCCCCAGCCAAATAACCAGAACAACAGGGTGAAATACAAGGAGTGGAAATAACTTCAAGCATTTCCACTTTGAGGGTGTAAACAAAGATACAAACCTGCTCTAATGGCTTAGCTGTATAACCCCCTTTACATTTTTTTAGATTGTATCGGAAGTTTGGACAACAAGGGTTTTTACCAGTCAAAAATTAAATGTATTTCAATGACAGCAGAATCTTCAGTGGCAAATGAAAAATGGAACTAATGCCTGTGGCTTATGTATCATCAGCTGCAACAGAGCGAACTGAGGGAAAAGGACAACAATTTACTCCTGAATGAAAGTATACACCCACTGCCTAAATTTTTGAGATTTCCACTGCACTTCTAAATGAAAAAAACCCAGCTGCATCTTAACTAGTGTATTCAGACTTAACAAGTAACACAGAGATACCTGAAGGATGACAGAGGCCTTTGACAGCTCCTCTCTCGCCATGTAACTAAGTATTGAGACCAGCTCTTTGACACAGACACCCACATGCTTCACGAGCATGATTTTGCTTTTGAATCACAATGTTATAAATTATCCTCTTAATTTTTTTTTTCTTTTGCCCAATGGATGCAGCTAAGGCCAATATCCACATCCCGAACTGAATTAAAAATCCAGCCTGCATAATTTATTCTTTCTAGAGCTAATGGGAAAGTTAGACATAACGCTGGATTCACCATCTCCAGGTAAGTTTAAGACACAAAGCACACACAATTTACATGTGTATACTGAGAAACCACTCTACTGCATTTATATCCAGTAGTTAAATCATTGTAATTACCCACTTTGTTTCAGAAATATAACAAAGTCTTTAGACATGAACGCCTTTGCAGTTTACACTCTTTTTTAAAAGACAAAATGAGCCAGCTATTTGCTTTAAACATTTTTTTTTAAATCCAGATGCTGATCTATAATTATAGTTTCTTCTTCTTGAGGTCCCAGAGTGACAATTAATGAAGCTCTTATGCAAAACTGAACAAGCAGCTCTCACTTCAAATTATCTGTCTTTCAGGAATATTTATTATGGCTAGAGTCAGATGCTGGCACAGGAGTGAGTGTGATACTGCAAATCTCAATTAAACATTCATTCTAATAAAGCCCAGGACTACGAGTAGCCTACTTCTGCCAAGTATTTTCTATGACAACATAAGAGTCCTGAAAAATGACGGTTTCTATTCATAATCCTACTTCTAACTACATGTTTCACCACAAAAAAATATGTTTCATCATATATGTTTCATCACAAAAGAAACCTTCCAGCAGCAATCAGATGACTGTCAATCAATCAAAACTACAACCATACTGAAAAAACAAACCAATGCAAGTCTTAAGCAATTACAGAAACATAAGAAAATCAATAACAAATCAGACCAGAAGTTCATCTAGGCAGTATCCTACCTCCAACCAGGCTGATCAAAATCACTGCTGTCCTGAAAAACACACGGGCCGAGGTCCCCACCTCACAGTCAAGTCACCTCACCCTGACTTCTTGACCACAGTGGTGCCACCGGCTTTGGAAGCCACCCACGTTTTTTTAGTTCACCTAAACCAAAATATGTAACCATCCTTCTTTCACTGAATCCTCTCCATACGATCATATCCAGCCATTCCTCTTTAAGTAAAACTATATTTACACCAGACATATAAAATAATATCCATTACCGCTCGAGGCTAAGAACTGCCTTGTAGGAAAAGTTTAACTTTGTATGAAATCATCTTACCACATATTGTTTCAAGGGATCACAAATCACCATCATGACAAGTCAGCCTACCATCTCAGGAAATGGTAGGTTGTCGTAACCATGTTATTTTAGGAACCAACACTGTATAAAATACTTTGCAGAGTGAACTACAGTAACTGGATTTCAAGTTGCTAAACAACTGAGAAAAAGAAATGTCAATGAAGATGTAACCTGGTGAACGTTACTTTAAAGCCTCCTTTATTACAGCACAGCTAGCTGCTTCTTGGGTTTTCACCTGTATCAGCTTTGTTTACGCTAAGACTAGAAACAGTGACCCAATGCCTTTTTCTGCAAGCACGCTGCAAAAACAGTGCCAGCTGTCTCTGAAGCCACAAGTACTTCTATGAACTCTAGCCGAAAGCTTTCTTGCTGAGCAGCTGCTCAGATTTGTGCCACCGAGCTCCCAGGGAAATCTGGGGCAGCTCGAAATCTTCTGCCATGATTTACTGCCAGTTGCACTGACCTGTCCTCAACTAAGCCTGCAATGAGATTAAAATAATCGCTCGGTCATCCTAGCCTCCCTCTTCACACACATACACACACAAATTACTCTTCTCTGCTTTGTTATTTTCTCTCACATCGTTGTCTGCTGCCCATATCACCAGATAATAATTGCCTGAAGCTCTGCTTGCTTCTTTTGACTTAGAATGCAACAGGGAATAGATATTGCATCATACCAGCGATCGACCTTAAAATGGTTGTCTTAAAATGACAAAGACTAAAACCATGCGAGTAAAAATTTAAAACCACAGATGTCCCCTTGATTAGTAAAGGGACATAAAATACCAGCTAGCAATGACCAAGAAATACGTACATTGGTGCTGGAAAAACCAGAACAGAATGCTAGTGGCCTCTTCCCCTCATCCCAATAAACCCACCCCCATCTCCTGATAAACCTCCCTCCACAGGCATCGGAAACCCCAGTGTTTTAGAAGGGCACCATGAATCAGCAGGAGCAGAGGACTCGGGACTGCGCCTTCCAGCACAAAAGCAAGTGACATGCTGCAAATGTAATTTAATTTTGACAAACAACAACTTCTTTATGTACCACAGCCTGTGGAGTTTGCTTATTCTGCCTATGCCTAAATAACTTCTTGCTCACATCTACAGCCTGTACAGCCACCAGCCATGCAAGTATTCCCACAGGAGCCTACAACAGGCACATTAAACCCTTTCCCTCACTGACACAAAGGTTCCCAGTTGGACCAGGAAAAGAACTTCTCTTGGACTTGTAAACCAACTTACAGTTTTGGTTTATAATTCACGCTGGTTCCCATCTAACTATGCCCCTTATGTCCCTCCTGCCACTTTCTCAAGAGGATTAAATCAAAGATAGAAGAAGTTCAGACCAATGTTATTTGTGTTAATATACAGGCTCGAGAATAACTGTACGCACAAGTGCCTAATACAGACCGATAATGCATCCTCTATGAGAAAACCAAAGCGAAGAGCACGGTCTAGGTGCATATTTTGACAATAGACTGATCAGGTGACTGAGGGAACAGATTTTATGAGGTGCAACAGATAACTATTCCCCAGTTAACAAGGCAGTTCTAGAGGTCATTAAACTTCCTCCTCCGCCTTTAAACCATAAAAATTGCTCACAGACCTGCTTTACAATATTAATACACAGCGTGTATTTGTTAGCATCTTCAGATCGGGAGTGCACTCCCCCTCTCGATCCTTCTGTTTCGCACCGTGGATTGGTCTCAGGGCACCTGACACTAAACAGGAAGATGCAGCCCAAACCTAACATATGCCAGCTGGGAATGGTCCTTCAGTCCAGAAGGCCAGACTAAGTTATCTCCAGAACACAGGCAGTGTGACCATGAAGTCCTCAGCACAGACTGTTTCCCCCCACCGATGTGCTGCTACTGCACCTGCTACAGCAGACACAGCCACGAATATCACGGTTAAACTTTAACTTCTCGCTACACCATTAGAGTGAGAGGGCAAAACGAAGATCTTGTTGGAAGAAGCGAATAAAGCAGAGAGCTATACTGTAACAAAGGTTTGTGTCTGTGAACAGGCATAAGAAGTCTTTTCATTTGGACTCTAACAAGATTCCCTTGCCGTGAGGTGGGCACGCCAAGGAAATGTAAGAATAAGTGGGTAACATCTTAAATAAACGGATGTATCCCCAAGCAAAGTTTAAATTAACAACAAGATATGATTCCTTCCTTTGGACAAAACTTGACTGCAGCACAGACTCTGTTCCATCTTACGTTTCACTGAACGGAAATACAAGACAACCAACTTGGGTAATGAAGAAATGGCACAGAGTTTAATTTTCCTGCCTTTCGTTTGAATGCATTAAGAAAGATTACTCTTCCCTTCTCACAAACGTGTTTCCCACTCAAGTTGTGATTTAGTAAACAAACACATTTGTTCTTATTTACACAGGCATTTTCACAATGCCCATTTATCATCATTGTTTTACATGTAAAGTAAACATCATGTAAGTCAGTCTACTTACCAAAGCACAAGAACAGCTT
>Ga0065711_1034791_pt1 | contig 23221 bp, 23 predicted proteins | sample Hoacrofraction12_FD_59098 | JGI IMG/M metagenome (GOLD analysis project Ga0065711, IMG submission 59098) | Hoatzin crop microbial communities from Cojedes, Venezuela - Epithelial fraction 12 v2 (version 2) | ecosystem: Host-associated > Birds > Digestive system > Esophagus > Crop | place...
TTCTATGTGACAGTTCCCCCCCCCCCAAAAAAAAAACACCCCAGTATATAGAGATGAAGTGACACATAAACTGGCAGTTCCACAGCAGTGCTTTCAGCTCCATCTATTTGGTATTTCATCATTATTTGGAAGAGTATATAAAATCACTGTTGATAAAATTTACCAGTGGCACAAAAATGGTAAGATACTAAAAATCATGGGGAGGCACTGATTAGTCACTTAGTCAAGTGGGCTCTTTTCCACAATATGAATTTTAAATCAGCAAAATGTAAAGGAACAAATACTAGAGGTGTTGATGAACTGGGCCTGGGATTATGGTAGAGAAGCAACAGAATATGAGCTGCAAGTTGATTGCTATAGCTATGGATGTAAACAGAGTCTTGGACTGTATAAGCATATTATCAAGTTGAAATTTCATCAGAGCTTTAGTGGCTACCCATAATTTGAAAGGACATTGAAAAATTGGGAAGGGTGTTCCACTCGAGCAAGAGAAGGTGAAGAGGTGACTGGTTTACCGTCCATAAGTACCGTCCTTAGGAAACAGGGTTTTTTATTAAAAAAATCTGTTTAATCTAATAAAGTTCAGTAGTAGGAGCAGACTGTGGACAAATTCAAGCTAGAAATAAGGCACACATTTTGAGTAGTGAAAATACTTCACCAGTCAAACAGTTTACCTAGGGACATGTTGGATTCATCTTCATTGCTGTGGTTGAAACAGAGTATGGTTAAACTGAAAGAAGTATTTTTTGTTTAAAATTGTAGTTATGATTTGATGCAGAAAATGTCACGTGAGGGTCTTTGGCCTGTGTGGTACAGCAGATCAGACTACATGATCATAATTGTTCCTTCTGGCCTTAAAATCTGTAAATGTATTTATAATCTGGCTGTGGTCTCCTTGTACAGCCCGTAGCAGATAATTCCTGTGACCAGTATGATCAGATTGTGTTTTGAGCGGGGCTGGTGGTAGCTTGCGTAGTTTATACATCTGTGTTGTTTATACAACCTATTATACAAATAGACCTGTTTCTGCTGGGCAACATGTGTGTTTCCAGTTATCTACCAAGCTTTTGTGCAGATTTTACAAGCAGCATTGAATTTATATTGTTTTACTGTATCCTGATAAAAAATAGTTCTTGTGAGATGCCTTGTGCCTTGTAAACCAGAGCAGTGGATAGATCAGAACTATGATTATGTTGCCCAGATAAGTTATTCTCTATAAGATTGGGACTTTTTTTACTGTACACATTGGAATATTTGCTCTGTATACTCCATTTTGAAAAGGTTTACAAGGATGCAAACAGGGCCAGAGAATTAGCGAGATCAGGATGGTCATTGCCTTTGTGAACAATGAAAAATGGCTCTTGGATATGAAATGCAGAAAACTATTTTGAAAAAGTCATGTTCCCTCACTCCTACATGGCAACATTAATTTATGTGAACTGATATTAAGTGTTAAATAACGCATCCAGACACTGCTCTTGGCAATATTAACAGGGTAGTCATTACACTAGAATGAATTCTCTGAACCCTTTCCTCAAAGTATGAGATACAAACTAGTTGTCTTCTAACAAGAACCATAGCCTACCTCTGTTGTCCACTGTAGTATTCTTTGGACATACACTATTGCAGCTGCTGATAGAGTCCTGGAAATTAGGGGTCCCTTGGGTTTTCCATTGAACCTGGCGTGCGTTTTGGTTAGGTTGGGCTTTTTGCCACAGCAGCTTATAACTATCTTTTGTCGTTTGTACAGGGGCTTACATGGGGCGTAGCTGGTTGTTCATTTGAATGGAGGAAATAGCATCTGAATGTCTGCATAATTACTGAATTTAGGAAATACTGGTACACTAAATTTAAAAGATTTAAAGGTTATTTACTCCATCCTACTCCCTTCTCCCAGTGCCTGCCCTTGAAATAGCAGCAAAGATTGCTTTGAAGTAAACTAATCACTGCCAATATTTGTATCTAAAATAAAAGAGATAGGTTTTGCATAGTTCCCTTTGAACGGTGTTACTTGGCCAGTCCTGTATCTTAAAGGTGGCACAGTGTGTTGCTACATGTCAAGTCCAATTTCAGACCTTCAGGTTTAGATCTTCTTTCTAGCTGTGCAAGAGGTGGGAGCACCACAGAGACAGTGTACCAAGGCTGGGAGAGGTTTGAACTTTTTATCACGCTGTCTCAGTCAGTGTCTTCTTTCAGTCCAACGCTTATGGTGTTGGTGGCGAGCTGTGTCCAGATCTCCTGTGCTGAAGGGAAGCTCATTCAGTGGAGAGGCCTTTGAGCAGAAAGCGTAATGACTTCAAGGCTTAGCAATTCAGAATAAGAGTATGTTGTTGTGCCCACTGTTTTAGGCTGAAGGTACTTTAAAAGTCCAAAATACTACTAGTATTTTCTCTAGTTAGCGTATTTTAACACACACTCATTTTTACATATACTTACTGCTTTGAACAGCTCCTGCATGCTTTTAGCCACGTCAGTGCGGCCTATGTTGCAAACTTCTCCTCCTCGCTGCAGGAGCAGTTATCCAAAGGTTGACATTCCGCCTGCAATGCCGGGACACACTTTTTAGTGATGTCACTTGATGTGCAATGCAAATACACACTTAACTATCATTAGAATAAAAGGAAGCGCTCAATATAATTGTGTTAAAGATTTCTGTAAAGGCATTAGGGGATGCTGAGGAAGAGCTTTTCCATTAAGAGGAGTGAAAACTCAAAAGTGAGAGCATTTGACCTTATAAGGTCTGGTACATGTTTTTCACCAGTCTGATTACTTCTTAGGCGACACTTGAAATACCTAAGTTGTGTCAGAGGTCACTAGCGACTGTTGACAGTAACTGGTGGGACAAACATCAGAATAACAAAAAACACCTCAAAAATACTGCAGTATGTATGTGCTGTAAAAACCGCATTAATATTTGTCCATGTTCTGACTGGCAGCACAGCTGTCAGAGTTTGCACACTCCCAGACAGCCCTGCAGAAATGCAAACAAATAGACAGCCAGTGTCTTCTGTCCCCTTGTCCCTACCCTGGAACGCCTGCCACGGGGTGGGGTGTGCTCAGCCTCTCACCTGAGACCAGGGAAGCCCAGGCAGAAGTGATCCGTCTCAGCTTAGTGGCTCTTGCACGTCAGTAAGAACTGTTTGCTTTTGCACAATTCCCACTGAAGCGCAGCCCCTACTTCTTGGTGGCGCGCCAGAACTTAATTAGGTGATTGTAGAAGACTCAGAAGTTGCACTGAAAAGTTTAAATCTGATTTCTTCTGTTAAGCTGTGTGGACCCAGGCCTAGAGCACGAACCATGCTAATTACTACCTCCTCCTCTGCTGAACACTTCTTGTTTGAGGTGCTGCACTTTTCTCTTCTAAAAAGGTCTATTAATGTGGTTGATGTAAAGCTCTCATGTCTCACCATTTAGCTTTAGGCTTATGTTATGGATTTAGAATTTCCACTGTTTGTAATTTACTTCAACCCCTTCTGAATTGCCGCTCGTATCCAGCTACTCTTCATGGTCAGTAAGCCTGCTCACGCAGTGCTGTACGGTCATTTGCGTGTTCTGGTGTTGTATCTCATTAGTAAATCCCTGCGATCAGTCAGAGGAGCAGCTTCCCAAGTATTTCGCAGCCTGTCATTTGAGCCTGTAGCTTAAATAACAGAAGTTCGAAAGCCTTTCAGTATTGTTTTAAGAGATTTTGAGGTTATTTAAAATGGGTAACTTTTCAGCTCGTTTGGTAAACTACATAATATTATATAGCATTTTAACTAAGTGGAAGAAGTTTTCAAAACAAATATTTCCATTATACCATTTGGAGAAGGCTTGCCTTTGTCTTTTGGATCACTTCGGAAAACAAGCTACGTAGAGAAAATAGTTTCTTCTTGTTGAGCTCTCTCATAGAAAGAATTGCCAATTGACAGCTTGCAGGTTTTTCAGATTCCTGTCACTTTTAGCGAAGAGTTCCGTGCTTCTTGCTTTAGAAAGAACTCTGCATTGCTAGCAAGTGCTCTGCAAATTTTAGATGCACATTTGCTTAATGTACATTCTTTTTGGATATATCTTTATGATTGTATGTGAATATTTATTATACGTGTAATATTTTCTACCTCTTTTAAAGTAAAGGTAGAACAATAAAAGTTTAGTGTGGGACTCATGTATTTAATTCATGAAAATCATCTTAGATGTTTTAAAACTCTATGAAAGCTAATCCTAGAAAAGCTCTTATGGTAGGTAAATTACACGTTTTACTACCTGAGCGTTAGATATGCCATTAGTACAAATTTAAAGGACTGCAAAAACCAGTAGATAATGCTAATTTCAAACACAAAAACTAAATATATTTTGTACTTCTTTATTACTCGATTTCTTTTTATTTTATTGACTACTTTTTATTTTAACTATATGTTCTTACATGCTGCAATCATAATGTGTAATGATATTAATATTTTATAGAATCTGTATTTATAGTTCTTTATTTAGAAACAATGCAGTAGGTCTGCAGATCTTTGAATCCTTCTGGAATGGTGCCCTCCAAATAATGATAAATTACTTGTGCAGTATGCCATTTGCTAATTATATCCATGATTTACTGCAGAGCAAGACTTAAATCATTCATTTCAGTCTTGCGTAACAGTGCCCTAAAATTTTTAAGTTTAAAAATGGTTTCCATGTGTATAATTTAAACAAATTTTAGACCAATTGTATACACAAAATATTGCAGCCATCCATTGCAGCCATCCATTTGTTACATTCTTTGTCTCTCTTTTTTTAAAACTTGTACTTTTAATGATTACTGTGGTTGAAATTGTTATGCTTCATTTTCATAATCATAGCTTTTAATTCTACAACAGTTTTCTACATGTTAGATTAAGAAAAAGATGGCTAATTGTGTGTAGATACCATGTCATTCCTGAATAGCCCCACATTCTGGAAACCCATTTTAGAAGTACTCGGTTTATAAATTAGTCTTCAATTAAAGGCATTTATGTTTTTTAAATGAATTATTAGCCCTAAGATGATCTTGTTTTCAAACAGCTAATGTTGATTTTTTTTTCTTCACTCATTCGTACGCCAAAGTACAGTTAACTTTCTTTATACTTTTCTCTTTATCCATACCTATAGGTGAGAAGCCTTACAAGTGTCCACATTGTGATTATGCTGGTACTCAGTCTGCGTCCCTCAAATACCATTTGGAACGGCACCATCGGGAGCGACAGAATGGAGCAGGACCACTCTCTGGGCAGACTACAAGTCAAGAACACAAAGACGAGACATCAAGTAAAAGTTCTGTGTTTATTAGACCAGATATATTGAGAGGAGCCTTCAAGGGGCTTCCTGGTATCGATTTCCGAAGTGGCATGGTCTCGCAGCAGTGGACGTCAGGAATTCTGTCTTCTGGAGATCAGCAAGGACAAGCAGCTGGCATGTCTTCTGAAGGGTCTTCAGAAAATATGAAGGGTTCAGACATATCTTCCAAAGGAACACACTTCTCTGAACTTGGCCGTGCTTACCAGAACATGGTTGGGAATGGTGTGAACTTTCAAGGGTCTTTGCAAGCTTTCATGGACAGCTTTGTCCTAAGTTCTTTGAAGAAAGAAAAAGAAATGAAGGATAAAGTTCTATCAGATCCACTTTCAGCAAAAGCTCTGGGCTCAGATGGTGGTGAGGAAAAGATAAACAGCAAGTCCTCACAGCGAAAAACAGAAAAGTCACAATACGAACCTCTTGACTTATCCGTACGGCCAGATGCAGCCTCGCTCCCAGGTTCATCTGTTACTGTGCAAGACAATATTGCTTGGCATGGCTGCTTGTTTTGTTCCTTTACAACTTCATCTATGGAACTAATGGCTCTGCACCTCCAGGCCAATCACTTGGGCAAGGCTAAACGTAAAGAGAACATCATAGGGAACAACAAAGACCAATCTAGAGAAGCTTCTGCCTCGGTTAATAAAGTGAGCTTGCTCCCCTCTTCTGTGCAGTCCAGCAAGGAGGCAGTAGTTTCAAACATACTGAGCCAGCTGGACTCAGCTTCTGAGAAAATGACCCAAGGACAAAATAAAGAGACCCTGGGAGAGCAAAAGAGCGCTGCCTGGCCCAGCCATGTGGAATCCACTTTTTGTAATTTTACAGCAGACTTCTATAAGCAGTTTGGTGTTTATCCTGGTGTTATTGGCACCGGAACACAAAATTCTTGCACCAGTAATGAATCCGAACTAAAAACACAATCCGAAGATGACCCAAATATTCTGCTCTCTGACTCTGTAAATAAAAGTGCTACTGATGACCTTTCTGACATAGCTTCATCTGAGGATATGGAATCTTCCAAGGAAGAGAACATTGAAGATGAGGATATTGACACAGAACCAGATATTATGAGTAAGCAGTTATCTGCCCTAAATAAAGAAAACAGTGAAGGAGGCGACAATATACAAAGTGCAGTCACCTCGCAACCGACACAAGGGCTCGTATCACCACTGCCGCAAGCGTCAGAAAAGCAGTGGCACAGTCAGAATCTTCTGTCCTCCCATGAAACTGCACATGGAGTGATGAAACCTGAACAAGTTCAGGGTCCACAGGTCCTGGAGAAGCAGATGAACATGCTGTCAGTCCTAAGAGCTTACAGCTCTGATGGCTTAGCAGCCTTTAATGGACTTGCAAGTAGCACAGCAACTAGTGGATGTATCAAGAGACCTGACTTGTGTGGTAAGTTTTAGACCTTCTTTTAGACCATTTCAGAAAACACTTGTGCAGAATCATGAAGCTGCTCTTTAAATATACTTAGTCATGTTTGTTAGTAATACATTTTTTAAATGTTAAACCCTGTGGGCCAAATTCTAGTCTTATATGTGGTCTACTCCATTGAAATCAGCAGTGCTGCATGCATATACTTACACAGGATTTTAGAAAGAATTTGCTTTTTAAGCTAGAGTAGCAGCAATATAGACGATCTGTCTGTGCTAGTGGCATCTGAAGGGGATACGTACTGCTTTAGCATACTTAAAGGAGGAAAAAGTTTTAAAAAAATTTACATGGTAACTTGCAAACTTTTCAGTATTTTGATATAAGTAAGAACCCAAGAAAAACACTGGATGCTTTGCCAAGCAAACCTTGCTTTCTCTCTTTTTCTTTCTTTTTTTTTTTTTGGGTGCATTGAATTACCACAGTATTAATGAAATCAAAGGCCAAGTGGAGGGAATGCGTCTGCCTGTGGTGAAGGGCCTTTCTATTTTCTTTACTTTCCCTCCCCCCTTTTTTAATTACATTTTTCTGATTTGTTTCAATGGCACCCATACAGTAGTTGCCCTTGACCATTTTCACTATTCTAACTAGCAGTTGTACAAATTGTGATTTGCCTAATTAAGAATATGCCTCCAGGTAATTAAAAAAACAGCAACACACCAAACAAATAAAACCACCTTTTACCTTTATTAAAACTGCAGTTTTACTTCCTCATATCACACACAGCAAATTTGACAAAAATGAAAGTTAATGCTATTTGGAACAAAGGAGATTGAGGATTTTTTGATTTAGCTCCTATTTTGTCAGCATAGTTCTTGTCTGAAAGAGATTTTAGAGTGTAAATCCTTTTAAAAACAGTATCACTTTAAAAAGCAAAGTCAGCAAAGGACACAAAAACTTCAGTAACACACATTTCACTTAACCTTCAAACTACTCAGAAAACTCATTGTCAGAGCTGAACATGCATAGTAAAATGTATTCAGGTTAAAAGAAGAAAAGGTGATCAACAATTATAAAGCCTGACAATTTAAAATTAAACCCTAAATCTGCAAACACTTAAGGGTGGTTACCCTGGTTAACTTAAGGTTAGTGGGAGCTTTGACTTGACTAGCCTAGTGTGTGTGCTTAAAGATGTCACCCCTTTTTCAGGCTCCTAGCTGCTTTTCCAACTGTATTAGTTGGTCTGATAAAAAAAGCCTGATTTCTCACCCCAAAGTTTATCACACTTGTATTCTTAGAGTATTTTGGGTTCACAATATTTTTGTTACTTGAACTGAATCACAAGCCCAAGAATCTGCATAGCCTTACTTGTAAACTTCTGTGTCTCAGTGCACTAAGAACTAGTTCAAATAATTGGAAATATGTCCAGATTCTTCAAAATCAGCAGTTACATTACTGATATTTCAAAAATAGTTGATAGTTGATTTAAGTTGCAGCTGGTAAAATCCCACCTGATTTTTTTTTCTCTCGGTTTATGGAGTACAATCAATCAATTACAGAAAATGATACAGCAGAGAAATGACGTGCTAAACAAACAAGTAAAAGAATTGGAAAACTAGGATTAGCTGCTTTGTACGAAATATCTTTATACTTTTTCCCAGACAGAAGATTTGTAAAACAAAACAAAAAAAAAACCCTCTAACATTATTATTGAAATGAGGTCATGTTACTTCCATTAGCTTTTTATTTCATCTTCCAATCAACAGACATTTTATGATGGCTTGAGTTTATATGATTTTAAAGACCATATCCCTTTCACAAGCTCTGCCCAGTGATAATGGATTTGACTTGAAGTATGAAGGAAAAAAAAAAACAAACAAACAACAGAAGCTTGTCTGTTCTACTTTTGAAGCTATTTTTTAATGGAAAATGCAGTGCGAATCCTCCTTTCTCCCCCTTCCAAAAATAGCTTTTTAAAATTCTTTACTGACATTCTATTGAGTGTTTGCAGAATGTAAGTTTTAATGGTGACTATTTAAATATATTGTTTCATTTTTCTCAATATCTCACAGCAAAAGTGGATGAGTATGAACAAGCCCCGTGTCAGTATTTCTTTTTTATTTGGTTGGCTTGGACACCGCCCACTCAAAAGTAGTGGTTTTGGGGAGTTTTCATTTTCTCAGTGACATTTTGTACTGTGAAATCACACTCCATCTGTGCATGCTAGTGCGGGGAATCTCACCTGATGTTTCTGCACTTGCAGATTAGCCATCAGGAGCACCCTGTTCATTTATTAGCCTTCCTTCCCTCTTCTACAAAGCCCATGACCTTAGTCATGGTTCCCTTTGTCTCTCCTACTGCCTGAAAGATCAGAAAACCTGAGGCCCATCTCCAGCACCCAATTCCAGGGCATGATTCTCATGTTCCTTTGTATTTTGGGAGACTCTCCGTGCATTTGCCTTTCTTTTTACAGCCAATGATGTGTCAGTTGTTGACATCTCAAGAGAGAACACTGATGCACTTGATACACTCCTTGCACAATCCAGACAGCAAGGTGTGGTGCTCTTTCCACAGTCAGAATACAGTGGAAATAAAATTGAAATAAAATATCTCAGCTTCAGTTAGCTGAGATTGCATCTTTGATTGGCCATTCTAATGAAGTTAAATATCTGGCTGCATAAAAACAAGCTGGGATTTTCAGTGATCCCTGTGGATCATTTTTACTTGGAAGATTCTACCTTAAGGTAATGGGTCATTTTTTAAGTACAAATCTTGGCCCAAAAAGGGTTTTATTTCTAGAAGAGAATGCCACCAACTCACATTGTTGTTTTGGAAAGTCACTGCACATGGGGGTAGCAGTCCTCAGTTTCCCTATGTGTAGAATGAGAGAGGCTGATGTTGTACACATAATTCAGATATGCTCCTATCATGCTTCAGGCTGTCAGGATGAAAGACACAATTAGGAAGGAATCATAATTACTGCATAATACAGAAATTTCCATGTCAAAATGCTGCTGAGAAAAATCACATATTTTTGTAATGTTTCTCCTTTACATACGTAGCAGAATAGGAAAGAAGAGAAAGAAAGAAGAAAATACCTGTGATGAATTTAGAGTTACTCCTAACCTGTACTTGGTTTCTGTGTTTCCAGTGACTATAGCTAGGGGCCAATCTTGTTAATCTTTGCTACCATGCAGTTTCTAAGAAGACGACTTGCCTTTTCTTGCTGCTTGGCAGCCAGTAGCCCAGAGTGGAGTGCAGGCTGAAGGCTTGGTAGCTGTCTGGAGTACCCGTGTACTCTGCTTTCGCAGCGCTTTCTCATTCGAGAAGTTATGCTTGGAGGTTCTAGACCTGCTTTGTATTTAAGTTTTGAAAGATCTGTTTTCCTTTCCATTTATGCTCTTCTCTTTCTCTGCTTGTCTTCCAATATACACGTAGTTGTAGAGCAATAATGGTCTACCTCTTGTTCCAAGTCGTTAATTTACAAGTGATTTGCACAGCATTTATTTATGACAAGACCCTTTCCTTTCTCTCTCTCCTCCCCTTTAAATTTTTCTGCTTTTTGTCTAAGATGGTAAAATTTCCCTACTTGCATTTTCTGCTTGGGAGATACTTAGGCTTTCAAAGAAGAGCTGGTGGGCTACAGAACTATTGGCCAGAGATAGTCGTGGGCATTAGCTGCTTGCTAAATGGGTTAGTGCTATTGAACCCACACTGAATGTATTAGAAGTATTAGTTCCATGTCGTCTCTATAAATCTAATTTGTTTCCATTTATGCTTGCTTTCCTCTGCAATTAGCCCTGCTTTCTTCTGCTTAGGCTCCACCCCATTGTCACTTCTTTCAGTGTATGAAAACAAGGCAGGGCCCTTCTGATGTATGGTTGCAGCTTTGGAGTTCTGATCCTGCAAAGGGCTGAGCACTTTCAGTTTCCTTTGGAGCAGAAAGTGTTCAACATTGCACAGAATTATTAAAATGTTCAGCATTGTAACTTTCTGAAATACCTTCCAAGTGTGGAACTGCAGCACAGAGAAGAGGGCTGGGCAAGGGGAAGATCGATTGTGGCAGATTATTACAGCTTTATTGTCACATAATTACAGTGCTCTACCCCAATGTTTAAATAGTGAATTTAGTCGTTGTAAATTGCTTATTGCCACAGGTGTCAAAACCAAAAAGATTATAATGTTAACCCCTTCAGAACTACCACCAACATATAAAATACAGAAAAATATTTTTAATTGTTTGTGGTGGCTTCACTTCAATCCTTATTGCGGCTCTTTTCAGTGATAAAATCTGCATCAGACAGATATGAAAGGGCTGATATATCCAAGCTCTAGGACAGCTACGAAGCGATGGAAGGTCACCCTACTGCACCAAATTGTAGTACTCCTACCCACTTAAAGTATCTTCTAATGCACTTAAGCAACCCAACATTTTGTCCTGATCTGCAGTTGAAGTAGTAACCAGAATATTCTTTTCCTTCAAGGCAGAACGAAATGATATGGAAATATTACTGCAGACTTTTCTTTAGCCCGTTACGGTAATTTTGAAGAGGTTTCTTTAGTTTCCGTTAGGAGGTCCCAGGCCTGCTTTTGGGAGATCAGCACCTCGGCCCCACGCCTGGGTTTCAGCTGCGCTTCTGGATGTCACAGTGCCATTTGCATGGCACTGTCAAACCAAACTCCTATGGCTTGCTTCCTTTTTTTAATTAACTGGGAATGCCAGTGATCTGGTGAAGTTTGTGTTGCTGGATAAAAGGGCCGGTCTGTGAATAGCATTGTATTTGCCAAATGGTTCGCTAGTCATTTCAGTACAAACAAATGGATGGTGTCTGTAAGTCTGCAAACACTGTTGACATTTAGCCTTGTTTATGTTACTTTCCTTTTGCTGCATATTTTTGGCTAGAAAAGATACTGTCTGAATCAACATTGACTTCCTAAGCAGAAGCAAAGGACCCAATCTTGCATCCCTCATTCTTGATGACTTACATGACTAAGGATTGCAGAATCAGGTCCTATGTTTGCTTGACTTTTAATTTAGTGGCTATATTAATGTAATTTAATTTGATTGTATTTTGTTGTATCAGAACTCAGTCAGGTGACAAGTTCAGTATCACAGTTTTGTTTACTGTTGAGAACTTTAATTTCTTACCATTTTTTGTACTGCTGTGTAACATTCCCATCCTATTTATGTTTCTGGACGTTAACCCCTAAAATATCTGATACAGCTAAGTGCTGAGTACCTTCTATTCCCAGTGAAACTGGAGGCATTCAGTCCCTCCTAGCACCAGATCTGAAAGGGGGATTGTGTTTGCAAAAGGAGGCCTTGGTATGTGCCTTGATTTCAGACATCAGTGGCCAGCCGCACCAAGGCAAATCCCTAGCACAGAAAGGCTTTTCTTTTCTTTGCAGAGACAAAATAATGATGTAAGCTTAGAGCTGTATGATTTTACTCTAAGTTTCATCTCCCAAACAATATATTCTTATTGGTTTTGTCATATCCAGGTCAAATGTAAATTATAATTTAGGATTAGGCAGAGGCATAGAGATGTTTCCAGGTCTTTCCAAAGTGAGACAATGCTCTGGTTTGTTTCTTGGTTCAGGAGTATCTATTCTTGTGTCTGAGGTATAGTGTTTCCTAGAACTACTCATAAACACGAACAACTTAGGCATCCTTGTAAGTCAAAACTAAGTGTACAATTAATACCTATTATGAGGCCAATTTTAAACAATTAATTTGACAGCAATTGTAATTTTATGTTACAGGCTTTTGGAAATAAATAACCAAATTCATCTTTGTAATCTAAGGAACTCAGAATATCTTTATGCGGAGATGATCTTGTGATGCACAGTATTGCATATCTGGAATTTCTGAAGTTTGCTCCCAACTGCCTAGATACTTGTAGTGCCAGGGATAATTACCTGAGGCTTGTTAATTGTTTCAGCAAAGAAAAAATATATACCTTAAGTGTAAGCATTAATATATGTATACACAATACATCCACAATATATAACAAACCATCATAATAGTACAAAAATAGAGGTCCTGAATATGTTCTGTTATTTATGTGTTTGGCAAGCTTAGGGAATGGACTTTAGTATGAGTGAAAATTCTCTTAACATTTTTAAGGTTATTTATTGTCATTTCTATTTGAGTTTTTAATGGTCCTGTATTTTGTAATGCTTTAGCAGGAAAAAATACTGTAGTTATCTTTTTTTCGTATTCTTTAAGCAATATTTCTAGCTTAATATATTGTGCCAGGCTTTCCAATATTAACCAAGAAAGACAGTAAAATTCAATGAACAGCACTCTGACATCCACAATTTAAAACCTGTGATTGAAGTGAAATGTGTAAACTTCTAGTGGGTTATCATGTGCTTTGGAATAGAGTATTGTTGGAAGTAATTAGAAAATATATTAAGGTCTCCTGGTAATGAAGGTATGTAAGTTTTAATAATTGTTGCTTTCTGAATAAGTGTCAAACTATATCTTTAAATGTATATGGAGTTACAAGTTAGGTCACTTCTGAATGGAATGTAAAACAATACTAAAATGCTTCAATAACTTATCTCAGTGTTGCTAATAAAAAAAAAAGCTGTTAACCATTAGTGCAGTTTTGAGTCATTTTGTTAATTCATTCAAGAAAAATCTTTGACAAACTGTTGTACCTTTTGGTACACCGAAGACCACTCATGCAATCCACAGTTGTTTAAAGCTTTGAGAGGCAAACTCTGCAAAGCTACTTGTTGGCCACGTAAAGAACAGTGATTAAAAATGCAGTCTCCCAAGGAAGGAGTGGTTTGTCGTTGGAACGATGCCATGGATGGTTAGGCAGGTATATGAGGGGGGGTGTTAGACTTGTTTTCTCCTTTGCAGAACATGTCTTGGTAATGTGGGACCTATTTCCCCCGTCACTGGTGAAATCCAGCAGAAATTTTCATGGAGCCCACTGGGTTAAAAATGGTAATGTGGGATGGATTAAGTGTGTGTGTATTAGTGCCTGGGTGCTTGGCCAGGATGAGCTACGTGTTTGGATCCAGTCCTACAGCTGGAAATATAGCCTTAGTGAGTAACGGATATACAACATCTATCCCAGCGGAGAAATACCAGGAGCACGCAGCCCATGAGTGATCTTTCTTGGTTCATTTTGCCTAGCCTTACATTAAGTCCCAGTCTTCGATACTGCAGATCGCGCTGAACTCTCCTTTTTGTTTCCCATGGGAAGAACGTGCGATAAGTGTCCTGAGACTAGCCTTCCTCCTCAGACGCACGTACGGTTCACCCAGGGTGAAGCAAGCATAGGATAACAAGCAACCAGTCGCATCAGTCCCAGTAGTGTCACTCAGGTCTATGGTAAGTGTTTCCAGGATGGGGCCCACAGGAGGCGGCCAGTTGTTCGGCGCACTGCTGAGTGCGCAATGGGAGCTAAAGGAGAACATGACTAGGGCTCCCAGTGTCACATCTTCATTAATGCTGTCAGTTTTGAATAGCATATCGGTACTTTTTATTTATTCCACCATGAGTCAGGACCTGACATTTTAGTGTTCTGTGTCATACTGAGAAAAATCTGTAGTTCAGCAGTAGGACAATTATATTATTTTGGAAGGGCTAGAAATAATACAGCATTTGTGAGACAACTGTAACATTTATCCAGACTCAGTGCGAGATTGTTCTTCCTTTTATTTGGAGAGCACTTCCAAAAAAGTATCAAATAGGAGCAAAGGAAAAAAAAGACAAGAAAAAGTGGCAATTATGAATCCATTTAACCCCCATAGGGTATAATCTCATTTTGTGTAATACCCCTGGCTGTTACATGCCTAAACTCCTATGCAGTGAGCTGTGACTATAGTCCTTATTGTCCTGTGGGCAATATGACTAAGGAAAAAATAACTCTGTAATACAATGGAGCATTTGTCTGAACAGCGTAACCTAAGGTCCATAACATCAAATCTAAAGTTGTAATTATACAGCTGCAGTCACACCACTCAAGTGAAGGCTGTGTCAGCACTTGTATTATATAAGAAATGCTGTTTTCAAGGGTTGATGAGTCATATGCAAAAAAACATTTCTCGCTAAACAATTGTTCTGGTTGTTCTGAAGCAACCTCTAGGTACGAGCCTTTCCCCAGCAGGACATGGTCATGTCGGCTGCAGTCTGCCATGGCTTAACTTCGCAGTTTATTTTGCTAATGAATGTATCTTCTCCGAGCTAGGAAATTACCTAGAAGGTTTTGGTTTCTGTGGAGTTTTATTATTATCAAAACACAAGCTAGTGAGGAAAAACCCAGGGTGGGCGAGGTCTTCACTAATGAGGATTGTAACAGGTGAAATGTCTTCCTTGGAAATTATAAAATTAGCATTTTCTTTTCCAGTTTGTCATCATCCCCAATGTTGATTTAAGTTCTCCAATCAGAACGCTTCCCTGTGAGACCCCATCACAGTTTCATTTTTTGAGACGCCTTGAAACTGGACCTTTCAAGCTCGCAGTGACTGTTATTGCCACTTGAAGCAGCCAGACATTTACTGGCAAGGAGCAGGCAGGAAAGGGGTTTATTTACAGCAGCACGCAGAGGTGGACTAGGAGCACTATGCCACCCCTCCTGTGCGAATGTGAAAGGAATGTGCTTAAGATTGAGACCAAGTACCAGAAACCACAACAATTTTCCTACTACATGAAATTTCTAGATAGGTGTGCTGGTTGTGAGTGGCTTCAGCGAGCAGATGCCCCTGCCCGGAGCATCGCCATTTACCAACAGGTGTTCCTGAGGCTGCCCCACGCCAGGTGCTGGCAGCCCAGCCGCCCAGCCCGACCCCTTGTCTGTGGGGCGGGACGCAGGCCAACGGCTTGTTTTAAGCCGATCTCCTCTGATCCAGGGCGTCTGTAGCGCCGTTCCCTGCATAGAACAGCCATTGTTCAGCTCGCAGAGCAACAGTGGGGTAGAAAATAGCATGCCATGCTGGGGATCAGAGAGGGAATTGTTCCGTAATTATCTCGTACTGAAGGAAAAACCCAAGGCGTATCCCGATATGTGCCATGACTCTGGCAGAACAGGAGTCTTTTAAAAAAGGTTTGGGGAGAGGGGCTCGCGTTCAGAAGCTGGCGGCCCTTGCTCCTCTGGCAGGTCTACCTGTCATTCGCTCACTGACCACAGGAAAAAAAGAAAAAAGTTTTCTGCTTTGGATTCTCCATTGTGAAATGGAAAATAATAGTACTTATCTCCCTGGTAGGAGTGCTGTGAGGATAAATGAATTAATTAATGTTTGTAAAGCACTTTGAAGATGAAGAATGTTATATAAGTCCTCAGTGCATAAATGCTTCCTTCTCTGATCTAACTACAGTAAGCTATAAAAATATATTGATGAAAATATACACCCATTGGAAGTACGTGTTGGGTGTGTGTATCCCTTCAGTAACCCCGCGGCGTTTGTGAGCCCGACGTGCTGCGCCGCACAGAGCGGGGAGCGCGGTGCTGAAACCTGCCTTCAGCCTCAGCCCTGCGCCTGGGGGCTCTCGGTGCCTGCAGGAGCTTTGCCGTGTTTTGGCCTTGATGTCTTCCTGTCAAATCCACGAATTTTGACCTCGGAGCTTTTCAGTGTGTCTGCTGGGTTCAGCCACTGGTTTCTGCCCGCCGCCGCAGCCTGCCAGCCCCAGCCGTGCTGTGGTGCCGTGCAGCACCGGCACCTGAGGCGGGTGATGGCCCAGCACCGTGTCGGGGGGGCCCCCAGCCCACCGCCAGCATGTGCATCCCCCTGTCCTGTGCCCATGTCAGGACAGAGGACCTGCCACACTGTCCGCCACAGTCTGTCCACTCCTTTTCAGCATCAGTGTGATGCTCCACATTCAGTCCCCGCAGTGCTCCGCAAGTCCCGGCATTCCTGCTCACACTCGCTGATCTGATGGCTGAACTGGCCATTGTGTGGTTTTTAATTGAATGGCAGTGACTTCAGTTTGCTACTTGGAAGTTTAAATTTTTATTGCCTGATTTTCAACATTACCATTCTAGATTAGTCCTTGCTGCTTTACTTTATTATTTCTTTTTTTATTCAAGCCAGGAAGTGCGTTTGATCCCGAACAGCTCACATGTGTAACAAGGCAAGTTGAGAGGATGCAGGGAAGGAAAAACAACACTTCAGCCATAGAGAGATGTGACTTTTATCAAGAGAGACATGTAAGAAAAGGTTTGTGCATTGAAATGAACAGGCTGAAGACAAAATTCAGGATTTCTCAGGTGCTCTCCTCGGTTCACAGCTGCGATGCAGACCAGTTTGTGGACCTTAGGAGAGAGGACCACGTTAGCCTGAATTGTGTCTTGCTTCACTTGTCCCTGGGTACAGCTAACCCTGTTCCAGTCTGTGCGCTTGGTTTTCTTTTAAATCCTTTGAAATCTTCCCGGTAAACCTGTTCCTGGTGTTGGAGTGTGGGGGAGTGCAGCATGCTGCTGCTGTGGGTGCAGGTACCCCGCTGGCACGGGCTGTGAGCCCCCAGCCCTGCTCCGCGGCAGCTGAGGGCTCCGCTCTCCCTGCTGAGAGCTGGAAGGGGGCGGCAGCTTTTGCCCAGCAAAATCTGCTCCCGTGCCACCTTCACCCAGATGCCAAATGCACCAAGATGCGTCACTGGCACAACCAGACATCCCCAAACTCTGACCAGCACCTGCAAACACCCAGCAGTGCGATGGATTTTTCCATCCCCTGACACGAGAACTATTTAATAACAGGAGGGCCTATGGGTGCATTTGCTAATCGTTACATAACTCTGTATAACTGTTGGGGTAAAAACGAAAAAAAACAAACCAGAAAAGCTTTCCCGAAGGATAGAGGTGGGAATCCCATTAACATGACAGCTCCCTCTTTAGTTGCCAAAATGATTGACAGCTGGATAAGGTCAGAAGATGAAAACCAAGCCATGGGGGACAGAGCGGGGTGGGGAGGGGGCCAATCAGTTGAATAAAAAACTGAGTGTCAGTGCTGGGGGAAGGAGAAAACCGGCACTCCCACTAGAAAAATCCTCACCCTCTGCTCCCCTACTGTTTGTTTGGGGAAAATGCTGCAGCTTAATCAGAATTATTTACAAGATAATGGTCCATTGTTTGTAGTAAGACAGATGCTGTCTGTGGGAATTTGGTGTTTTATGCTCCGTGCATTACAGTGCCATTGCTGTGTACAGATGGGATCACAGTGGTGTTGTTGTTATCCACTTTTTGGAAATTTGGAGGATCCTTACCGTGAAAGGAGGATCCTTAAACAGAGAAAAAAACAGTTTTTTCAGACCCAGAACTGGGATTTCTCTTAAGGTAGAATTGTGTTCGTACGTGTATGGCAGAAGAAGAGGACAAGGTGGAAGCAATTTGCTTGACACCTATGGCATGAAGGGTCCCTAGGCTGACTTTACTTGGTGGTGGTGGACATGGATTCAACAGATGGATGGATCCCGTGTGTCTTTCCACAGGGGAGGAGATGTGTTCTGGTGGGGTATGTCGGTGGTCCCTCCTTTGCTGGTGGCTGGCAGAGTTGCTTGGAAGGTGGTGGGAGATGTACACAAACACGTCTGTGCAGGAGTACAAGTCTTGCCTGTGGAGTTACTGTCCTCTGGTTGTGCGATTGCAATGCGTGATGTTCCCTGCCCTCCTCCCCAGGCTGCAAGTTAAACATGGAACACTTCTGTTTCACCAGAGAACTTCATCCTGATGGTTTTGTGGGTGAAGCTGTGGGAAAGGAAAACTAGATTTTCACTGGATTCATACTGAAAAAATCTCACCCAAAAACCCAAAGAGAAAAGATGTCCCTGCTCGTGGCAGGGGGGTTGGAACCAGGTGATCTTTAAGGTCCCTTCCAACCCAACCCATTCTATGATTCTATTTAGAAGATCAAATGCAAGATTCTTTTAAAAAATTTGTTTAATCCCAGCAGAAACTCTGTGTCTGTAACAACCCCTTCTGGCCCAAGTAGAAAGTTCGATGTGGAGGCCTAGAGCCTGGCAAAGGGAACAAGTCCGTGTCATGCAGGTGGGTGACCCTGTGCCACATGAGGCTCGCTGCATCGGGGAAGAGCAGGGAGCTCTGGCGAGGCCTCTGTCAGCATGTCCGTCCCAGCGGCTGCCTGCAGCTGCTTCAGCAAAGCAGCACCCACAGGTCTTTCCCGTGACTCTGGGGTGAGAGGACAGGGACCGTGCCACACGGAGCTCTGTGGTGCTGTGCCTCTCAGGAGCAAATCCTGCCTTGCCTTTTCTACCCAAACCGCTGAAGCCTGTGAGATGAGAAGTTTCTCCTCAGGTTGCCGTGCTTTGGAGCAGGACCTGCAAGCAAGGTGCAGGACAAGGGGGTGGAGGGTGTCTGGGTGGGTGTGGGTGTATGCTTGTATGTGTGTGCATTTCCTCTCTCAAAAATCTGCTTTTAGTGTGAAATAGCTCACATGTTACCTCGGCAGAGACCAGTGTGCACCAAAGGCAACCATGAGACGACAAATCACCAGAAAGGCTCCAGAGGGGATTCTGAGCATCCACGTCTGGTGTCCCAAGATCCATTAGCTTTCAGGTAAAATGGAAAACAATGACCATCTTTTTTGTATGTGAGATAATTAAGCTCTCTTTCCATCACTGCAAAATACCTGAGTTTCCCTGGAGAAAGCAGAGGCCCTGGGGATGGGGAGTGAGACAGGGAAGGGCCAGGAATGACTAATTTGCAGTCTTTGGAGCATGGCATCCCTCTCCCCCTTGAGGTTCCCTATGTGAGATACTGCTCATGCGCTTGTTCCGGAAGAAAGGCTGTGCGGCTGGAAATGGGTTTCCAACATCAGTGTGTCCTCCTCCGTGTGGGCTCCCCCCAAAACGGGTCGTGGGAGGAGGCAGGTCCGAGTCCTCCTTCCCTCTGGGCTCAGACTGCTGCCAAGGACAGAGCCGACAGCATCAGATCACAAGTAGAAACCGCTTTGCCCAAGAAAAGGGTTCTCCTCAGGTTTTTGTGAAATGGTGTTTTCCAAGAATGTCCTTGAAGGGTTAGATCTGCATGGGGGATTGCCTTCCCGAGTGATTCCATTTTTTGTAAGTGTTTCCGGTAGAATCTGTACCGGGAGCTCTAAGTTTTTTCCTCCAACTCAGCATTTATTTGCAAAATCTTAATTTTGTATTTCCTGACATTTAAACTTTTCAGCCTAATGTTCTAATAAGGATTCCGTCTGTCTGTCTAAATAAAGCTTCGTTCTAATGAGGACACTATCCATCTCCTGAGATGGAGCCATAACGACTTCCAGCCTCCATGTAAATTTAGCTAGGCTCCCGTCCCCACCCTCTTCTCCCCACAGCTCTTTGTTTGGGGTGTAAATTATCTGTTTTGGGACAAAGTTGTGCAGAATTTCGTTTTGGGTCAAGTGACTGAGCTATTGTGTGAGCCTCTGCTTTCTCTCTGAAAAGGGGGATTTTGCTCACTCCCAGTTGTATGTTCAGTGCCTGCTTATTTGCAATTTTTGTTCATAAGACTCTGGGTTTTCATGCCAACAATTTTCTGTTTGAGTTATTGGAGTAGGGAGGTTGTGGGAGCATGCCAGTGTCAAAGGTTGTCGCTTGAATGATAATTAATAACATTATCAGACTGATTATGTGTTTAGATGTCCAGAATCAGGAGTGAATTGAACTTGTTAAATTTAATTCCTACCTCCAAATATCTGACTGTTTCCCATGGCTGGGAGACAGGCATGCTTACCAGTCTTGCATTTGCATAAAGGACAAAACCAGGCATTTGAGAGGGCAACAACTAACAAGAATTGCTGAAATTCTGAGCTTCTGGCATTCATGGGGCTTCTCTTACGGCACCATCTCTCTGCGAGCTTCTGCCAAGGAGAAGAAAGCGCAGATCGGGTCCACGATAATGTTTATAGACCCTGGTTTCATTGTGTCAGCTGCTGACTGAAACGTTGAGTCATTTGAGATTGGAGATTATGTCTTCTAAGGTCCCGAAGAGCCGTTTCACATGCGACCGATTACCTCTGTCAGAGGTGGGAGAGCCAGGTCCCACCTCAGTGGGTGGGATCTGAACTCATGCTTTCAGAGGTCAATAACAGGGTTTTTAGACCTTTGTGCCTCTCGGTCCCTTATAGCCAGACCTTTTCTGTTAAAACTGTTGAAATTACAAACCAGTAATAAAAGGATCACATGTGTTTCCCACTGAACAGGTTCTTTAAGGCTATTATGATAATTAAAAACATATGGTGCCTACACAAGTCAGAGGGAAACCACAGATGTACAAATTAGGTATTATATAAGGTTTTTTTCTTTTTTGCCCTTTCAAAAATGACAAGCCAAAGAAGTACAAAGAGATAAAGATGATAATTTTTTGGAGGTGGTAGGTAAGCGTTTTGGATTTTTAATCATGAAATATGTAAACCTCCTTTCTTATCCATAATCAGAGCAAACTCTTTCTAATACACAGGAAGAAAAAAGCCAGTAGCGTAAGAATGCAGTATTTATGGAAGGAATAAGGAAACACTTTGTTTCATGCAAGTTATTGGAGACCAGGAAACCTTTTGCATTTTTTATGATGTTTCCCTGCACAGACACCGAGGATTATATTTATTAAATATTGAATTATATTGAAATTGGATTGATGCAGCCAAAGAAGGACATTTCTTTGTATTCCATTTTTTCTCCCTTTAAAAAAGGGAAATGTACTAATATTGATTGCAGTACAAGTAGTCATTTGTTTTAATTTAAAAATATAGGATTGATTTTGAGAAGGTGATAAATACTGCTAATAAAAAAATTCAAAATGGGGATTTATAATGATTCTCTGTTAAGTCAATGGTTTAGTGAGGCTAACTTATAATAAAGGTAGAGACGTGCTGAACTATCCATAGCTAATGGGTTATTTGCCATTTGCTAGCGCTGCAAACTTTCCTTGGTTTGCTGGGTCCTGCTACAAAAGGTAAAATTTATGTCATCTTATGTCTCCTTGCTCTTGTTTTGTCTTTCTTTTGCTAAAAACGGGGAGCTGAGAGTCTACCAGCTGGCGAAGGGCCCCCTTCCTAGGCAGACGTGTACAGGTATTTCACAGAGAGTGGCCGGGTGCAGGTGTGGCTGGGATCGATGGTTGTGATGGGTCTCAACTTCTCCAGCGGCGCGGTGCAGCTCCCTGGGTTTCGGGGTCTCTCAGCCTCTGCACAGGTCTTTCCTGGTGGCACGCGGGACGGGCAGGTCGCAGCAGCACCTGAAGCAGCCCCAAAGCCCTGTACCGTGTAGCCGTTGCTTTGAGCCCCAGGGCTCACGCAGCAGCACCTCGCCTTGCCCCGGGCAGCGGGAGACCCTCCTCTCCTCTACCCGCCTCGGCAGGGGCTGCTGGGGCTCCCTGCCAGCAGCAAGGCCTGCTGTGGCGTGCAGTGCCGGGGTGGGTAGATGTCTTCCCACCAGTACGGAGCTCTGCAGCCTCGGGGGTGCAGGGGTCTCCGTATGGCGCCCGTGGGAGCGTGCCATGGGGAGCATCCTGGCACTGGGCTGGCGGCCGGCCTTCCCTCTCCCCCAGTCCTGAGCTCGCCCCAGGATGCAGCGCAGCATTTGGAGGCTTTCGCTCTGTTCGCTTACATTTTATCCCATTTTTCAGTATAAAACAGACAACTCTTTTTTTTTTTTTTCCTTTTCCCCCCCCCAAAGAAACTTTTAGAAGAGAACAAAAAAAAAATCTGGAGAAAGAGGAGAGGGAGAAGTCTGATGCTAATACTTCAGGTTTGCAGGAGTGGTGGTTGAGCAGGCGTTTCTGAAGAGAGCTTTTCTTTTATTGAGTGAGTGATAGCAAACTCAGTGTTATTTCACATGTAGGTATTACCATTTTAACTTTTACTGAGGTAAAATAACACCTTGTCACTCAGTGCAAATACCAATCACAAAATGAATTAATTGTAATAACTGTTGTCAACAGAACAAAAGACTTGTTGCTTTCCTAAGCAGATTTCAGTGCCACTGATAACTATATACAGAGGTCCCCATTGGGCTTATTCAGTGTACGTAGTCAGAACATAATTTCATCTGTCTTTCTCTGCATTTTGTTGCAAGAGTCTCAGAAATTGAGTTAAAAAAACCTGTATTTTTTACATATTGCTAAGTATACACTTCTCCAGTGCTTATGCTTTTTTTCCTCAAAGAATCCCTAAACATTTTTACTAGTTAATTAACACTTTTTCATGGCTAATTTATTAAATAATTAACAAGCTTGTAACACTCTGCACAAGCTATTTATTCACCTTATGCCATGACGGACAGTTACTTTCAGAAAAAGTATGGGCGGCTTTTTTGCTACACCGAATATATTGTTGTTAATGTTACTTCTTTAGCTAGTCATCTTTATACAAAACAAACAGTACGATTGCAATAGATGGGTGAAATTTCCTTTGAAGAGGGGGGAAGAGAGAAAAAAATAGCCAAGAAAAGCAAAATTCTTCATACTTGTGCTAACCACAAATTTATTCAAGTGAAGTTTGGGGGGGGGAGGGGGGAGAACTAATTAACTAATATCACAAAGGAGCCTCAGTACAGCAGGAATCAGTGCCAATATGCTGTACTCATTTTACATGGCTG
>Ga0065711_1034799_pt1 | contig 23221 bp, 21 predicted proteins | sample Hoacrofraction12_FD_59098 | JGI IMG/M metagenome (GOLD analysis project Ga0065711, IMG submission 59098) | Hoatzin crop microbial communities from Cojedes, Venezuela - Epithelial fraction 12 v2 (version 2) | ecosystem: Host-associated > Birds > Digestive system > Esophagus > Crop | place...
GCCTTTCCCCCCTGCGAGGGGCCCCCCCCCCCCCATCATTTCTCCAGCCTTATTGCTCCCTCCCACTCGCAGCTGAGAATTAAAAGACATAATAAAGAACACTTGAACCAGAGGGGGAACGTCTGGTGGGAGGGGGGGAAAAAAAAAGCTGGTTCCTTGTTTGAGCCTGGGATTCATCTGCCTCTCCCCGCGGAGATAAAGAGGCCCTTTCACCCCAGCAACCAGAAGGCTGACGCTGGATATGCGCTCACCAGCACGGCCATGGCTGGGAGCTGTCGACGGCGGCGACATTTCTACCTCAGATTAGACAGTACGGTGCAAAAACACATTATTGTTGCTGGGGAGACTGCCCCTTCATAAGGCTGCACGCTTGGGAGCGAGCCGCTGTAGCTATGAGACCGGACCACGGCGTGGCTCCAGCCCCTTTCTGCAGATTAAGGTCAATAAGAGCCTCCCCAGCCTGCCGTGCCCACCGCTCTCTCGCAGCAGAGAGCGACCGGACGGAGGTGGGAGCCCAGCGCCTCTAATATCCCCACCGGCGAGCGCACTGTGCCCCCGCTTTTGTTCTCCGCTTCTGCCCAGTGATTTTCATTACAAATATCCTCTTATCATGCGCACATGGGGGGAGAGAGGGCCCACACAAAGAGAAAGAAAAGGCTGCTTGCTGGAAAACCAGTAATTACTGGGCTCGGGCTTTGCTTGCGAAGGATTCATCTGGATTTGACATGGCAGGGTTTCACATGTATGGCCCCTCCGGGGGCGAGCTCCTGTTTTGATTTCATTATCGGCAAGCTGGGCTGCCAGGGTAACTTTTGCCCCGAAATGAGTTCCCAAAAGGGGACAGTTGCACTTTTATTATTTGCTTTGAAAGCAATTTCGCTGCTGCCCCCAGAAACCTCCTCATCTGCTCAGCGGGGGAGCACAAATGCCGTGAGTTGGCTTCTCATTGCAGCACCGCTGCGGCCAGTAAGCATGGGAAATCTTCTACGTGGTCACCACCTATTTTAGGAAAACCTAGAGGTGTTCAACCCTTCAAACATCTCCTGAGCCCACGCACGACTTGCAAAGGCTGCGCTCTCAAAGTGCTTATAAAGATACACAAATTCTCTGCCTGTCCTTTTACAAGGAAGGTAGAACGTAACCCATGCATGAACAGAGGCAAGTAAAGCCTTGCAGGACCAAAACTTTATCTTTTGTACTCACTTGCCATAGTTCTTGCGTGATTTCCTTCAGTTGAGGTTGAATGGCCTCGAACAGCACCCAGAGCTCTGCAGCATTAGGATGTCTGCACAGCTCTGGGGCAGGTTATCCACCCAGTTTTGCAGCTGGGTGAAACGATGGCTCAGGACAACCAAGCCAAGGACATGCAGGAGGTCCGAGAGGAGGGAAACCCAAACTGCCTCCTCCCCGCTCAAAAAGCCCGTGAGCAACAGACACCGTTCCCGTTCGCTAACGCATCCTCGTACGTCGTACACAAACCTGAAGTGGGGCCTGTTCGGGGGAACTTCACACCATTTCTCTGGGGGATGGATTTCCTTGGTGGTTCGCCAAGAACTCTGGAACATTTGTAGGATACCGCGCGGTGGCAGGCCCGATGACGAGAGCCAGAAAACTCTGCAGGAAAGATGTTTCTGCCATCAGCACACGCACTTTTAGGCAAGCTACCCCGATCCTTTGTGTTTTTATGATGTGTACAAGACAAGGACCAGCAGATCGACCCGCTCTGCTGTCTCAGAGGTGACATGCAATTGTTTGATGACAAATCCTACGAAATCTGCTGTCCTGGACAGAGCCCCACAGTACTAGAAGTCACTCCTGTCCCTGAAAGCTCACAAACTCCACACCTACCTGCGTATTTCTATTCTTGGACCAAATGTAAACGTGGGAGTTGGACTTGCAACTCAGTTTTTGGGTGACCCCAACCTGCCACTAAAAATGAGTCCGAGGTTTACGTGCTCCTCATAAAGGCAGGATCATTTGCAAAACTCAGACCCAAGCCCAGCATTTGGTTTCCAAACACACTGCATTTTGCTTGGGTTCTTGTCCCTTAATTCCCATCATCTTTTCTTTCTCTCCTTATTTACTTGTTAATTTCCATGGGTCTTAATTTCCTGCATCCCCAGCCCCGCTGAGACCAGCCTCTCCCTACGTGGGATTGCACGCCACAGCCCTTCCCTCCTCAGGGAAAGGTCAGGAGCGGAGGTTTAGCACACCGAGAAGAAAGGCAGCAGCAGACAGAGAGCACTCATAAGGATCTGGCTGTGAGCCTCTCTGAGAAAATGTCAGGTTGGGGAGGTTATAATAGCTTTAATCTGCAGTACAAGGGGATTAAAAGACTCATTCTCACAGGGCAAAAAAAGAAAGGAGCGGAGCGGAAGGAGCAGAACAAGGGGAGAATGAAGGCTGCAAGGGGAGGAAAGGAGAAAGTTAAAGAGCTCAACTATAAAGAGCATCAGGATTTAAAGAGCTCCGTCTTCTAGCGTAATAAATGTGAAGTGGCCTGCATGGAAAAGGGGCTTTAGCCAATGGCTTTGCTTTTGCTTTTTCACACTAAGCACACACACACTTCAGCCTTCTTCAACCACAGCAACTTATGTTTGGCTTTGTTGATTTTCAGGGGAAAAAGGAGTAGGAGGGGGAAACAGAAGGTTAATGAGGCTCCGCCAGATGCGGCACTAAAGAGAAGCCGTGGGCATTATATATTTTAAACAGTGGTTTAGGGTCTTTGATCCTCACCCCTGCTGTCCCTCCTCCCACACGTCCCTCAAACCCCCCTCGTCCTCGAGGGCCGTGGAAGAGCGCAGGGGCCTGGGAACAGGAAGGAAGTACGCTGAATGGCGGGACGCTCTCCTCAAGTACTGCTTGAGCAACCTTTTCAGCCGCTCAACGAGGCCAGGAGATGAAGAGAGAGTAATTGAAAGGGTAAGGAAAGAAGGCCACTTGAAATACTTTCCAAAGGGGGAAAAAAATCCAACCCGATGCATCAATTGCAGGAGACGTAAAGGCCAACGAGCCGCCAACACGGACAAGCAAGCGACGCTCCAAAAGGGAAACCGGGTACTCGAAGCCAGCTCTTCGCATTGCTCACGTCCTGCTGGGAACAGGGTTTCTTAGGGCTGGATGCTAACCTCCAGGGGAGGCAGGACTGCCCTCCCAGATCACCAGGGAGGTTTGGACATACTTACGTTAGGACATTGCCAATTATTCTCCTCGAATACAGGAGGAATTCTCCCCCATCTGGACGTACGGATATACTTTAGTCTTTAAAAATCTTTGCAGAAATGGCAACATGGGAAAGTAAGGCAACCACCCAGGAGTCTCAAGTTTCCTCCCATTAACACCCTCACCCACCTCCGGCACTCTGAGAAGGGAGAAGCAGGTTTCCAGCAGTCCACCGGGTTCAACAGGACTGCAACACTTGCTCTGATCTTTCATATTGTTACCCACCTTGCCAGCTCAGCAGGCTCACAAGTCAGAAGAGATGCTCCAGGACAACAGCAGGCACAGTCAAATCTCTAAGGTAGCTTCTCTCAACTATTTTAGCAGCTCGGCAAAGTACCTGGGGGGCTGCACAGTGTGCTGCGCACAAGTTGTACTCAGAGGGGGAAAAAATAAAAAGACTTTGTAACATAATAAGCAGGTTCCAGACAGGAATTAGAGTATAGCATGTCCAGCAGAGACAGGGGGCTGGAGTGGCATTAAGGTAGGAAGAATATAATTACCTGAACTGGACTGTGGCCAAGATAATGGTATTTTATTTCAATAAAGCCAGAAGTGCCAAAACCTGGATTTCACATTTAAATCCAGAAGATGGCAAATCACAGCATCCCAGCTCTTCCAAGTTTTGGCTGAAAGGAAAGGCGTCCTGACAGGTTTTCACCTCTAACCCCTACCACCACTATGGGAAAGCTCACCCTCCGCTTCGCTTGGGAAGCTACAGACAAAACATCATCCCCCTCCCCATACCTCGCCCGCAGCCAACAAAGCCACACTCAGGCACCAGTACAGTCACAAGCAAGCTCTCTGGAGCGCAGCCCCTAGTTCGATCTGGTATTAATTATCCACTGTTCTGCAGAGATAAATGCCTAATCCTCTGGCTGTTGACACTGGAAGTGGACCAGTCTACCCTGGGGTGGATATTATACCGGGGAAGTTGGCTTCAACTGTGATCCCCACATCATGCGCTGTACAAATGTTCCCTAGCCTGTAGGTAATAGATTTCATAGGGTGTATGGGATCTTTCTGCAGCAGAGCTAATCCAGAATAACACATGACCCAAGCATTCATTGTATCAGGTTTTTCTTCCTCCCTCTATTTTTTTTTTCTTCAACATAGTATTTCAGATTTCATGTGGAATTTCTCATTTTCAGACAGTCTCTATTTCCTTATAGCTTACCAGCTTTCCTCCTCCAGGACCGCTATCAAGTTGAACTTCCTAAGCAGCAGTGCCCCAGGGACGCGGAGATGGGTCTGCACAACCCCTCCTTCTCTGGGTATCTCTCACTTTCTTCCAAGAGAAAGGCCAAACATCTCCACACTGCTTCTCTGGTTTTACACTCACTGGAAAGCCTAAATCAAGAAGCTGGCTTGTCAGGGAGAACGAAGCAATGCTGATGCTACCAGAGATGGGAAAACCGTTCCTATTTCTGACCAAGCTGCTAAGGACTTTGGTCTTTCCCATGTCTGAGCAGTCCCACAACACCACCGTGTACCATGAAAGGCAAACCACTGTCCCAGACCCACTGCCACCAGCCCTGCTACCCCAGCCAGGCACTTTGGGACACTCAGGCAGGTACCTGCTCCCCACCTTCCCACTCCCATCTGGGCTTTCTCCCCTCTCCCCCCTTCCAAGGGTTGTCTTACAGGCAGTTTCTTGGCAAGGACGAATTTTAAACCCAAATGCAGGAACAGGTTTGAAAGAGTATTATTGTACAGGGTGTCAGAACAGAAATCACACATGCTTGGGAGCACCGCTTTGCTCCCCCACTTTACAACAAAACAGGTTTGCAGGACAGCGCTCTTCTACACAGACCAGAACAACTGCACCCACCAACAGCCGATACAAGGGTTTGAACACAGCAAATACAACAGGGAGTCAGCCCATGGAGGCACCTTTTCCTGAAAACACAATCAAAAAAACAAGCTCTGGCTCAACACAACAACTATGATTTAGCTTACGGTTGTGCCTTGAATCTCTGTGCTGTACACACACACAAGCAGCCCCTGTTTCCAGCAAGCTTGCAGTCTAACAAGCCAGCCCTGGGGGAAACCGAGGCAAGGGGGAACGAAATGCTTTTCTCGATGCCACATAGTCAGCAAGCGGTGGGTTGGAAGCAGATGGCCATGTCCAGTAGGACCTAGAGAGCTGAGCACCCGTCTGAACCATGTACTGCTCTATACCTAATATGATAGAACCCTGCAACTTTTTCTTGATATCAAATCCGACTGCTCTCTCCATCCTCCCTTTAGCAAGTGATGGTTCGAGCCTTCTGCACAAATTCCTGCAAAAAAAGGGAGCTTGCTGGGAGCGTGACACAAAACAAGTCAAAGTTTTTTTGTTGCCCTTGTTTGTTTTACCAAAGCAGTTCTTTCTAGACTTAGTCCAACAGAAATAAATTTTCAGCCCACCTGAATGCCACCGTTGTGTTCAATTTAACCTGAAAATTATAATGAGACAAAGAACAAGCATTAGAAAAAGAGCTGAACTTTTTATTGGATTTTGTATTCCTTAACAAAAAGATACAGAGAAGGGCTACTTGTTCCTCTGCTGTTCCTGGACAGCTTCACCTTGGCTGTGAGAACGGACTAAGATCTCTGAAGGAGAGAACAGGAGTTTGAAACCTAGCCAGTAAGAGCATGAGAAAGGGTTCAGCAACCCTGGTTTCCGTTTTCCTTGCTCTAAGAAAAGAAAGAGGGTTCTGGAGATTGAAACAAATATCTTGCAATCCAGACTCTGGGGGTCTGTTCCCTACTCTGCTGCAGGCAAGTAAACCTGCTTCATCTCTCTCTGCTCCAGCTCCTCCTACGTAAACACAGAGGAGATGCTGCTACTTCGCAACGCCAGCAAGTCTGCGAAGTGCAGGCTTCGAGGCCCCTGCAGGAAAGGTGCAGAGGATGCACCCACCAAGCAGTTGTCTGGTACGGCTGCAAATCATTGCCACACCATCCCAGCAAATTGCCAGCTCTCGAGCTATGCTCTTCAGAGCCCACCAGCGGAAACGGCAAATTACTTCCCTCAGGAGAAATGAATATTGAGGCATTCACATCAGCTCAGAGGGCGCGGTTGAAGGCAGGGATGCTAGGGCTTCCTGGCAAAGGAGAAGTGTCCATAAGGACTGTGCTAGACCTCTGCTCTCACATGGAGCTGGCACTGCAGTTTGCAGTCCATCTCTGAATGATCCTTTCCAGCAAACAGTCTCTTAATGATATCCCTAATCAATGACAGACTACAATCTTGGAGCTCCAAACCCGTAAAATTAATGAGGGAGCAACAGCAAGCAATCACACCAAGAGCATCTGGGAAGCCACCAAGCCCAACAGGGCTACGCTACATCATCCCTGGCTGATGGCTCCTCCTCCCCCTCCTCAGGACAGGGGATGTAGTAAATCGAAGTCATAGGAAAAAAGGAAAACAGGAGCCTGGCAGTGAAGGAGAGGGTGAAGCAGCTGCACCAAGCAGATATTGTGCTTAAGGACGTACAGGAGTCCTGCTTTGCCATTTGGGATCATCCCACACAGAGCACTCCCCAACCCTTTCCTAATCTGCTCTTAAGCTACTTAACACACACACTCCCTCCCTTTCCAAGCAGGTGGCAAGTCTACCATCTCAAAAGCCTCACTGCTGAGAAAAGGCTCTGATAAGCAATGCAAAACTGCTTTGCTTCATTACATCGGATTCTGCCTCATCTTGGGACGTCCTCAGAGCTCCCTGAAAATATACTTGCCGGCAGCACGCTAAGGCTTCCCTGTATTTTCACACAATACACACACACAAACAACAGAAGCACAAAGCAGCACACAGCACCATGTGTCCATTATTAGGCAGCTGCCCCTGGCAAGAGCAGAGTCTCTGCTTTCAGTAGCACGCACGTTGGAGTTACATCCTTCTCTCCAAACATGCCCCAGAGTATCCAGCTCCAAGAAACAGCAGGCTCTACGAAATGCACCGTTTCGTACTGTAACATGGACACTAGCTGTGATCCTGCATGCTTCCCTCCTGCGTGGTCTCCTCTCCTAAGTGCTTTAATCTGTGGAGAGAGATTTAATCTGTAGAGATTAATCTGTAGGAGCAGTCTTGCCTTGACCAGCACAGTCCAGCACTGCTCAGTTCATATTTCTCCCAGGAAATGCACCTGAACTGGTCACCAAACTGGTCTGTCAGTGCATATTGTCCATGTCCATATTCTCCATCTGCCCCATCACAAACCTGACAGCTGGGCAACGCAAGCCTGCAAAAACCTCTCAAGTCCTGGGTGACCCGGAAAAGCAGCTGTCAGACCGACATGCCGTTCTGTGCTGGGTGGCACTGGATGCCGTGACCCGACAAGCTTTCCAGAGGCCTCTGCACACAGCTGTGTGGTAGCAGGCATAGTGAGCTAAAGCACAGCAACACAGCAATCAACAACAGAGCGACCGTGGTGCTCGCAAGCCCGTTGCTGGGGTCTAACCCGCCTGCTGTCCACGGCATGGGTCCGGTACTCCTCCTGGGCTCAGAGGTGCTCAGTCCTCCTCCAGAGATTACTGTGACAAGAACTTAGTGTGGGAGCAGAGTTACTTGCTGCGTGTCACACAGGGCTGTCACCCCATCTCCATGCTTCATTCTCTCCCCATCTTCCTTCTGGTAAAATGGATGGTGCGGCATAGACACAGAGCAGGCTGCTTAAAGAGCAGGGACAGCATTTGGTCCTCCCTCCTGTCCTGGAGAAACATCTATCAACAGGATACCATCACATCAAGTCTCTGCATGCCAGTGCCAGATGGCGCCTGAGCCCACAAAAGCAAATCTTAGGTGCTGTCTGCCTTTAGATGTCATAAATGTTCTGAAACTTGGGGTAAGACAGTAGGGCTTGCGGGCAGCCTGCTATCCTTCTCAGACTGTCCAGCTCAGCAGAGGTCAGGCACCTTCATTTCAGGCTCTCCATCAGGTCAGCAACAGAACAGACGCTACACAGCAGAAAAGCATCTTCAGCCTCTGACTCTGGGTATAATCCATCACCCAGCCAAAACAGAGTAGCCTGGAAGCAGCCTCGTTTAGCGCTGGCTGGAAAAATTCTTCACAAGAAGCTCCCAGAAATTTTCAGTAAACATTGAAAATCAAATCATCCTATGCCTGTGGCTGCTCCTCTCCTCCAACGCTGGCTACACCAGTCCTGGTTTATGTGAGCTGCCTGCTTTGTCCAGGCTACTAGAGGCAGATGGCATGACAGCTGCGTTCTCGAGCTCATGGCTGGAGCCCTTCAGAACCAAGAAGTCGAGCAGAATGTCCAAGAGGCAGAAAACCAGGTGCCTGAAATGGAGAAAAGACAAAGCTTAGGCTGGTCAGGGCACTGCCGAGCTGGGAGATCAGTTCCAGACACACAGAAGCCAAAGCTCACGCAAGGAACAAGTATTCTGACTGCCATCAGGGGAAAGACAAAAGATCTCATACTCTAGAAGGAATCTTTCAAGGGATGGTTCAGGTGTTTTTGCCACCCCCCAAATCAGGGGGTGTTTGAAGCTGCCGAGCAGCACAGCAAACACAAATGCATCGCTTGGAGTGCGGTGGCACGTGCATTTCTCTGCCGTTAATCACAAAAGCATTGCCTTCCAAACACACTGTGATGGGTATACAGAAAAACACTATCCACACATATATGCTGCTCTCTGAGCTCTTCTAAAAAACAACAAACAAAACCAGGATTTGGTCTTAATTTCCTCTGACAGTTCCCTGTCATCCACAAACTAAGCAGGCCCGACAACCTCATTAACACTGGCTCATTACCCTCCAGCCAGACCGAGGTCCTAGACATGCACCTTCATAATAAGCAAGCCAGATGCCCTTTGATAGCATAAATCTAGGAAAATTAGCCAGATATGTCCTGTGCCAAAAAGCTGGCAGCATCAATCTCATGGTGAAGCCCTGAGTGTAGCTTACAGGCCCCATCACAACAGCTATCGGAGTAAAGAGACTGTAATCACCTACCTGTTTATCACAGGCTGGCCCAGGGACTCCAGCACCAAGTTCCAGCTCATCTGACATTTACTGGTTCCAAGGATTTCTTGGATCACATCTGTCAACATCAGAGACAACGCTTTAAGCACTGCACGTTTCCATGGTAGTAAAACCGAGTCAGTCTTCTGCTGGTGGGTACTAAATCAAAGTTTGTGACAGTGCTCTGAGCCTGAGGCATCTCGTGCCCGAAATTACCGTGACAGAAAACAGCCAGGGACAGGACTGAATGCCAGTAAAGCGCTCCAGCCTGAAAGGGCATATACTGGTAGCACTTCTTCATCCCCAAAGGACAGTCAGGGCCCCTTATACTGCAGCAAGGAGTTGAAAGTGGGATTAGACAGCAGCTGCTGTCATGCCAAAGGTCCCAGTGTCAAACTTCAAGAGAGGGAAATCCAGTGCAGCTGGGCTCGTGGTTTCAGCCCAGTGGAAAAGCCACTCTTTAGAGCAAGAAGCCAAAGGCTTTGCCTTATGACTCTTCCCAGCAACGGCAGGTGGGAGCACAGCATGGCACTGGCTTCCCTGAGCCCCACCTTGTCTGAGGTGGCTCAGCAGGAACCGCACCATCAGCACTAAGCACACTGTGTGGCCAGTCTGCATCTGGGAATCACCAAGGCACATGGCCTTTCTCTGAGCCGTGCTGCTCCCCGAACGCTTATGCAAACTATCTACAACAGGGAAACTGGTTTTTACTCACAGGAAACCATTCAAAGCTCATGAAAGTTTCCCACTGCTTTGGCATGAACAGGCCCCTTCGCTGTTCGTAACGCCATTTCCAGAGACGCCAATGCACTGGAGGGCTCCCCAGCCTTCACCACGGCTCCCTCCTCAAGGGCAGCTGACATGTCCCCGGGACACACTTACTAGGCAAGATCCCCATCAGGCTCTGCAGGGCCTGCTCTGCTGCTGCTTTCTTCTGTTCCTCTGTCCTGGTTGGTTTGGGCACTGCTGGTAAGACTCCTCCAGGCCAGATGGATTCCTGCAGCAACTGGAGGTACTGGACCCAGCGCTGGGTGCAGGTCAGGTTAACCACCTGGACTTCCAGCCACCTGTGGGCACAGGGAGCAAGAGAGAAAAGTCAGGAAAAGTCAGGCTTGGTACCGTATCAGGAGCTTCCTGCTGATTAGAGGCTCTGGAGGGGTAAATCAGCTTCCTGGGTAAGGCAAGGTGCAGTTTTCAAGTCTATACGCCAAAGATTTTCACAAGTATTAGTTAGCTGAGTTTCCCCACGCCCCAGAAGCTGGTATATGTCGCTTATCTTATAGACAGAAGCACATATGTAAAATCAGAGGGGAAAAGCAAAGGCCACAAAAAGCTCCATCGCCCTGCTGCCCACAGGAAAACAAAGGAGTAACTGGTCCCTAAAGGGAGCAGGGCTAAGGGACATGACTGGCCTTAACCTCCTAAGTTACGTCCATGCACAAGGTGAGACAGAGCTGGAAGAACTGGTGTTTTAACTCTAAAAACCCCCATGACTGACACGAAGGATATGAGCATGTTCTGGCAACCACTGCTCCTCTTACCAGTCCCTCTGCTACCAAGAGAGTCAAGGATACCTTGCCTGGAGACCAAAACACACATCCCAGGGATGGCAAGGGACAACCATCCTGCTGCTTCGCTCCCCTCTCATCCCCCTGCTTCCCCTGCTGTCCAGCCCTGCTCCATCCACTGCTGGCAGGCAGTGAAATCGTCGCTGCTCCCATCCAAAACCTCGCGCTGCACATCTATTAAAAGGAAAGTTCAGTACCTGCCAACAAATCTGCCGGACCAAGACTGTGCCCTTTATACGGTAACGACCTGCAAATCCCAAGGCCGCGGGAATGCCGCTCCACCTAAGGGCTCGGAGGCGCTTGCAGCCTGCGTGGGGGAGATGCGTTCACACCACCCAAGCGCTGGCCAGGGAAAGTTGCTAAATCAATCACGCCGACCCTCTTTCCCAGACATGAAATCACTTCCCCGTGTAATAGCAAAAGCCACAGCCGTCAGTCAAAACCTGTCATTGCCTAAAAATCTTTCTGCCCAGAAGGCAGAGAGGCCAGCAGAGGAATCCCTGATGCCACAAAGGCCAACAAGAGGGTCCCCATCGATTCAGCAAGACCAGGACTCCTGCTGCCGCCGTCCCCATCAGCGGGAGGCTCCAGAGGAAAGAGGGGAGCATCAGCACGGGGCTGGGGTAGGGAGAAGGCTCTCGATTTCACCAGTACTTCAAGAGTCCCGGAGGAGAGGAGTCCACAAGCAGGGCCAGGAGACCCGTTCCTCTTGGCAGCTGGCGTTCGTGCTTGCAATTCCGTCACCGCTACGCCCCAGCAGCTCATAGTATGTCCAAGAGCACGGGCCCTGCCAAGGCAAACTTTATTTAACCTGCGCTCTGCCAGACTGTCTGCATTCTTCTCAGGCGAGGCATTCGGGCCAAGGGCGTCTTTCCCCACGCAACCGGGACAACGCGAGTGGAGAGTCAGGAACAGCAACACCCAAAGGTAACCAGGGGCAAAGGAGTGGCAGGTAGCCATCAGCGGGGCCAGGGCTGCACATGATGGTCCCTTCTTCGGTACAAAACAAGGTGCCCAGCTGCAGGTCTTTTAAGGATGCACACCTAGGAAATGCCAGCTGAAAAAGCAAAGGCAATAAAAAAAAAAACTGAAAATGAGCCTTGGTGCAGCAGTAAGGCCTGTTATGTCTCAGAGCAAGGTCTTACCGGAGCACAGACAATGCTCCTGGTGATCCCAGTAACGGCACTGGGAGTGGGGGAGACATGACCTTTATGCTCAGCCTTGCCAGGGACCCCAAGTACTGATGTTGCTACAAAAGCGGATCTTCTACTTGCCTTAGAGGACAAAATGTCACAGCAGTCTGGCCTGGGAAAAAGCCATGTTTGAAATACAATTGCTCAAAAGGGTTTTTATCTCCAGCCATCAGCAGAATTTAACATCCTGAATCGTTTCAACCCTCCAGGCATCCCCAACCAAATCAAACTGTTAAACCCTGGCTCCTCTAAGGGCAAGAGCTTTCATCAACATGGTTTTTCATTAACATGTTTTGTTATACAACCTGCTTTGCTAATTGAGAAAACATTTAACAAGCAACAGAAGTTCAGAGACTTGGGGACAGAGCTGCAAACATTACAACCCTGCAACTAGGGAGATCAGATTGAACGCCGACTTGAAATTCATCTCAACAATCATCACTTATGCTTTAAAAGGTTGCAGAAGCAAAGGACAAGCTTTCTTTTTCTCAGGAATGTTCCTAAAATAGCAAAAAGTCAAGCAAAGAGCGGGCAGAGGGAAAGCTGCACTTAGAGAAGACAGCACGCGTTTCCAGACAGCTCAAGAGCAGACTGAGAACTGACGAATGCTGGAAGGCCCCGTACAAACAACCCACCATTTGTAGCTCATTTATTTCCATGAAGCCACCAGAACCAGGCAACGAGGCCTAGAAGTAACACCTATAAATCTGATCACATGTGCACGCACTGCGATTATGCAAGTGCTTACAGGTCTTAGTTCCCACAGCTGCAAAACACCGCTGATGGATTTTTTACTTACTCTGGCAGCTCACTGCCTTCTACTTTGGGAAGCACAGGGCAGGATCTGAGAACAGCTCCGTTGGTTTTGGCCCACCTGTGCTGATGCCTGCTACAGCTCCGTGCAAGCTCCTGAGAAGAGGCCAACTCAACCCATCGCATGGTGCTCAGAGAGCAGGGTACTCGTGCTAGGAAACAGGGAAGAGGCACCCAACACCACAGAGCATACAAAGAAGAAAAGCTTGACAGGAAAGTGGACAAGAAAGCAGAAAGAGAAACTAAAGCTGGGTGCAAATGGCAGGAAGACTAAAGCCACTGTGCTATGGTTTGCCTTCTGCTAGCCTATCACTGTAGGGACCCATCGCAAAAGCACTGGGAAGAAAGTCCTGCCAGGACCGGTCCACGTGGCTCAGCATCCTCCCTGGAGAGCAGCTTATGCTCTCAGATACTCTGAAAAAACCCCATCAGAACAGAGTAGCCTGCCTTTTCCTGCCCACTCCCAGCCTGCACCCGTTACAGACACCACCAGCACTCACTCTGGGGGATGCACGCTGCGTCTGCACAACACACAAGGGCAGGCACCAGCAACAGTTATTAAATGGCAAGGAGCAAAGCAACACCTCAGCTCTCACAACTGTAGCTGCAACTCGGGGAGGGGAACAACAAGCTTTATTGAAAAATCCTACCCCTGTAAAACCCAGATTTCTATGGCAAATTGACCTTTCCATCAGGCAGAGTTGCTGCAGCAGGATCAGAATTAACAGCTCCCACTTCTCACAGGAACTCCAAATACGTGCTAGTCCAAAGCTGACCTTTGCCAGCAGCTCACAGATGATTTTTTGTCCTATTAAAGGACTAAGCATTTGAGATCCATGTGTCACATCAAAAGCACACACATGCCTTCTCCCAGGTAGAAATAAACCCAGCAAGAAACACAAATAGACCCATCTGGTTTTTTGGATGGCTGATGAGGTACTATTTCCATTCTGCTATTTCATGAAAAAATAACCTTAATAAGAAAGAAAAACAAACCCATCACTGAACCATCTCCTTACGCTTCAGCTGAGACAAGAAGTAGACGGAAAGTGACCTCCTGGGCTCAGACATTTAAATGCTTCGATAACACCCAGGGCAAAGAGACAGACTGCAAAGGCTACAAAGTCCTGGACGTTAGTCTGGAGGTACATAACTTGCCCATGCTGTAAGGGTCCTCTGTTTGAAATAGCTGCGATGGAGGAATGAAATGGCTGCTAAAAAAGAGCTGATTTAATTCCACGGCTTAAGCTGGAACTCCAAGGTCAGCTGAAGGGGTTCATTAAGATAGGAATGGCAGAAACACCCCGGGAATGAGAAACACGGCCTGGGAGGTACATACCTCGGTCCTCCTCTGGCACCTAGAAGGAACAAGGGGTGCTAAGTGAGAGAAGCCTAGGGTAAAGACAGACTAAGAGTCAGGGACAGGCCAAACCCAGTGCATGGACTTGGTTTTACCTGGCTCCTGCAAGCTGGATGCACTCACTTAAGTGGACTACCCAGAGGGTTCACCTGCAGACAGAGAGAGCTCAGCTCAACAAGTAAAGGTTGGACAGGTTGGATTTGCTTAGTCTGGAAACTGAAAGACGGACCAGGAATGGACAGGAAGATAAGGTACTACCCTAATTTACAAACAGCTACTACAAGCTGGTAAACCTCTGCTTTTCTCTTCCATCAAGGTTAGGATAAGAACTGCTAGGTTCACTTGAGCTGAGGAATGGTTGAGTTTAATATGCTGATTATAAATTAAAGTCGAGGGAAGAACAATTGTGATTCCTCCCAAATTGAGGATTTTAAGGATTTAGACAAACACAAACTGGAGGCCACATTAGAAGACAAAGACGAGAAAGCCTCTACTAGCCTGCTTTAGCTTTCCAAATACAAACAGCTCTATAAATACTCAGGAGATGTACATAACAGTAGCAAGTCCAGCTCAGCATCAACTACTTTCCACCCCAGAATAAGGCCGCTGTTTCCCCGAGGTCAGCTAACACGGCATGGCTAACCAGAAGCTCAAAAAAAGGCCCATGAGACCGAGGTAGTGAAAAGGATTTAAGAAAAAAGCAACATCTGGAAACACACGAGGATTTCCTAAGTCAGATGCTTGAATGCAAGAAAGGCTGGTACTTCAATCACCAGACCATCCCTCCCTTTGCAGTACTTGTCCCCCACGTTCCTCCTCAAACCACAAGAAAATCCTGAACTCAAGGGCTCAGCAAGAGCAACATTTCAATGCTCTGACTGTAGAACATTTCTGAGCAAAGCTTGTAAAACCGAAGAAACAGCTGCAGCGGGCACGGTTAGAAAAATGGGAAAAACACAAACGGAGAGCTTTCGCCCCCAGGCTCGGCTTTTAGCACCTGCTACTCGAGCCCACGTCCACCTTCTCGGCAGAGCCGCCAGCAGAAACACATGCAGCCCACTGCTGGCACGCTCAGCTCAAATACCTTCAAAGCAAACCCACACTTGTCCAAGTCATCGGTAAACCCTTCGCAGAGGAAGGAAACGGGAAAGGAAAAAAAAAAAAGAGCCCTCCATAAATCAAAGAACACGAAGCATCCCGAGTCCTTTTAAACTTCTGGCCAAAGACACACACGCAAAAAGTAAACTGTCCTTCTCACCTTACTGGAAATGTTGCTCTCCTGCTGCTCTATAAAGCATTTACAATTGTATATGCTACGAACAATACGTCCTGTACCCCTGCCCGAGCACACGGTAATGAAGTGTTTGACCAGCGAGGCAGCGGCCCCGTGGCCGAGTGCCTTCTCCTCGAACAGAGTGTCTTGCCAGCCTCGGGCCTCTCGAGCACAGCTCCGCTGAGGGCGGCTGCACCAAAGGAAGCGAGACACAAATCAAGCTGCAAGGAGCTCAGACCAGCAGCATCTGCACCCGGCATGCCTCGAGCGGACTTACCCACGCCAGCGCCTTGCCGGCGTAGGGCAGTGAGATTTCTCTACCTGCTTGACCCAGACAGTGAGCAGAAGAGCATGCAGAAGTCCTTGGAGCTGTGGGTATTCAGGACTTTTTACCGTGGGGCAGAGAGGAGGAAAACCAGATCATCCCCAACTGCCTGTAGGCACAAAACCACACCTCGGTGCTGGGATCCGGGGCACCGCTCTGCGCTGCTCTCTCCAAAACACACAAAAAGAAACGGTGTAAACACAAAGGGCTCCGACTCCAACGTCTTCTCCCCCCAGTGAATTAACGGAGCCGCTCTGTTTCTTGCTCTTCTCAAGTCAGAGCTCCCTGTGATGTCACGGGGCTCAGAAAAGGGGAAGAAAGCTACGTGATTAAAAAAAATGGTCCCCAAAAGCCTTGATTTTTAACAAAGCATCCCGGCTTTTGATAACATCTTCATCAAGTATTTATTGAGCCAATTAAGCTCTCAGCGGTGCCCCAGGGAGAGGCCAGGCTGTCTCAGCCAGGTCCCGCTCAGAGCAGATTGCTTCATTAGCCCACTTCAGAACCAAAATACATAAAAACACCATTAACCCTTCACAAGCCAGGGAAAACTCAAACCAACAAGGAGACTTCATTTCCCCTCAATCCTTATCTTTGTCTCTTCCATTCGAAATGTGAAGTAGGTTTTTTGTTTTTATTTAAATCTGGGAAAAAAAGTTGGCACGTATCTAATGGCTGAAACGGAGTCAAAAGAGAAAAGAGAGATGCAGTTAAAATAATGTTGCAATTGTTATCAAAGCACAGAGCCCTTGCTTCATTCTAGCGGCTGTTTTTGGAAGCGTGCTGCCTCTAGAAGGGAAAAAAATTTGTTTGGGACAGATTCAAAGCCGGATCCAAAATTTCCAGGTGCTTGGAGTCAACTGAATCGAGGCCTGTTTCGAAGCTGATTTTTATTTACTTTACATACACACACACGAAGACACACACAGACCCGAAGATCGCTTTGGCTGACACACCACAAGCCTGCAAATTCTGCTGCTCTGTGCAGCTACATTACAAATAGCCAAATGCAGAGATGAGGAGGAAGATGCCATGAGGTTGGCTCCCCTATATACAAACTTCTGCCGGCAGAACTCTGAGGTGCTGCCCAAGCCCAGAGTGGTGAGCTACCCACCAGCTATGAAGCCAAAGGACAGTGGGAGCAGCCATGCTCCAAACAGCTTTGGCATAAACCTTCCCAGCTTCTCCTGGCACCTGAAGAGCACAAGCCAACCCTTGGCTTTAATGTCTTTTTCAGAGATAACGCAGGGAGCCTCCACAGCGAACGCCTGCCCACGCACAGCCACGTCCTGCCCCAGGTGACAGCCCTGCAGCCCAGCTCTGTACCGAGCCCCGGTGCAACCCAGCACCGAGATGAGGTCCGGCTCAGCGTCCCGGCTGTCAGACACAGCCTCTGCGGGGCTCCAGATGGCTGGGGTTGCGCAGAATCGCTTGTCCATGGGCAGCACGTTCCCAGCCATCCCGGGGCTGCAGGTGCTCGGCTGCCCAAGCAGGCGGGTTTACTCGGGGACATTTAAGAGGGTCAGGCAACACTACATGCTGGTGGCACTTTCAAGTCAAGAGGATCAAGGAGGCTGCCGAGGGTCTTTGTTTTTGCCAGTTCTGTTGGCACAGAGATCAAGGAAGAAAGAAGAGAAAAACCAGAAAATAAAAACCACCCAGCAAGCAACTCCCCGAAGCTATGAGCTCCTCGACTCACACCAGCAGTTGCACAAGTGCCCACGACACCTGGCCTGGCATCGACAGGCTCCGGCACAGAGCCCTGAAACCAAGACGACAGCAAGAAGGGAAGGGCAGCCCATGGTTGCACACGAGGGCATCCCCAGCAGCAGCCCACCCGAACCCACCTCGCTCAAGGGTCAGGCACCTTGCCACGTCCCTGCTGAGGGAGTGAGGGGGACGTGCCGCGGGAGCAAGCTGCAGCACCCGTTGGACCAGCACAGACGTCCAGTCTGCCAAAGGGACCCCAGGCTTGGCTGCAAAGACCCTTTGCTGCCCCATTAAATGGACAACCCAGGACCTCTGTCTATCACAGGACATGTATATCGGTCCGAGAAGTTCTCATCTGGTGGGGCTGGAAGCCAAGCAAGCCCCTGGCATGAGGGCTAATGAAAGCAGGCGTCCTGCTGAACCGTTACCCCTCACCACACACAGTGAAACAGGGATGGGGGGGACACAAAACCTGATGGCACGGAGAGCTGGGGAAGGACAGAGGGGAGGCCACGGCTTCCTCCCCGTGCCACTGTCATACCTTGCCCAGATCATTTCCACAGGTAAGCAGGGCCGCCTGTGTCGAGGCATTTGCTCTTTAGACCGGGACCTAACCAAACTGTTTATCTGAAACCTAACAGACTGAACCCCCTGCCAAAATCCAGCCTGCCACAAGCATTCAGATGCTCCAGACCTACTGCTGATAGGATGAAGACTATCCTGCCTCTGTGGCCTTGCCCAGCTCATGACCCCCAGCAGTGCTTGGCAAGATCCAGCGCCTCACATCAAAGACAACCCCTTGCTGTTACAGCCTCCCCGGGACCACCCAGTCCCATTTTACTGCACCTATTCAAAACCTGCACTGTGCGCTGCCCAAGTGCCCCTTCTGTCCTCTGCTCCCACCCCAGAGCTCAGTGACCCTCACCGCAGCACCCAAGAGCCAGGTTCCCTGCAAGACCACAGCCCAAGACTCAGCTCTAGGGTGGATCCAAGTTCAGACAGACTTTCCTTTCCCATGCTAGTTCAGCAGTGGCTGAAACCTTGGGAGAACCAGCTGGAAAGAGAAAACCCTACAAGGTAAACAAGCTAAGACTAGCCAGACCTCTGGGACCAGAGCTAGAATTTGCAAGAAACTGCTGTCAAAGCCTGATGGTCATTTGTAATCAGTCTCAAAGCATCCCTGGCTCTCTATTTACATATCATACATACTGGAACATCACCTCCCCAAATCCACCTGCTTTGCTGAGGAATGATGGGACAGGGGACAAAACCTGAAAGAGCACCAGAGCGACCCAGAGCAAACAGCAAGCCAAGCGGTGCTGAGCTCCCGGCTAAAGCAGGGATGCTTTGCATTTATTTTAACTTGTGCTTGGTGGAACACGACACCATCAAAGCCCCTGTGTAGTTCCACGTGCTCCCTTCTATACACACAGGCACTTCCAAGCCCCAGCACGGACTCCGTGCCCCAGCCCCGCTCAGGTTGCAGGGTGCAGCCAGCCGGGGTGTGCCGAGGCACCTTCCCTCCGCTCGCTGGTTTGCATTCCCACAGTTTTCTGTTGGGATGCACGGGAACCAGTTCCGAAAAGCACACAGACCTGGATCAGCATCTAAAATCCTCCCAGGTCCATCCTTGGGATCCTGGCACTCTGCTGGGGCTCCCCTGCAGAAAGGGAAGGAGATGTGGTCCTGGGAAAACCCCAGCAGCTGTTTCAGGGCTCAGCAAGCTGGTTGCCGGTGGCCATCACCGCAGCTCCACGGCTGCCCCCGGCTCGTCACGGCACTGGCAGAGCCCTGGCCTAGTGACCACGGTGCCATCAGGGCGCAGGGTCACAGCCACGGCGTGGTTTGCATGCCGCCACGTATTTTTAACACCGCTTTGACTCACAAGGCTCTAAAAAGCACGTGAATTCTACAAATGCTTTTCAGCTCTGCCACTAAACACCCCCGCAGCTGAGAATAGCCCCATCTACTCCCCTTTGCAAACAGGTCCCTGTTGCAGCCTCCTCACGAAAGAGCGGAGATCTGCGTTTGCAGCCTGCGGGAGGGAAGCGAGCGGCGGAGAGGAGGGGTGCGGAGCTGGAGCGGGTTTGTTTACAGGCACGGCCCCAGCGTGCGGAGAGGCTGCTGGAAGCTCTCCTCGGCCCCGGGGCCGTCCCCGCTCCCAGCGAGCATCCCGGCCCCTCCACCCACCTCGCCTTTCGGCTCCAAAAAAGGCTCACTCCCTGTTACATAATGGGACGAGGGCCGCACCGACGCGGGCTTGCACACACGGCCTCCTTTTTACTTAACAATACCTTTTTCGGTCATCCAGCCTTCCTCTCCCCGGCTGCCATTAAACTGACAGTCAGGAGAGACGGATAGCGCCTGGCTCCAGCTATTTCAGCTACGGAGAAGAGGGGAAAGAGGAGTGTGGTGGGATGCTCCGGGCAGAGAACGGCAAACGGGGCAGGGCAGTGCAGCAACGGCACGGTCACAGCAATCACTCGATATCACCACAGGGGATGTCACAGACACCACATGCTCAAGGCAGAAAGTCCCCAAAGGAGAGAGGGATTGGCTCTCCAGAGAAGCTGGACCTTGTTCTTGGTGTTTTTTGCTGGTTCTTCTACTCTGGCTCGGTGCTGAGTGGTAGCAATGCCCACGAAGGCAGCTGCGAGAAGGCTGCAGGAGCAGCAGGCTACTCACCAAATACAAGCTGGCAGAGGAGCATCCAGCAGCGACCCCCTCGCTAACACCCAAACCACTGCTAGGACACTTCCTTTCACCACCCACCACCTAACCCAGAGACTGCAGGAAGGGGGAAGAACCTCATCTCATGGAGGAGGGACGATTCCTGCTCATGCTTTATGACCAGCAATGGTTAGAAGACATGATACATGTCCATCTGCTGCCCCATGTTTGTCCGCCTGTTCTCAGAGGTGGGAGCGATGATGCCTGGAATAGCACACGCTCCTGGAACAGCTTCTCCACCTGTAAAGGGTACCAAGATGCAGTGCCAGCCAGCACGCCAGGGCTCTGCCCAGTCTGGCTGAGCAGCGATCAAGTTGCAAATACTTAAATGGAAGGAGAAATGCCACCAAATCCACACTCTGTCCCTCTCTAGGCAGCTGGCTGAGCTAGAGACATCTTGATCTGCTCAGGACAGCCGTGGCCACCCGGGCCAGCCATGAGTACAACAAGTCTCAGTCACCCTTCTGCGTGTCAGGGACAGGGTGCAACGGCAAACCAGCACAGAGCCCCCCTGTTCCCAGTTATCCTCTGCTGCAGAGGTATCCACGTGCTTCTTCTTGAACGTCCATCTCTGGCATTGCCTGAACTCTGCTCTCCCGTCACATCACGGCTTTCAGGACAGGCAAACACTGACTGCTCTCAGGGCAGTTCCCATGCCCACTGCAGCATCCTGCTGAGCCCCGGCCCTCTACATGGGCTTCCAGGATCACTAAAAACCTGCCATCCTTGATTTGAGACAGGAGAACCTCCACCCTAACCCTCTTCCCTTTCAGGAGACCAAAGCACTGTCCCAAGCACAGCCTTCTGGCTTGGGGTGGTGACTACAGCAGCAGTAACAGGGGAGGAAAGAGGTCCCTGCAGCAATCCATGAGCCACAACACCCTTGTGGCAACGGCTCAGTTCACACTGGGCAACTTCTCCTGTCCCTTTCACACCAGACCTGCAGACACCCGACTGCCCCAGAACAAGAGCAGAGCTATCGTCAAGATCATAGAATCAAAGAATGGTATGGGTTGGAAGGGACCTTAGAAGATGATCCAGTTCCAACCACCCTGCCACAGGCAGGGACAGCTTCCCCTAGACCAGGCTGCTCAAAGCCCCGTCCAACCCGGCCTTCAATACTTCCAGCCAGGAGGCAGCCACAGTTTCTCTAAGCAATCTGTTCCAGGGCCTCATCATCTTCATAGTAAATAATTTCCTTCTTAGATGTGGATTTCAGCACCGACATGCACAGAACCAGGGACACAGGGTTAGCTCCAAAGGTTGTATTTGCACCCTGTCCTGATCACAACACCAAGGAGTCACAGGACTTCCCAACATCCCCTCCGGCCAAAGGTTTGCCTGCAGCACAAGTGGGTTCACCCAGACCCACTGGAGCAGAGCAGCTACAAAAACACGTTCACCCTCACGCTGCTCCACTAGCACAACTCGTGGAGCTCCTCCACCTTCCAGAGCCGGGCACGTGCTGTGTGTACGACAGCTCCTCTAGTGGAAAATACCAATGCCACGTGTCGGTGCTTCAGGCTCCCTGGGCGACCGGGACACAGCTTATTAGAAGGTGATGACACACATATTCAAGCCCTCATACTTCCATGCTTACACACAAGGATTGGGTTCCAGCTCATTCTCCATGTGACCAGAGCCCATTCTGGAGCAAAAGGAGCAACAGCCACCTGGTCCCACCCAAGCTAACGGACTCGGGAGTGACAGCCAGCAGCCCCTGACCTCAAACCGCTTCGGCAACCCCTGCTGAGGGCAGCTTAAATTACCAGCTCAGTTATAACGTGCTGCCCTGCACATTCTGACACTGGCTTTGAATGCCCGTGGGAGAAGAAAGGGCACAGGGGCAGGACAAGCACTGCTCTGAGGCTCCACCTTGCCAAAGTCCTTCTGGGAAGGCTTTCTTGTTTCTCTAAAGGACCATATCCTCGGCTAGTGATAGTCACCGACCTACACAAGAAAACAGAAATGCTCTCTGTTTGTGTGTCTTGGCCTAGTGCCTTACCACACAGAGGCACTGGCCCCAGAAAAGCTTGGCAAGTACGTGCCAGCTGGCAAGGAAGTCTCTCCCTAATACATCTGTGGGTCGCTGCCCAAGGCACAGACACTGCTGGCCCACCGCAGATCGGAGAGGGGTGCATCCGTGAGAGCAAAGGCCCCGGGGAGGCTGCGCTCCGAGCTGTTACTTGACAAGTGGTTCTTCCCTGTGCCTGCTGATTTTACTTTTGTAGAAAGAACAAGCTGAGCCCCTGGGCAGTGAGACACCAGGAGGCCAGTCTCTCCTGGAGACCCAAGATGCTGGGCACTCTTGCCCTTTCACAAGGCAAGAAGCCCGCTCCCAGGGCTGGATCCTTTCCCCTGTTGTTAAAGGGCAGGAGGATGTCTGCTAGAGTTGTGCTGCTCCTCACAGGGGAAACAGCTCCTAATGCAAATCTCCGAGATGTTTACTCTACACACGATATCTCCTTTACAGAACCTTGTTGTTTCATGTGATGGGAAGCATTTCGCTGCATTCAGGCAAGAGCTCCATTTTAGATTGTATCTCCAAAGTCAATGCCCTGTCACAGAGCGAAAGCCTGGTTGCCGAGGCCTTACCTTTGAATGAGGGTCCCGAAGAGCAGGTGGAAGACCTTCTGGATGTTCTCCGTGCACAGCCAGCTCCAGTGATCCATCAGTAGCAGACGAAGCACGTCCAGTGCCAGGTCAGCCAAAGCCGTCTCTGAGCCTGCTGTGAGGAAGAGGAGGGTCAGATCCAGAAGCCAACTAAGCCCTAAGCAAACCTGGTGGAAAGCATCATCCAAAACTCACTCTTTTCCCCAACAGCCTGCTTGATGCTTTTCCCCCCAGCCTAACAACTTGTGCCACACACAGATGACCTGTCAGCCTGGGAAGCTTACCCTCCCAGGCTCCTGCCCCCATCACTCTCATTTCCACTTTCATCCAAGCAGCCACAAACTCCCTACCAAGGGGCGCACCGGACCAGAACGCGGCTGCTCTGAGTGTCCAGTTCTTTCTCAGCTAAGCCGAGGGATTATCAAACCCCAGCCCAAGCACGGGGA
>Ga0065711_1034800_pt1 | contig 23221 bp, 11 predicted proteins | sample Hoacrofraction12_FD_59098 | JGI IMG/M metagenome (GOLD analysis project Ga0065711, IMG submission 59098) | Hoatzin crop microbial communities from Cojedes, Venezuela - Epithelial fraction 12 v2 (version 2) | ecosystem: Host-associated > Birds > Digestive system > Esophagus > Crop | place...
AAACTGAGGCACAGGAAGTTCCGTCTGAACATGAGGAAGAACTTCTTCTCTCTGAGGGTGACGGAGCACTGGAACAGGCTGCCCAGGGAGGTTGTGGAGTCTCCTTCTCTGGAGATATTCAAGACCCGCCAGGACAAGATCCTGTGCAGCCTACTGTAGGTGACGCTGCTTCGGCAGGGGTTTTGGACTAGATGACCCACAGAGGTCCCTTCCAACCCCTACCATTCTGTGATTCTGTGATTCTGTGAAATGTCATAAATAAGTTCTGAATTTTTAATAAAATTTTAAGGTTCTGAAGTAGACAACGGTTGCATGTTGGGTAACTGCAATGCGAAAGTTTTGGTTCCTGACCCAAAGAGCTTACACACGACAGAGCAGCCACACGTCCTGCTAATGCCAAGTCTTTCTAAAGACAAAGCCTTTTTACATTTATATTCTGAGAAGGCCAAGGAGATCCAGTCTGTTCACGAGAACCTTGGAGATTAAATGTTGGAGGGGAGGACAGCTAGAGCTGAACTGGGAACAAAGCAGGGATGAACACAAAGTGGAGGCTGTGAAGTCTAAATTCTCGGGAAGGGCAGCTGGCAGCAGATAAACATTGCAGTGCCCATGGACTGGGGAAATGTAATGCATGATCTGCACATCAGAATGGGACACCTGCACCTCCAAACTGTTCTGGTCCTCCAGCAGAGTAGGGAGGTCCCAGCTAGGTGTCTTTCTCTTTGGATGGATATGAGTGAAATCAATACTTTATATTGTGTAACACCAAGAGGAGAGGTGAGAACTCTGAATTTAATGATTTTGAGACACAGGAAATGCATAGAAGCAAAAGATTTGCTGTTAAACAGCTTCTTCGAGGATGTAATTTTACCTGTTTCCAGGAAACTCATGCAAAAACAAAAGAAGAATTCCAACCACACAGAAACAGACACTTGTAGGGAGACTGGGGAGAATATACTGCCTTAGATTATCAGTTGAAAAATCAGTTGAAGGGTATGGATATAGAGTTAGCCATTTAGCTTCTTTCTGGCATAGTGAAATTGTGATTTCCTATGGATAATGTCAGCTAGAAAGGTAATTATCTGAGTTAAGTATAATCTAAAGAATGGGTAGGGTAGGAATACTGATGGTGGTGTGAGAAACAGGCTTCCTTTTCCCTGTAAGATTTCTTATGTTATGTTCATTAATGCTTCAGTCTTGCAGAGTGTACATATCCACTCCCACGCATCCCAGCCCCACATCTCACAGCTTCAAGGAAACTTCAGTATCGCATCTAGATCTTGTAGTGACTTAATGATAAAAATAAGCTGAATAGTGGTAACCAATCTGCATTTTATTCTGGTTTCCCATGTTTACATCATTAAACGACCCACTGAAAATAACATTGATATTTCTGTGCAGCTGGAGATTAAATTCAGCATTGGCTGGGCTTTGTGTGTCTGGGTATTCAGCACCAGGATGCTCTATAGAAACTGTCACTTTTGTGGAACTGCCACAAAGAGAGGGAGACTGTGCTAAACTATTTTTTATTCTTAAACCATTCCTGCTAAAGTAAGCAACAATCAAATGCTTATAATGATATTGACCTACTTGTGAAGTGCTTTGGGATATGTATTGTTATTCAAATGCTGTGTTGTTATGATTTTTACTTCATTTTAATTGCGTTCTGTCATGTGCAAAACTTTTTAAGTGTCTGTCTCCTCAGTTTAAAATCTCTCTGCTTGTTCTCTGCAGAACAGCACTTGATTTTTGTAAAGGCAGAGCAAAATATTTTCAGTCACTTCTCAGTCAGAAGATAATAAAACATACTCACAGTAAACCAAAGTCTTTTTTTCCCTCATTGTTAAAGCTAACTGTGATCATATGGATTGAAAGGGGACAGTGCAAAAACTTGTGAAAATTGACTTAGGAATGATTCCCATTATGATGAAACACCTTTGCTTGAGCTCAGCAAGGGAAAACAAGGTTATAGGTGCTCAGCTGAGTTAGCTAAAATCTGAGTAGAATCCTTTCAACACACTTGCTGTGCCCTATGTCATAAGCAGGGTTAGCTGGTTTTCATTAATTAGGTGTTTGGGCAAGGTCTGGGGTTTTCTCCTGGAACAATTTGTGCAAAAGACACAGTAAAAGACTCATGTTCATCATTCTCCAAGGCCTGAAGTCCTGTCTAAACACAGAGTTTGTATTGCTTTAAATACGCAGGTTCATTTAAACTAGTAAAACTGCAGGTCACATCTCATCTTCCCCTTTTCAAACCCAGCTATAATAACATAAAGTGATTATATCAGGATAGTTCATTCCAGAGCAGAAAGGGAAATAAACAAGCTATACAGGTGTTATCATACGTACAAAGGTATACTTCTGCCTACGCCAAAGGTTCATATGGTCTGTGCATAATGTTCAAAAATAAATCACATTCTTAACTGAAGCAATTGAACTGATAGGAAAGCAGTTTTGATAGGAAATCTATTTTAGTCTTGGCTTTCTTTCCCCGAACACCACTGCTAGCAGCAGCAAAGGACTGTGGAGGGAATCAAATATGGGATTATTGCAATGCCATTGGTGCTTCTGGTGAATATACAACCAATTTTGAACTTAGAAAACACTTTGAAAAGGTTTAAATAGAGCAAGAAGATACTGCTCTCCCTTCCTGGCCCTTCAAACAGTAAATATAGGTTATTAGTGCCGCCTTTAAGAGCTGAAACAATTATTCAGATTTTTTTTCAGAGTTTCCGTGCACATAGTGTTTAACTTACTGACCCGTTTCAGTCACCTCAAGAAAAGTTCAATATTATGAGGAGTTGTGATGATAATTTCTCAGCACACAAGGTATTCCTGTAAATTTTTGGAAATCATGTTGCCACTGATCCTTGGAACACCAAAGGAATGTGTATTACATTTACTGATTTAATAGGTTGTGACCAGACAACATGAGCTTCTGCAGACCACAGGTCAGAAAATTTCATCCTTGTCATTCCTTTTTCTCATTCGGCAGTTTCTTCTTCATTAGAGTGCATTGTGAAACAGTGAAATAGTTCCAGAAAAGCGATAAAGTAACAGGCAAATCTGAGACAAGCCAACAGCAGAGGCATCATCAGATCTACAGGTCTGTTTTCATATATTCAGTTCAAGAGGCCATGTATTTTGTAAAGGTACCACAACATCTTCCACTCCTTATTTTTGCAAATTCTGACTGCAGTTGTTTTGATAAAAAGCTGTCATCTTCAGAGTTGTGATTTTAAATTAAAGGAAATTCTAATGTACTAGTTTGTATGTTTCCATATTTATTTCCCTACTATTTTACTCTATCTTTTGTTTTAGCCTCTGAAATGTGGTGAAAGACTAACTTATGTGCATTTTTATTGTCAGAAATTGGCACTGGAAGAAAGAACTGCTCAAATTTTAGTGGAAATCTTGTCATTTGTCTTGATTTTTAAAACACTTTTTTCACAAGTATTGCTTTTCTGATGATGTTTCTGTTCCTGTTTTTCTATGAGATATATTATTAATATTTTTTATGTCTGAAGAAATCAAGTTAACATGGCTGACAGAACCAGACAGACAAACTCTGATCTTTTCTGTAATGACTCTATAGACTCTAACGAAATTTCCTTGGATTTGCACTATGAAAACTGGGAGCAGCCTGTTTCCTCTTCTTGCTGCTCAAGTGCGTGCCCTTTCAATATGAGGTGGACAAAGCTTTAGCATTTAAGCAAATATTAGACTTGATGTTTTGATCATGTTATCGTGTGCCCCTCCCCCTTATCTCAATTTGCTTTTGTTTTCTTTATTCTGTTCATCTGATTTAATGACTGATCTTTTTTTCAAAGCTCCTTCCCCAGCTGCATGGAGGTGTTGCAGCTGAACACTTTCCTCTTTTTCAAACCTGAAAAAATAGATTAATGAGGTGAAAACCTCTGATTAAAAAAATTACTCTAGCCTTTCTTTTCCTGAACAGACTCACTCATCTGCATGTGCTAATAATAGTCCTGTTTTTCCCATCATGCCTTCTTACTGTTCCCACCTCTTCTTATCTTGTATACATGTAGGCTTTTTGTGTTGAGAGATGCGACTGAGTGAGCATTGACACCAGTCTGTGCAAAATAATTTTTTCATAAAAAAACCCAGATTTTATACAGAACTACTTGAGGAGGTGGGAGAAGGGCAAATCTCAGTCTTGGATTATACTCCCTAAACACAGCGATATTTCTTATTGTCTATAATAGCCTTATTAAAATCCTTGAGTTACCCATGTAACCAAGATTATATGATCAGGCCCTGTATAAGTTAAAACATCATGGCACATGGTATTTTATAATTTCAAATACACCACTTTATGCTTGCAAAATATACATTTTACAAATACCAAACCAAATAGATAATATGTAGAAGATAACTAGTCAAATATCAGCTTTTCTACTGTTTGACCTAAAAGATGTCACAGTAAAAGACATCTACAAAACACACATTTTCATTTTATGTTTTTAATGTATCCTGCTGACTGCATGTTGCACATCCTGCGATAGCACTTGCATTGAAATCAACACAATGAAATGTGATGTGTCAGATCAATGAAATGAACAGTGCTTCTCCATGTGTAAATTGAAAAGGCATGCAGAAAGTTTATGCAGAAAGAATTGACAGAACAGATAAATTATATTGTTTAGGGTATCTTTTCCTGTCACTGATAACAAAAGAGTTGGATGGGGCATCAAACAGCAATACATCTTTCTATTTCTTGGCCATTTTTATGTCTTGCAATAACCATTACCAGGAAAAAAAAAAAGGAGAAAAGATAAATAATTTCTTAGAACAGTAAGGGATTTTGTCTTTATTTTTTCTGTTTTTTTTTGGTAGACATTTTGCATATTATCCTTGTTTGCTGCATTATGGTTTTATTTTCTGGTTAAATAAAATGGGGAAATATATTCCACACAGAAACACTGGTTCAGTTTTCATCTGTTAAAAAGAAATCGTAATTCCATTTAATCTATTAACCACATTTGCTCGCCATTATAAGATATATATTGCATACTTTCTTGCCTTAAAACCACTTCACAATCTGTTACCTTCCATTTTCAGAAATGGAAGTGATATAGTTATTCTTACTCTCTGCTTACACAGGATTACTCAAAATATCATCAGTGACATCACACTTTCAAAGAAAATCTAATCATTTAATAGCCATTTTTAGCTGGATATAGTTGTTATTTTGAAATCTGATATTGAATGTACTTCTTCCTTGGAACACTAAAAGAACATCAAGTAAATGAATCAAAGCATAGGACTACATTGCTGTTTAAGGCCTTGAAAGCTATTCTGTACATTCCGCAAACTTAAGAAACAAGTAATTAAATGGTTCACCCCTTCAAACTGAGCCAGTCTTTCAAAAAAAAAATCACAAAACCACAGCCCACTCTCTTGCAGTAGAGTCTTTTGTGCCTGTGCACAAATACAGAACTAAACATTTTAAAAAATACTCCTTCCTGCAGAAGGCACATTGGGATTTAATATTTGCCCCCAACAACGGGTTCACTTGGCTAAGCATCACTGAGCATCAATGTATAAACTGTGCCTCTCATTCAGAGCCACTGCATTTCCACAATATAAGTGCATGAGACCACATGCTGGTATTCTCCACAAAAGTCACTTGTTATTTAAATCAGAACTACAAACCTGCTCCCTCACCTCCCCCTCTCCAGCCCCTAGAGGGGCATATTCTCATTAACATTCTTAATGTTAATTGAAATTACATGTGCACATCAAGAGGAGAATACACCTCCAGATGCGATATTTGCAAGCTTCATATTAAGCCAGGTTGCGTTGAAATAAAACACATCACTGAACATAAAGTCCTATCTTGATATTGAACAGTAACGTATGTTTTTATGTACAAAACCAGGTCTTATGCACAGACAAAAATTAATTCAGTATGACACAACCATAGCCTCCATTACTGTAGGATTTGATCTTGCCGTTTCTCACTCGTGAAAAATCTTACTGCCTATGTGGTACAGAGAAGATTATGATCCAGCACATTTTTCTGTAATGGAAATTAGTTTCAGATATGAACAATTTTAAAATGGTGACAAGACAGCATGACTTAGATTCACTTGCTCAGAAAAGAAGCTGTATGGTTCAGTGCAAAAATTAATTTTTAAAAATTGCAAGTTGGTGCCCATATTTTCAAACCTGGTAAAAATAATGCAATTTTGTTAATAAAAATAGTCATTTCTCAAAATACAATCCTCTCAGAAATAAACCTGCAAAGGTATAATAATTAGCCATAAAATTTTAAACTTTCTTTTTAAAGTAACTATAAATTTACAGTTTTAATTAGATTTACACTAAGTTTCCTACAATTGCTGTTTGCAAAAAGAAAATACAGAGTAGATTAGAAGACAGTGTAATCTGAAATCTGTGAAGTCCAAATAGATTAGTTTAATCTTTGCAGAAATTCATGCTGGAATAATTTTTTCTTTACTGAGCCTTTCCACTTCCATGTATAGGGAATTTTCTGTTGTTATTTTTAAGCAATTCAGCCAACAAATCATGAGCATCTCCAACAGAATCAGATAAAAGCTCAGTCCCAGAAGCAAGGGGCAGGCTTGACTCATACGACATAAATTGAGGTTTCATTCCTTTGAAGAAACTCTCCTAATATTGTCACAGAAACATATATTGAAATAATGTTAAATTCTACTAGAAATCCTAAAAATAAAAGCTGAAGCATCTCTGCTAGAATTCGCCAAGGCTACAGAACAGATACATACAAATTAGAAAATATCAATGAAAATGGGGTGGGAGCTGAGGAAAATATTAATTTAGTAATGATCTTTCTTCATGTAATGACACGCTAGGTTTAAGTCCCTGACATTTTGGAAGTACTCATGTAAAATCTCATTCGCCTATTCTTCCTTGCTAGCAAAGATGGTCGTCGAAACAAGTCTTGTTTGGGAATAAGTAATGCAAATGTCACATCCACCTTGCAAATATTAGAGGAATATAGAAGAGATGTGTACCAGAATATTTTTAAAATAGGAAAAAATAGTCCCCTCCCCACACTAAAATAATACAATGAATGCCAGGTTTCAGGTATGTTGCAGTCACAAATGCATAGAAATGAGAGAGAGAGAGAGACAGAGAGAAAGAGAAGCCTTTCTAGGTCATCTATTCTATCCATCTGCTGGAGTAAGATCACTCCCTACAATATACAAGCTAGAGCTCTTCTCAGTCTGATTTTAAATGTCTTGTTTCCATCTGTTCAATTTGACCTTACCTATTTCATCTTGGGTAGTTAAAATGGCTGCTGTATAGTGCGATAATTCAGGGCAACATCTAAAAAATTAAAAATCAGCATGCAAAAGTCCTCTTATCCTGAGTGCAGCTAATTTTGAAGATAATGTTTACCCACAAAAGATCAAACTGGACAAGCGATGCCTATAAGACTGTGCTGCCTGCATGCGAAGCGTCATGTTGTACTGTATCATATGGATTAGATCCTGAGCTAATCAGTCAGATTCAGAGCTGAACTGCTCTGGGTCCATCTTATAATGCAAATATTGGGGGGTGGGGAATGTTCAACTAAAGTCTTCTGCATTTAACAAGTTGCCTTTTCCATTCTTATTAACTAAAATACTTTAACCACTTTGGTTTTTTAAACTTAAACAATTATATTAGATGTAATCGTTATTTTATTAACATTTTTCTCCAAGGATTTTTCTTTCTGATTATGAGTACTTTGCAATTTCAGACAGTATGATGGATGCTACTCTTCTATGACAAGAATTTTAACAGCCCTTCTTCAGCACTCAATGCACACCCAATTATGCGTCTGAGCTAGTAACCTTGAATTTATGTTGCCATGGCGACAAACTGGTCATGCATTATGGATTATCATTGAAATTCTACACCCCTACCTAGCATAATGAGAATTGGGGACTTAATCAAATCAGCCATTCTGTGTGACACAAAGTGAAGAACTAGCTCTTATTGTTCAGCCTGGAGAAAGGAAGCAGGCCTGATGGAGTGGCAGCTGCAGTGCCGCAGCCTGATAGATTGCCCTTATATACATTTGTGAATGTATAGACAGATGGTTCTCAGTGCCTGGAATTTCTGGCTTAGGAAGCAGCTGTTCGGGTAACCTCTGCCGTCTCACCTTGTTGTCATGGAGCATTGCACCGAGACTGAGAATGCGGACGGGTACATTGGCAATCTGACCAAATTTACGCGGCGTGGCACCCCTCTTTCGTGCTGGGATGGCTGGGCTGGGAGAGAGGCAGGGCTGACAGGGGAGCGGGCTGAAGCAGGGTGCTCAGTCATCCTCCAGCCCCTCTCCTGCTCTGCCTGCACAGAAAGAGACAGGCAAAATCAGTATGGTAAATCGTGCCTGGGGATTTAATCTAGTTTGTGTCTCCTCCGCTGTCTTGATATCATGGTGTGACATGCTATTCGTAGGCAGTTCAGGCATCAGTAGAGGCACCCAGTTTCGGGTTGCCGTACTGTATTTTGTCTGTGGCTGAGAAAGAACACCAACTTCGCTAATGTCAGAGCTGGAAAAGGTTCAATGCCAGAGCAAAAATAAAACCAAATGGATATGAATAATCAACAACTATTACATACTTCTTACCCGCCAGACTCCTTTTCTGTCTTATAACTGAAAATTCTCTCTGAAGTCTGAGATATTGTAGGAAGCTACAGGAACTGATGGGAACTTATTAATTTCTTCTTTTAATAAAATAATAGTAAAACAGTAGCCATTTCTACAAGAATCAGGCCATAATAAACATGTATAAAGCTAAACCTGTTTGATGTAAGTATATGAGTATTTTGTTCTACAACAAAAGGAAGCTGATCTACTTAATATTACTCATTTGTTCTTATGGTTATTTTTAGTTATTATAGCCATAACAGTATTATTTTTCTACACTTAGTTCTTCGTCCCTCAAAGCTTTAAAGCTCAAAACCTTCTGATTCCTCAGATACATACATCTGTTAAAAAATCCTTACTTTTCCAAAGTCTTGATTAGCCAGTTATTCTGTTTCACTCTTATATTTTTGAAATCTAGCTGTTGCTACTGTAATATAGTTTATTTACTTATTCATATGTGTAAGGTGACCATCACCATGGTTTCTGCATAGGGAGCGCTGTGTGTCTGTCAGCCTTGCCATTACAGATTCACTAGACCTGTGATTTCAAAGCATACAACGTTCTCCCAGAATAAAACCTGATGTGACAATAATGTTCCAAAGAAATGGTTTATTTTGGACCTAACTGCTTCATTAACACCGCTTTTCTTTCTGCCAAACTGTCTGTGTTTGTGATTTGATGTATAAAGTGTATAGCATGCATATGTTACGAGATTTAATTTTCAATGTGTGTGCAGGAAGTGAGTATTTCAGCAGGGTTTTAAAAAAAATCAATATACAGGTTATCCAGGAGCCTTGAGTAATCAGTCTTTATCTGTCTATCTATCTATCTGTTCCTATATCTGTAGTAGTAAAAACAGTCCCTCACCTTTTGTGCAGCTCTTTACTTCAAAAAGAGTCACCACTGTCTTGTATTGACCCATGGGATTGCAGTAGCTCCCCTAGAAGGCTTTGCAGTCTCTCCACAAATGATTTGTGAACCGAAGCATCCTAGGAGAGCCTGGGCATGGTGACTGCACCCACGCAGAGTCCTGATTCTGCAAGCCCCCTTCCAGCTGGAGCCAAGGAAGGTGCTCATGCCCTCCCTTGGGGGTTTATTCTCCCAAGTAAAGATCCTGTTGTATCAATAAATCTGCCATTTAAGCGCACACTGATCTTGACAGCATAATAGATCTCAATTACTGTTTGGTTACGAAAGCATATGGGGAGACTTTCAGAATTTCTTGAGTTGAAATATTTTTTAAAAAGAAAGAGTACTTCCTAAAAATGATTAATTCACAACAAAACTCTCTCTGACGACGTTGTTTGACTTAGAATAAGGAAGAAAATTCAGAGACAGGGACTGATGGGAAAAATAAACAGATTCATATCATTGTAATCTTTCACAAAGAAAGAATGAATGAATGTTTTCTATTTTTAATTTACGGTACCTGGAATTTCCTCATGTTTATAAATTTAAGCCAAACCTTTGAATCTGATGCTAATGTCAACTTTACATTACTTAAATTTAACTTGTTATGGTTGAGTAGCTTTTATTGTGTGGGCGTTTTGGAAAAGGATGTTACAGTTGGGCCTAGCAGAGTGAGCCAACAAAAACAATAGTGCATGCTTTAAATTAAAACTCATAAAGAAAAAATAGAAATAAGAGAGTAGTAGCATGGGCACAGGGAACTAAGTACCTTCTTCTGTTTAAAAACATGCCAGAAAAAAGAAGAGGAGAAGATTTTCAGAACTTTTTTTCATCAAGTGTTTTAAAGAAATATTTTTTTGTAGAGTAGGCTAACTTCAAAAACATTTTAACGGCATGGTAAGGAAAATGACATTAGGCTAAGGATAAACACTTGGGCCCAGTACTTTAATTCTGATCAAATTGTATACCTCAAGGAATAAAGAAGTATGTGCAATACTGTTCCTAATATTAGCAGCAACGAAAGGACTAAATTTAGACCTTATTTCTGCAAACTTTATTTAGGCTAAGTAGAAGTTTTTCAAGGAAATACTTCTGTTGATCTCAGTAAAATTATTACTGGGAGTAAGTTTTTCCTTAGCATAACTTATGCTCTCAGAGAAGAATCTGAATATCAAAAATATTCTAAGTTTCTGAAACTTAACATTGTCATTAGCAGGAAAAACTAAAGAAGACACTTCTGACTTGTTGTTTGTTTTTATGATAACTTGTGGCAGATGTTAATAACAAACTCTGTAGCTGGAAATGAGCTATAAGCATTTCCTTGGAAGCTTTAACCCCATCAGATTTAAAATACAGTCTCTTGACTTTTTAATCAAAGATTCATCCAGCCTCCCCCTACCCCCCCTGTAATCAAGGATGAGCTATTTCCTTGAAAGAGCAACTTTAAAATGACCATTTTGTGGGTTGTAGACTGGATAATTTTTCTCTTGCAACTCACAAAAAGGAGATAAGCTGTAAATTTTAGTTTACAGCTTTTATTTTTTCCCCCACGTTATTCATACACTTTCTTGCAGGGGTAATAAAGTCCATATAAATATATTTTGGTGAGGATTTTGCAATCATTTTGCAGTCTTCTTCCTGCTGTTGCGTGGACCAGCAGTAGTCACATGGCCTCAGGCTGGGAAGTCTTTCTGGTGTGTGAGTGTGGTGGCTGCAGCTCACCTCTGTGTTGTCTGATCTCCTTGGCTGTGAGTCTGCACTGAACATAAGGAGGCAGAAGAATGGATAGATGTCTTATCTAGCTCCTGCCCACTTTAATGAGGTGACAGCCAAATTGTTAGCATTTCAGGGACTCAGAATACAACTTGTTAAATTATTGGACTTTGCAGGTTTTTGAAAAAATGCAGGGGAAAAGCTGCATTTTAGTCATTTCAGAATAAGGAGATCAGAGCTGAAGAGCTGAGCAGGGTAATACAGGACCCAGGTAGTCTTGCAGTTTCAGAGTCTGAGCAAAAGACCATTTCCATTGTGGAGAGGCTGAGACAGTTAGTGTACTAGTAATTGCAAGTTTGCTTAAAGACACTACCTCAGACTTCACATGTAAGCCCTCCCGTTTTGCTTAAATTCACCCTTTTTGTCACAACTAGTGGAGACAGATGATATGTTTCCCTTCACTGTGAAATGCATTTAATCACAAGAACTGAATGCTTGTGTCGTGAGAACATTTTTATAATCCACTGTACCAGCTTGCTCACTTCCAGGATCTGACTGGTGTTCTCATGAATTCTTTTTGCTGTCACACTGAGATGTTTCATTTCGAACTGGAGCTCACCTGATGAGAAACATCCGAGTTTACGGTTACCCTGGCAGCAGGACTCCCACAAAAATGTAAAATTGTCTTCCTTTTGTGCATGCACGTGTGCAAGACATTTAGGGTGGTCACCTGAAAAACTCACCCTCTCCGTGCCTTTTGAAGTATAATTTTAAAACTAAGTATTTACTGATATCATTCAAACTGCTGCTAAGAGTCTCTCCTACTGCATTTTGCTTGGGTATTTGCTCAAAGCCATCTACGCTCAGGGTTCTGCAGGTGTGAGGAGGCCTGGCTGGGCTCGCCCAGCCTCCCCCCACCCTGCCTGTGTCTGTATGCATATCTCACCAATACACGATTGCTCTTTTGGACACTTCTTCCTCTGTGAATACTCACACTTGCATTTTATACAAATATTTGGGAGTTTTGTTGTTCTTTTCAGGCAGTCATGTGCTTAAGGTGCAAATATATCTATGTAGTCACATACACAGTAAGATGCTCCAATAAAAGCAATCGGATAGGGAAAAAAAACAAAGAAGGAGGTGCTGTTCCATGGCACACCCCTGCCTGAGCACTGGGCTCATGTCGTGGGTGAACACCTCTGCCCCAGTAACCTCCACCGATTTACACCCACTCAGCTTTTGATCCAGAAGGCCAAAAGTTGATTTTCACAGGAAAGATATAGGATAAGAGCTACAGTGATTTCAGTTTAACAGGCAACATCCAGAGGCAAGAGGCTGCTCTTTGTAAAAAACCAAAAGTAAAAAGCGATTCTTTGGGAGTCAATTTGTGGCACATGAGTTTTCTGACACGAGAGTATGTGTGACAACTTAGATATCAGGGTGTGCAGTGAACAGACGGTATAGCCAGACAAGCTGCTGCAGATTTAATGATGCTAATTGGGGTAGCTGAAAGTTTGCAATAATGCTGCAGGAGTGAGGCAGCTTGGGATGGTCATTTAATCTGGAAATAATTTTAAAAACTGGACTACGTGTCCCTGAGGACAGTCTCTGCCAGATTAACCGCCTGGGCTCTGCAGCCCTCTCGAGGCAGTGTTACTCATTTACTTTAAAACTTGTAAGAGGAAGGCAGGCAGGACAAGCCTGGGAACAGTCTGCGGCAAACGCTTAACAATGAATGATACAGTGAAGGCAGGAGAACAAGTTCAGACAACTCTATTTTTTACATGAAGTTCCTCATTTAACATCAGGAAAATTAGACACACAATTATTTGACTGTGGTTCTTTATTTAGCAACTCTTCTTATGTAAAGGAGTAATTTGATAGGAAACACCTATTTCAGTTATGTGTAAAACTCTTATTCTTAGGTAAACTTCATTCCAACGAAAAAAGAAGAAATTTTAAATCACTTCTGCAGACACACCCCAGTGCGGCAGCGCTCAGTGCTTCGAAGAGCCAACCCACTTGTTTACATGCTTACTAGTAACCCCAGAGATTTGAAAATTCCCCCCCCAGCTGGTTATGAATACTAACAGCTATATTTTTCCAGTTTTAATCCTGTAAAGAGTTAGATCAACAGACACAGATATAGAGTCTAGCTAGTTTTAGCAACAGTACTTACCCCTGTGTCATTCACTGGCATATGACCATACTTAGATCAATACATTGACATTGCTAAGATTCAGTGTGCACAAAAAAGACACCTTGGTACACTAATAACAAATAAAGCTGAGTGGCATTAAACATGTCACATCCACCAGAGCTCGGTGTATGACACACGTACACATTTCTTTTCACACAACATTATTATACCTTCTTCCGTGGCAAAGCCTCTCCCAAACAGATGTGAAGTCAAACGGTAAGATACTTTCGTAGCTCTGCAAAGTGTCTAAAGAAAGCATTAAGAAAATGAAAATAACATAGGCTGTAGAATAAGAATTACATGGTAGACTAGATTTTAAACATCAGATTTATACAAAAGCATTATTGTTTCATGTGAATAGGCAACTAAATACGGTGATGCAATGAATGAACAAACGTGGATACTGGACTTCTTTTATACACACTCACTCCAAGCTCACCATATATGTAATGTGATACAATAAAAGCTTTCATTTCGTATACAATGACGGACCTTAAATAAGCAGGCCAGTTTTTTCTTATAGACAGCTATCACCAAGAAAAGTTTGGAAACAGAAACACAGAGCTTTTCTTGGGGAAATAAAACAAGGAAGGTTGGGGGAAAGATCTGTGAGACATGATTTTTCATTTTCTGAGCAAAATAAATGAAAGCTTCTCAAAGATATAAACATATTAAGTGTGTCTTCTTTCCAAAGATGTAGATTTCCTCTAGGAACAGGCAAAAAGAGATAACCCAAACATTGGCCTTGTCACACAGTTAAACGTTTCAGAAAATTAGTAGGGGTGAGCCTTCGACGTAAGGAGGAATTCCTGGTGTTGCAGTACACAGTACTGGCCGAGCTCTTTACTGAGGCAGGAGTCACACTGAAGAGCTGGATGACGGAGAATCCTCTATTTGCAGACAGTGGGAGAACGAGAGTATAGGAGTTAATCGTTCTTGTATTCCAGCACTTACATTACAAAAAACAGCTCTAGATAATGTGGGATAGGACTTCCGAGTGCTAAAAGAGGGTGTAGCCAAAACCTCTTACCCAATACACTGGGCAGCACCAGAAAGTATGCGGAATACTTAGTGAAGAGGAGACACAAGATCCAACTGTTCACAAAATACAAGAGAGAAAGCAGAGCCCAGGCTTCACCCCTGACGTACAAGCGAGCGCAAGGACTGGCCCAGCAAAATGATAATGTTGCATATATAGGAATCATGGCAAGTTAAAAATTTGGATTCAGATTTTACTCTCCTTTGTATGAATAATGCGCAGAAAGTCTGTCCAGAGCAGCCCTGCCTGTTAGGGGTATTTGGACTAGCTGGAATCTACAGCAATGTCCTGCTTAAACGCTTTAGGTACGCAGTTTTTGAAGACACGGTAACACGTGGGAATATATAGTCCCCTCAACAGGATATGAAATGCATCTTGGTGTGGAATAAACCTACAGAACAAGCCCAATGCTGCTAATAAATGCCTCAGACTTGCTGCAGGACCACACTACGTGACTACCATGAGCACGTGGGCTACCTACTGGATGCAAAGCAGGGGGTAAAAAGCATGTGCAGAGCCATAGCATTCAAAATCCACTGACACTTTAGGACTTTTCAACAAGAATAAGACTACTACATGGGAGGAAATTGTAGCTGTTAATTCCTTAAGATTTACCCAGCGTACATCTCTGGGGGAGAAAACAGGCATTAGTCCGGAAAAAAACCAAGCAGTTGAGCAGTAATCTTTCTTCTCTAGCCAGTAAGTCAGTCAGGTTTTGTGGGGTTTTCCTTAAGTGAAAAAGCATCAGATGTTTGAACAGTTTATGTTTTTTTTGTAATAAACGTGGTAAAATAAAGAACCCATAAAAGGAAAGAGTAAAGTTTGAGAAATGTCATGCTACCCTTCCTGCAAAATGTTGCCTGTGACTTGGCCCACCAGTGGTGCCTGTGCCTGGGTGGTGGGTATGAGTCTGCTTCATCAACAGCAACAGCTCGAGCGCAGGGATGCTGGAGCACAGCCTGTGTAAGCCTGGCCTAGAGGGATGCCCATAGGGAGGAAGACCTCGCTATCTTAAGTTTTAAGCTGCGTTTCCTAACCTCTAGGTGGAGTAGTGTTTACTTTTCACAACAGCTGTATACCCTACAAAAACAAAACTCTCCATTTCACACCCAGTTGTCCCCTGGGAGAGGGAAGGAGCCCCAGACCTTGGTGGAAGCTGCTCATGGAAGGTCCAGGTCAGGACTCTATAAATAAGATAAGCAGACAATACCTCCAGGAGCTATCTTTGCTCTCCCGAAGAAAGAGGCACACATTTACAAGTCATATTCTCTTCCTGAGTTCATTATTTAAAAACAAGAATAAGAACCGTGGTATTTCTTGTTTCCTTCCAAATGTGAAATGTAGCACATAAAAAAACACGTCTTCTAAAATACACTTTGTTTGCACACTTCAGTTAATTGCTACTTCTTCTGTCCTGTGAGAAACAATCTCGTTTCACAGCCACTTTCCACAGTGTTTAACTTTGATATAAATACATGCAGTCCTCATATTAGCGTTTTTTTCCCTTAAGCAGAAACAGCTGGCTGGAACATAACTTAAATTGATTTTTTTAAAGACATAATATAACATTATGTGCTAGTGTAATGTAAAAGAATTGGCTTGTGTCTCCTGCCTTATGGTCTTTAGATCAGGACCATCTTACTGCCTCAGTGAGTCTATCTCACTGTGTGACCTGTTTAACTGTAATAATACCTTGAAGTCTTTGATTACAGTAAAAGCTGATGCCATGGTGAAATTCCCTTTAATATTTACATTGTGAGACCTGCTGAAATGATGCAATGTCCTTCTTATCTGAAGTGCATTACCTCAGTGTGTCTGTGAATCAGCATCATTAGATCTGCATGAGTTCATCCTTAAAATGGATTAAAAAATATTCCGTGTTCTGTGAACAAGTTGGAAAAATGCTGCTAATAGCAATTCTTCTTTTATTCAGGGTTTATGACATTTCTGTCCTTGTTCTGCTTTTCCTGTCACTTGGATATTTAGCAGTTGAGAGTAAAAATGGTGATGAGGCAATGGGTGGACAAAGAAGCTTGGTGTACACTGCCAGTTTTCTGCAAGAAATTATTCAAAATTCTCTGTGCAGAGGGGAGTCTGGAGTATACATTACTTTTTCTTTTTTTTCTTCTGGTCCTTTCTTATCAAAATTGCTTGGATTGATTTACTTATGTCTGATGTCTGAATGTGCCAGATATGCCTTTATTAGGGGTTAGTAACTTCTGAAAAGGCAAGACAGGACACAAAAAGAATAGTAACATCTGCTATGTTACGGGAGTGCCACTAATCATTCTAGTTAAATCTATGGTGGAGTTTGCACTGAAACAGAAATTTCATTTTTTTTGTTTAACAGAAATTGTTTGATTTGTAATATTTTATTTGAGGTAACAGTAATTGAATATGATGTAATTTCAACTACAAATTACATTTTGTGTTCTTTGTCTCTGTAGAATTTTAAGTCCATATTATTTCAAACAGCTTATCTGGAGGGGGAAAAAAAAGTGGTAACCTTTTGGTATTATAGGTCTCTTCTCAGAATATCACAGCTTTTAATCTCCTTTTCACTTCTGCCAGCACCCAAGAGCATGTAAAAAAAAATTGTTGTGCATTCTTCTTGGGTGACTATCATATCATATATAGAAAGGCTTTCTTTGTGAATCATAGGTTGAAACAAATTTCATGCCCACATTTGAGTTCATGGTTACTGGTCATTGTGGATGAGCCCAGGAAAGGAAGTGTATATTACTCTTTGCGTGACCTCTAAAAGCTCTTCCCAATGTGAACTGAATGAATAGCTCTAAATTAGTCTCTCACATTGATCAAGGTAACAAGAGATTATTTTCCTCCTTAAGCATTTTGATGAGATTTTCTTTCTTCTAATCAACATTTTTGTTCACATTCTCTCACTTCAGTTATCAGTTTTGCCAACATCTTGGAGCTTTGGCTTTCAAAAGTATCAGAGCTTCAGAATTTCTCTGAAAATGAGAATTTTTCAAAAGCATTGTTAATATTGCCAATCATTCAATTAATAAAAAAATTCTAATATGACAATATTTTGTCAGATTTCATATGACAGTGTTATACAGTCAATGCATTTTTGTCAGCCAGAATGTTACGGACGAAAATTAACCCTGTTCTGGCCAAACCCAGGACAGGACTAGATGTAGTCATCAGTATCATTTTCTATTTTGGATTTCACATAAACACTGATTATTGTACATTGAATCTATTCTGAAATAATTTTAAAAATTAAAAAAAATCAAAGAATAACACTTTCAGCTATAAAGTCTATACACAGATTTTGATTCAAGTGTAGTTTTCCTCAAAATCATGTTACTCCTTATTGAATTGGATACCTCAACATTTGCTGTTTGACTTTATCACATGTAATCTCATTAACATTGCTGTGGGGCTGATAATGTCACATGCCTGGACTGGCTGGTACTGTAGTGTAAGCCTGGTGAAACTACTTGTGGAACCTGTTCAGGAACAGAAAACTGTATAAAACCCCACAAATACTGAATACATATATCCATACAGAGTTATGTTTACCTTTATTGAGTTTTCATCAGTTCTGCTACCATCCATGAATTTTTTCCCACTAAAGACTCAGAGTGAAATATAAAAATGTAACTATATAAGTGAGAAAATTTATTGTACAAGGTATGCATTTCTTAGAAATGAGGTTACATGCACATGGAAAAACATATATGTAAATAATATTTGTATTCACTACAAGACCTCCCTCCTTCCAAAACAGTGATGAAGCTGCTAATGCTGTAAGAATACACCTTTCTAGACTGGTCAATATTTTATTTCACCTCCATTAATGACAGTAAGTCACTTATCTGTCATATTCAGATATGATCTCCTTGGGGCAGAAACCAATGCCCCAATGTATTTTAACAGAGCATTTTATATTGGAGCTGTGCTCTGTGGTAAGATCTTTGTGCACAGATACGTAAAAATAGTATCATTACAAGGCATTTTGAAGCTAACAAGATCAAAAATGACATTATGAATGCTTTAGACTTCTTTGCAATGAATGGTTATTGATACAGGTTCAGACAGCCATGCACCAGCTTTTTAGCATTTTATCAAGGAATTACCACAGCAAGAACAGCTTTTGAGAACCATCTCTTTAGAGGAAAGGAGAATCTGATGCCAAAAGACCTTTAAAAAAGTCTGAGGGACAGACACTGAAACCTTCACTCCCATTACACAGTACTGGATTTTACATCTGATCTCATTTCTTCTGTTAGAAATGAGATCTCATTGCTGGCAGCATACGTGTCTAGTGAACTCATCTAGCAAGAGGAGCAGAACCAGCTCCTGAGCTGGGTGGACTCTCAGTACCATCGTGCACGTCCATTTCCCACCAAGAAAACACTGTAACCTGCTGGTCTTACTGACCATACAGAAAATCCAGAGGAATGTTCCAGGAAAAGGGATGATTTTCTTTAAAACGTAGCAGTACAAAAAGCTGTTAAAAGGCACAAGTTTCTTTACATACTTCCCCAGTGTATTGGCACATTGAACTGATTAGGTCACCCACATGGATCTTGAATAAACTGAAAGAAGATTCTGTGCAAGTTTTCAATGAATAACGCAAGATATTTTACTCTTCCTTCAAGAAGTTGTATTATTAATTTCAGGACCTTACTAAATCAGATATTTAAACTTGGTCTTGCTATATAAACATGATACGAGCAAAAGTAATTACTTATTATAATATAGTCTAGCTAAAATTAGACACTGATCCTTCAGTATCTATTTAGCATAGGCCATTAATTTTTAAGAACTGTTTTCAGCTTGACGTTGGAAGGCAATAAGAAGAAAATGTCACTTCCAGGGCAAGTATTACAAATGTAAGGCCATATATTTAATACTTACAGAATTTTGTGTCTTCGAGGTGTAAATGTTATATAAACTCTGCAATGGTCCCAGAAAATAAGATGTTGTATTACTGTTTTTTCTTTCAAGAGAACTAAAACATAATGACCTGAAAGTGCTTACATAAGTACATCAGAGAGCACAAGAGATAAGTGTTATTTGCAAAAAAACACTTTTCTGAAAAAAAAGGTAATTAATTGAAGACAAACTTCTTGTAGGAATCTGACAAGTTTTGATAGTCTTACTATTTGGAAAGACTGTTTAAAAGTCATGGCACTGTACAATAGTGACCAGCTGGAATACCTACCTGGAAGGTGGGAAAGAAGCAGAAGAACAAGTTGGACTTGAAAATGTTTTCATACCTGGATCTGCATGGGCAAAAGGCATCTGGATCATTTAACACGGTACTGTTCAGAGCTATTGTCTTTAAAGGGAATTGTTTCGAACTCCATAATCTCTGGGGAACTGAAGGTAACCTTGCAACTTTGCCTTCTTTAATCAGGTACCACTAGGGTTAGTTGTAGATATAGAATAGGCAGTTGCTTACTTGTGGAAAATGCCACAGCTCCTCTCTGGAAAAACAAACAAAAACCCCACAATGGAGGTGCATTTGGGGACTGTCAGAAGGTGTGTTATCCCAGGAAGGAAATAGGAGTTAATTTCAATTTACCTGACTGAACTAATTGAATAAAGAAACATCAAATGACAACATCCTCAAAGCAGTACTTCTTTCCCAAGAAGAGATCCATGCCATCAAATTGGAATGAATTTATAAACAGTCAGAAAGTATCCTCACGATAATGGTGAATAAGAGACATAATGTGGTAGGAAATTGGTCATACACAACACCAGAAGGGTTCAAAACACCGAAGAGCAGAGGGAGTTGCAAAGATACAAGGAAAGTCATAGAATCAGAGAATCATAGAATAGTTTAGTTGGAAGTGACCTTTGAATGTCTTCTAGTCCAAACCTCCTGCAATGAGCAGGGACATCTACCACTAGATCAGGTTGCTCAGAGCGCTGTCCAACCTCATGTTGAATGTTTCTAGGGATGGGGCACCTACCCACCTCTCTGGGCAACCTGTGCCAGTGTTTCACCACCCTCATTGTAAAAAATATCTTCCTTACATCCAGCCTAAATCTACCCTCTTTCAGTTTAAAACCATTGCCCCTTGTCCTATCGCAACAGGCCCTGCTAAAATGTTTGTCCCCATCTTTCTTACAAGCCCCATTTAAGTACTGAAAGGTCTCCCCAGGGCCTTCTCTGCTCCAGGCTGAACAGCCCCAACTGTCTCAGCCTTTCCTTGTAGCAGAGGTGTTCCAGCCATCAGATCATCTTTGTGCCCCTCCTCTGAATCCACTCCAACAGCTCTACGTCCTTCTTGTTCTGGGGGCTCCAGAGCTGCATGTAGGACTCCAGGTCTCACCAGAGTAGAGGGGCAGAATCACCTCCCTCAACGTGCTGGCCATACTCCTTGTCCAGATATGGTTGGCTTTCTGGGCTGCAAGTGCACATTGGTGGCTCATGTCCGGCTTCTCATGCACCTGTACTCCCAGATCCTTCTCTTCAGGGCTGCTCTCAATTCCTTCATCCCCCAGCCTGTATTGATACTGGGGCTTGCCCCGGCTCAGCTGCAGGACCTTGCATTTGGCCTTGTTGAGATTTGTGAGGTTCACACAGGCCCACTTCTCAAGCTTGTGTAAGTCCCTCTGGATACCATCCTGTCCCTCAAGTCTGTCAACTGCACCGCACAGCTTGGTGTCGTCAGCAAACTTGCTGAGGGTGCACTTGACCCTGCAATGTCATTGATGAAGATATTCAGCTGTACTGATTCCAACATGGACCCTGACTGACACCACTCATCACCAATCTCTATCAGAACACTGAGCCATGGACCATTACCCTCTGGATGCGACCATCCAACTGATTCCTCACCCACTGAACAGTGCACCCATCAAATCCATATGTCTCCAGTTTAGAGAGAAGGATGTTGTCGAGGACCATGTCAAAGTCTTTACAAATGTCCAGATAGATGACATTCTTCTATGTTCAATCATGAAAAAAAAAATAAAAACTGCTTTTCTGTAGCTTATGTTTCCTTCTCAGTATCTAATTCATTGACTAAAAGGTCTGAAAATAGTAAAAAGGATCACTTTGCCAGGCTCTTCAGGGGATAATGAATGTTCAGGTACTTCCACCTTCCACACCAGGAGCTGCGATAGAAGAAAGAGTTGTTCCATGGTCCTTTTGCATCTTGGCTGCCTCCTGTATCCCTCTGCTCTGCTCCATCCTTCAGTGTGTTCGCTGCCACTTCATCAGCAGCTTAAGCAGTGAAGAGCTTGGCGTGCTTGAGGAAAGGGGCTGAGCTCCAGCACCGACACTGCTTTCCACGGTCACAAGTTCACAAGCATTGCTAGAGTTTCAGACTCTGAACTGAACATCCGTGGGACTTAAAAACAATTTCCCTGTCTGCCTCTGCCGGCTGCTCCCACTCGTTGATTTATGCTCATGATGCTCGGAGCTGCGGCATAGATCTGGTTATGCAATAGCAACTTGATAACAGAGAAAGTCAATACGGAAGGGCAATAGAGCTGAAATTACACACTGGCACTACCTTTCATTAACCCTTTCGCAGTTCACCTCAGCTGCTTCTTGAAGACAAGCTGTCTGAATTTAGGGAGTGGATTTTCTCCCTATGGTAGCAGCACCAGATTGACTGCTCTTCCCTCTGTCTTGCTGGAGCCAAACAGAACAATTTACTAGAAACACCATCCTTTTGTAACAAAAAAACTCTTTATATCTTTTCTTCAGTTATTTATATAATGATAAATAATCAATTCTTTTACATCAGGCAGAACATCTGTCCATGTATATATAAAGTTATGTAAACAAACCCAGATATTTCATATCATCAGAGTGTTTCCAACATGGACAGGTTTTCTGAGGGAAGATTCTTTGTCAGTTTATTTGTTTACTTGTTTGATTTTTGTGGCGGTTTTAGTTAATTTCTTAGACACAGTTGCACAGATGAGCCCCAGGCTCTTTGAAAGCAGGAGGTTTGGCAGGTCCACAGAACTTCTGACAGTTACAGTCTGCATAATTCCTCATTTTAAGCAATAAAGCAAGCTTAAGGTTGTAGTTCTTTAAAACATTCCTACATGAAACTTCCACTTTATGTTCTCATAATCTGATTCCTGCTGTTATTAGAAACCCCATTGTTATTAGAAACTCATTTATCACAGATCTTCATATTCATGGCTTCATTATTTGAAATCCTGATGGTGATACAGTTTCAGTTTTTCTTTTTTCTTGACTGAAGCTGGGGGATTTGCATATTTGATATCTGGGATTTAGAGAGAAACATGGAGATGAATATGAATAAAATCATTATCTGTTCTTCAAGATGAGCTTTGCTTCTCATGAATATAAGTAAAATACGTTTGCTTTTATATGCATGTGTTCTTTATAAAATTCTGGTAATATTATGCTCCTTCTGTTACTCAGCATAAGATGACTTGAATCATCAATAACTGAAATATATGTGAAAGACATTAACAGAGTTGATATAAAACAATATTTCACTAGTGTCCCAAGAGAAATATTATGAAATATGAAGCTAACACTCTTATAAAAACTTGTCTGGAAACCATTACTTGAAGACTGGAAGAAGTCTAAAAATCCCACTTTGTCCAGGTGCTCCTGAAGTTGCTTAGCAACAGCCTCCTTAATCACCTTCTCCAAAATGGGAAGTTTGACAGAGGATAGTAATTAGATGATTTCTTGAGGAGGGTCAAGACCTCAGCATACTGTAGCCAGGAT